>NPIE01000577.1_pt1 | contig 29750 bp, 44 predicted proteins | sample 8637661 | NCBI WGS metagenome assembly NPIE01 (sample SAMN07420842, study PRJNA396082) | bioreactor metagenome | isolation source: sample BA12 brine-fed electro-methanogenic bioreactor BA | place: Japan: Kochi | collected 2016-12-09 | reverse complement strand
GGTCGGGGTCGTGGTCGGGGTCGGGGTCGTGGTCGTGGTCGCGGTCGCGGTCGTGGGTGTAAAGAAAGTGCCGCACACAATTCGCTCGGGTTTTTCGCCGAGGAACTCCGACGCGGCGTCGATTCGACGCGGGCGGGGGACTGATCGAACCGCCTCACACCGAGGCCCGCGCGGGCCGGGTGCCCGCTGAAATGGAGAACTGAACGATGAATCATATCGACCTGTTGCGCAGGCTCGAGGTCTGCCACGAAGCAATCGAATGGTACGGAGATCGGGACAGCGAGGATGCCTGGCGTGAGTGCCAGCACGGCGAATGGATGCTCTGGATCGCATCCAAGATCGGTGTCGATCGCAAGCGGATCGTAATGGCGAGCTGCGACTGCGTGGAGCCCGCACTGCAATTCGTGCCGGACGGAGAGGATCGACCGCGAGCAGCGGTCGACGCGGCGCGGGCGTGGTGTCAAGGAGCGGCCTCGTACGAGGAGGTACGGGCTGCCGCCGCCGTCGCCGACGCCCTCGCCAACGCCGCCTTCGCCAACGCCGTCTTCGCCAACGCCGCCGTCGCCGACGCCGCCTACGCCTACGCCTACTACGCGGCCTACGCGGCCGCCGCCTCCGCCTACTACGCGGCCTACGCGGCCTACGCCGCCACCGCCACCCACTACGCCTCCTCCGCCTCCTCCGCCGCCGCCGCCGCCGCCGCCGCCTACGCCTACGCCTACTACGCGGCCCACGCCGCCAACGCCACCCACTATGCGGCCGCCGCTCGTACGCAATCACTGGCGGCTAGCGCAGATATCGTGCGCAGGCACATCCCATGGGACGTGGTGCGTGAGGCACTCGCGAAGCTGGAGGCATGATGGGGAACTGAACCGCCTCACCGAGGCCCGCGCGGGCCGGTCGCCCGCAGAATGGAGAACTGAACGATGAATCGCGACGACGTGCAGATCGGGGCGGTCTACACCGCCAGAGTGACCAACAAGGTGGTCGAGGTGCGGATCGACGCCGGAAGCCCGCACGGCGGCTGGGACGCCACGAACCTCGCCCCGGGCAGGACGGACGGCCCGGCGGCAGACCTGCGGGCCCGAACAACGTAGGTGACACCCTGTAACAAGGAGCGTACCATGTACTCGATCGAAATGGCCTACGCAACCCTGGTATTCGCCGCGCTGGCCGGCTTCATCGGCTGGCTGGAACTGTTCTGGGACGAGTACCGGGACTGAAACGAACTGAAACCAAGGAGCCAGAAATGAACATAAAACACGTTCGGCAAATCTACCTGATGAACGCGGACATGGGTGGCGTCCAACTGCCCTACGCGGACGGCAAGGCGCGTTGCGAGCGGCTGACGCTGCTACACCCCATCGACCCGAGAACCGGCCGCCAGCGCGAGTACCAGGAGTGACACCATGCCAGAACACTGCGAATGGTGCCGGAACAAACTCACGCCCGAGGAGATCGCGTACCCCGCAAGGGGCGGGACTGTTGGGGCAGTCTGTGACTCGTGCTACCGGAAAGAGTACGAGTACGAATGCTGCTGGTGCGGCTATTTCGAGGACTGCGACCAGCAAGAGCTAATCGTCGTGACGGAACCCGTGCCAGCCCAAGGCGGCACCGTGCAGCCGGGCGTCTACCGCATTCTCCAGTCGCCCTGCCACGCCGGCAACTGTCTCGAATCGTGGCTGCTGGGCTCCGCAATCCGCCGACTCTGCGACCTGCCCGGAGACCTCGAACCCGACCCGGATTATCCGGCCGGCTACCTGTGCCGCGACTGCCAACAACGAGTCAACGACCAGCTTCACGCCGAGTGGGTGGCGCGAACCTGCGGCCCAATCGTGTTTTGACAACCAAGGAGAATCACCATGCCACCAGACATCCGCGAACAAGTCCGCGCCGCCCTCAAGGCCCGGCCCGGACTCTCCCTGACCCGACTCGCCTCGCTGGCGGGCATCCACGCCAGCACGCTCTCCACCTGGCTCAACCAACGCCAGAAACGCCGTCTCGGAGACCAGCAACTCGACCGGATCGCCGCCGCGCTCGGAGCACGATGGCGACTCGTCGTGAACCCGGAAAGGAATGTCCATGCTCGTCCTACGCCGAAAGATCAGTGAGTCCATCGTCCTCGTCCTGAACGGCCTGACCGTGCGCGTCCAGGTCGTCCACGTCTCGGGCCACGGCGTCCGCCTTGGGATCGACGCGCCGCCCGCCGTTACCATCGTCCGCGAAGAGCTACTTACCGGAGAACGCCCATGCTCGCCGAGATCGTCGCAGTCCTGATCGGCCTGGCGCTGGCGGCCCTGTTCTGCCTGCTCCTCACCGAGCAAGACTGACACGGCTTGCGCCACACCCGTTGAGCCGGGCACGTTCGCGCGCGCCCGGCTTTTTGCTGCGCCGACGGGACGAAACGGGTACGCACCACCACCTTGGTCGGCTACGTGGGCTTGCGCAGGCGCGTACTTTCGCTCAGAGGGTCCCGAAAAAACGGGAAAAACAACTACGCTGGGGGGTGGTTCTTTAGCCGCTGGTACGTTTATTGCGCCACCGCGTTGCCCCCGCGATCACCCGCGGGCCAGCGTAGCCGCCTGCCGTATGGTCCCAATCAGGGGGTGTAGGCGTCGACAGGTAACGCCGTGTGTGCGTCAGTTGTTGGACGGCTGGGGGATGCCAGGAATGTAGTTGACGGGCGAGGGGTTGCGGTAGGTTCGCACCCATGCGTCCCGCAACCGCGTCACTGGGAACGCAACAAACGACGCCGCGCCATGCTTCCTGTTCCGGTAGAGCCTTCCCATCCTGGTGATGCCGCCGTTGCGCTCGACGATCAACTTGTACTGCACAATATCGACAAGAACCCACTTCTCGAATTGCGACTCGTCCCGCGACGCCCAGCCGTAGAAGTACAACTGAGACGCCAACTTGAACCACTCGCCTGGAGACTCGTGCTGGGTTCCCGTGGCGTTCGTGATCTCTTGGGTGAAATCAGGAACCGGTGGCTCGACTTTGAGGGAGTCGTTTGCCAGAAACGTGTTCTGACGGTACTTTTCCTGCACCGACAACCACTGGCCACTCGGCAGAACGATCATGCAGTCGATCCCGAACTCCTGGTCCAGGACGTGAACCTTTGCTCCTTGCTGCCGCAAGTCCTCCACTTTACAGCCTGGAAACAACTGCCTGTAAACAGCAATCGCCTTAGGCCGCATCCGCGACTGGAATTGTGTCGTCTGGAGCTTGCTGAATTCGCTCCCCATACGCTGCAATCCGTTGTGTTGCGAGTTCTACGTATTCCCCGTCTGTCTCGATCCCGTAAAAGCCTCGCCCCATCTTGACGGCCGCAATCCCCGTCGTCCCAGAGCCGCAGAACGGGTCGGCCACACGCTCGCCCCGGCTGGTCATCGCATTGACCAGCCACGCCATGACCGAGACCGGCTTCTGCGCCGGGTGAACTTTCGCGTTTTCGCCGTTGAAATTCGACTGTGGAACGGCTGCGACGTGGCAGTCAAAATCGTTCAACTCGCCGCCCCAGTCGCCACCGTGCAGTTGAATCTGCCTCTTGCTTTCGTTCCGTCGGTACAGAAACACCGGCTCCCAGGTCTGCTTGAACCCCATGCGGCTTTGCGGGCTCTTGTTGTTCGGGTAGTGCCAGACAAGCAACTGCTGAAACGAGTAGTCCACCAGGGATTCGTCGAACCAGCGGCGCGCGTCCCAGAGCCAACGCTGACTGAAAAAGATGGCGGCCAGATCGGCCCCGCAAGCATTCCAGCGGCCCGCCCACTCCCGCGTGAACGACTCAAGCTCCGCGGGCTCCCACGGCTGGTCCAGAATGCCGTAGGGCGGGTCCGTGACCAGGGCGTCGCACTGGACGATGGCGGTATCCCGCGTGACCGTCCACGTCGCTCGCTTGGCCATGGCGGCGGCCTCTTTCTCTTTCCGCTCCCGCTCCTCCCGCCGCATCTGTTTGTGGGCCTCGGCTGGCCGCAACGTGCCAAGACGCACTTTCTCCGCCAGGTCGGGCCGCTCTCGGTCCAGCTTGTCGCCTCGCGCGACCGCACCCACGTTCGTCTTGCTGGCCGCAGCTTTGGCTCGCTTGGCCTTGTGGCGATCGACCTGTTGTGGGACACAATGTTCCACTACAGGTTTCGCCTCCAGCTTGCCGCCCTTTCCCCGGCGAGCGTCGGCTGCCTTGCTCCTCTTGGCGTTGGCCTCTGCCGCGATCCGCTCCCGCTCGGCCTGCCACGCCGCGCTGCGCTCGTGGCAGTGTTTCCAGATGAGATACCGTTGCTCTCGTACCAGGTCGCGGCGCTGCCCGTTCATCGACCAGACGTAGGCCCACGGGTCGCCCTCGAATGTCCGCATCGACGGCTCGATGCCCAGCTCCCGGCACGCCTTGTAGCGGTTGCGGCCGTCAAGAATCCTGCCCTCGCAGATCGTGATCGGGACGAGAAGCCCCTTTTCTTCGATGTCCGCCTTTAATTCCTCAAACCGTCCGCTTTCCATCATTGGAAATGCGTCCGCCGCTTCGTGAGGTTCCAACTTTGCCGTCATCCACACCCCCACCTTTCTTTGACTCACCCCCTGTCTTCCATCTCACGAATCGCCTTTTCCTGCCAAGGCGATGCGTCATCCTCGTTCGGTTCCACCGCCAAGCCGGGCCCGCCGCCGAAGAAATGCACCGGCTTGGGAGAGACAATCCCGTGTGCCTTTTCGTTCCAGCATTCCATGCACACGGGGATCACAGCACGCCACAACTCGGTTGCGCCGTCGCCGCAGTACGCACACTTCTTTTTCTCCAGGCCCCGTTCCATAGTAACGCCTCTCGAAAGGACGCGGCCGGAATCGAACCGGCTCCGCTCTGCGGTGGTTCCGCCCTTTGGCGATTGTCGCCGTGTCGGCCGCCGAGTCATGCCACCGTTACACCTCGCGTCTCCTCCTCGCATCACCCCTCTGCTCGCATCACACCCAGACACCAATTTACCGTGCGACCAGAACCCCGTCAAGCCCAGAACCAGAAAATCCGCAGTTGACTCGGTGTCACCGCGCAAGTACAATAACCCAGAAGACGGTGCGGTGCTGTCACGCCCCCCTGTTTAAGCGAGACCCTGCAATGACCAGGCCCAGGAAATTCGAGTACGACTACACCGACATCCGGAAGCTGATCGACGACGACGGCCACAAGAGCAACCTGTACCAGCACGTCACTCGCGGGCACCTCCAGCCGGAGAGCCTGAAGAGCGTCATCTTTGTGGCCAGGTACGGCTCGGAAGAACTGAAAATGGAAATCATCAAAAAAGCACTGGACGTCAGCCGGCCCAACGATCCAGGCGGCTGGCAGCGACGCCGCGGAGAACGGAAACCCAAGCGATGATACAGAACTTGATACAGAACTGCCACGATTAGGCGCGAAAAATAAGGACTTACGACGATTCGCAATTCTCCGGCCGCCGCGAACCGTAAGTTGCAAACCCAAATACCATAACGGTTTGCAGTCTCTTTTCGGCCGTCTCTTGCGAGCCCGTCGAGTCAAGGTACACTCGACTGGCCCTCTTTTCGCAAAGTCTTGCGGCCCCACTTGCTGCGACGCTCCAAATCGGGTATGATACAGAACTGTGATACAGAACCCCGACATGGAGACACGCCAATGCCCCGTCCGCCGAAACCCTGGTGGTGGGCTGCTCGTGGCGAGTGGGCTGTCACGATCGACGGCCGCCGGCACCGCCTCGGGCCCGACGCCGGCGCCGCCACGGCCCAGTTCCACGCCCTGATGGCCAGCCGGTCCCGGCCTGCTCCCGCGCCGCACAGCGTAGCGGCCCTCGCCGACGACTTCCTGGAGCATGTTCGCAGGCACCGGGCCCCCCGCACGTTCCGCTGGTACACCGACCAGTGGCAGAGCTTTCTCGACGCCACCGGAATCGCCAACCTGGCCGCCGCAGACGTGCGCCCATCGCACATCGAGTCCTGGTTGGACGCCAACCCCCACTGGTCCGCTGCGACGCGGGACGGGGCCATTACGGCCATCACGGCGGCATTCCGCTGGGGCGTCAAACTCGGGCACCTGGCACGGAACCCAGTCGCCCATGTCGAGCGGCCCAGAGTCGAGAACCGCGACAAGCTCGTGCCGCTCTCGCATTATACCCGCATTCTGGAAATCGCCCGGCCGCCGTTCCGCGATCTCGTGTGTCTCGCCTGGGAAACCGGCGCCAGGCCGCAAGAGCTTTGCACCGTGGAGTCTCGGCACGTCAGTCTGGCCCAAGGGATCTGGACATTCAAGTTGGCCGAATCCAAGGGCCAACGCCACCGCCGCGTGGTCTACCTGTCCGACGAGGCCCTGGAGATCACCAAGCGACTGACGGAGCAGCACCCCTCCGGCCCCCTCCTCCGCAACAACCGCGGCCGCCCCTGGAACGGCACCAGCACGTGCGGCACGTTCCGCCGGCTGGCCAAGCACCTCGACGGCGAACTCTATTGTCTCTACAACTTCCGGCACACCTTCGCAACTCGCATGTTGCTCGCCGATGTGGACTCGGTGACCCTGGCCTCGATCATGGGCCACCGCGACACCACCATGTTGTCTCGGGTCTACGCGCATCTCGAATCCAGTCCCGAACAACTCCGGTCTATACTCGCAGGTGCCGCAGCCCGGCTGGGCTCTGTGGCCGAACCGGCCGCCGCGGCTGTTCCTGACGCCGAACCATCCGCTCCCGAATGAAATTCTCCACGTCCTCGGGCCGAAACCGGATTGAGCCGCCCAGTTTGGCGTAGCCGATGTCCTTGGCCCACGCTCGCACCGTCGTCCGGCTGACGTTCAGCCGCCCGGCAACCTCCGCGATGGTGAGCAGTGGAGTGGTGGTCATCGGCCTGTCACTCTCCAACAATCTCGGCGATTGCCGCCAACTTTCGTGCGGCCATTTCCCGTAGACGATTGAGCAGGGCCATGTCCGCCTCTGCCGCCAACGCTCGGCAGTAGACACAATGCGACGTGCCCTCGTCGCTACTGTCAACAAAACGGGCGTCGTGCCCGCACTCGTTCTGGATGTCCATCGGTAGTCCTCCGGTCTCAAAAAGCCCCGGCGGGCCGGCGCCGCCACCGTGGCGGCAACTCCGGGGTATCACTCTTGGCTTTTCGCGTGCTGTGCCTCCCCAGTCTCTCGGTCTCTTGGATCAACACAGCCAGCCCGCGCGGGGCGGAACGTCATCGGGCCGGATCGCCGGCCGGCCAGTATTGGCGGGCCACGCACGCTAATGCACAAGCCGCTGCCGTTGTGGCGGTTCGTCCATGCGTCAACCTCCTCTTGCGTTATCCTGTCCGGCCCGCGGCCGATCAGGGCGTTGTACGCCGCCAGGTCGTAATCCCGCGGTGCCTTGTCGCGTAACAGCGACAACTGCCTGGACTCCGGCCAGCGTCGCTTGTCCGTCACCACTTCTCCGTTGCACCACCAGCACAGCACGAGGATCGCAAACGGCTTGTCCAGTGCCTTCTGCCGAAACGGTCCATTGGCAATTTCGTGGCAGCATAACTGCGAGCACTCCCGCGGCTTGTCCGCCCAGGGACGCCGCGGTGAGTGGCCGCAGATCATGCACCTACCGTGCCGCCGCACGATCGCGTCGCGCACGGGCCGGGCCTCGCGGGCTCGTGCCTGAGCCTTCCTGCTCATCCGTCTCGTCTTCCACCTCCTCCCTGATTCTCGCGTCGGTGTAGCCCAGGCCGATTGCCGCCGCCTTGAGCTTCTCAGCGGCGTCGGCGCCGGGCACTCTCGCGTAGGTCTGGTTGGGGATCGTCCCGTAGGTCACGAGAACGCGCCAGAATCGCTTTTGTCTCGCCATCGTCGTCTCCATCGGGGCCATAACCAATAAACAGGCCGCACACGCGGCACTCCGCACGAAATCTGTCCGGCGCAACCCGGACAAACCGCCAGGTATCGCGCCGCAAGTGGTCGCACTCAGAACGGGATGTCACTCGTCGGGTCCGGCGCACTGGTGTCATCCGGCGCCGAATACGGCGTGTCCTTCGGCTTCTGCTTCGGCTGAACTGACAGCGAAAAGAAACTCTGGCCAGCCCGCAGCATCTTGCCGTCCTTCTTGGCCTGCCGCACCCATGCCGACACCCAGAAATCGGACGCCTGATCGCAAAGCGGGCACCGGCAGTTCAGAAACCCCCGGTATCCCGGATGCCGTTCCGTCTTGGGATTCGGGTCGCGGTAGAGCATCCCGGTGTTCGTATCGTCGTACTCGGGCATTTGGCCCTCCATCAGTGGCAAGTTGTCACTCGAAACAAATCGTCACGTCCAGGCGGGACGGCTCGCCCCACCGTTTCTCGATCGTACCACGCGCGATGGCCGAGTCCCCTTTGGGCCACAGCGCGTCCAGTAGAGCCTTGTCGATATTATCCCTGTCCGGCCTGCCGCGGTGCGGGCACCCAAGGGCCGCTTGGGCACGTCGCCGGCTCCAGGATTTCGGCGGCGCGAACCAAGCGGACCACGAGCAGTCCGTGACGGTCTCGGCTGGCGGAATCTTTCCCGCCACCCTGCGTACCGCGTCGCACCATTCGCGGTATCGCACCACGCTCGGCCGCCGATCCCAGCGGTCCCTGCGCGTCATCCGCGGCTTGCCAGGCGGGGGGCCTGGGACGGAAAAACTGAGAATCTGCGTCATGGTTCCAGCCTCTTCGTCCACTCGTGGAACTCTTTCGATTCATTCATTTCGTCGTGCCTTTCGTCACGGTTACTTCGCACTCCACGCTATCGGCATCGACCCGGACGAGCCTCGCCAGAACCCGACGACGCCCATCCAGGCGAACCGACGCCACCGGCCCCGTACTCTGATAGCCGGGCACGTACCAGTCCGCCCACTGGACCGTGGTTCCATCCGGCAACTCGCCCCAGACGCGGACCCAGTAGGTTTGGCCCGGCACTCCAGGCAGGAGCCGCGTATTCGTCGCCGAGGGATTGTCCTCGCACAACTGGCTCCGATCCCAGAGCGGATACTCTCCGGCCGACCACTCCAGGTGCCACACCACGCCATCCGGCAATCTCGGCACGAACCGCCTGTACCGTGTGTCGTACATGGCTCCTTCGTTCGTCCACCAGCGGACGTGGACGTTCCCCGGCGAACCGATCGACGGGTATGCCTCGATGCCGATCACTGCCGGCTGAGACAGGTCCGTAGCGACTGCGCACAACACCACGGCGAGAACAGCCATCCCCTACGGCTCCACGATTGCTGGCGTCAGAACAATTCGGATCGTCGCCGTGTTCGGACGATCCGGGTCCGGTTCCAGAACGGCCGCCGCCACCCACTCGCGAGCCACCAGTAGCACGTTCGACGGGCCGACAACTACTCCATCCGGGTCCCTGGCCGAGAACCGGAACCAATGCGGCTGCACGTTGGCGGCGGGCAGTGAATACTCCCACGCAGCCGTCGGTTGGCCCGTATCCGGGTCGACCCCCATTACCGCCTCCGGTTGGGCCTGCCAGTCGGTAGGCGCACCAGTCCCGTCCACTGCGGTCGTCACCTCGGGCAGTAGGGCCCAGTCCGCAGCCGAGCAGGTCGCCAAGACGGCCGCCGCCACCATCCACGTCATCCAACGCTTCATCGCGAATCTCCTGCGATCAGGTCTCCCACAATCACACATCCGTACCAAATCCCGTTCCGGCCCTTGCGCATCGCGCCGCCCCACACGGAATGGAACCGCTCGGCCACTCGCCAATGCCCCGATGAATACATCCAGCAGCGGAACATCTCGCGCGCTACCTCGTCCAAACCGGCGTCGACCTGCCACCGCCAGGTTTCGGCGGTGATCTCGGCAAATCGGTGCCCGGGAACCACCTTGCCGAGCCGTTTCGACCGCTTGGCCCATCGGTGGTGCCCGCCCTGCTCCCGGTGGGCGGCCATCCATGCGGCGTAGTCCGTCGCCGCCGCCGTGACGTCCCCGTCTCGCGGGCCCAGGCAGCACAGGGCACCGGCCCAGCGGCACGCCTCAATCAGAGCTTGCGTCGTGCCTGGCATGGTGTCACTCCTTCGGACCGCTCGCCGCGGGGCGTCCGTGCTCTTTCACAGCACTCAGGAACCCCGCCAACAGCACCGTGTAGTTGTGCAGGTCGTCCAACGTATCGGCAATCGACTCGTCCGCAACGGCTGGATTGCGCCCGCCAACCAGCTTGGAAATCCGCACGATCTTGTCGAGCATCCGGACCAGGATTCCCTGCTCGGTCGTGCAGATGCCGAGCCGTTCGCAGGCGGTGAAGTTCGCCCAGACAGCAAACGGATCGTCCGGATCGGCGTCCGGATCGGCGTAGTCCTGGTTCTTCCTACCGCTCAGTTCCGTTGCCCGCCGGCACATAGCGGCGGCAAAGGCGTAGTAGTCGTGTTTGTCCATGTCATTCTCCCATGTCACACCTTGTCACAGCCGGGCGTTCAATTCCCGGCGAACGTGCCCCACCGCGTCATCCGCAACAGGGTAGAGCGAGTTCCACAAACGCGGAACCAGGATCGCCTGCCCCCCGCGGGCGCAAAACGCTCTGTAGTTCTCGTCGTTGTCGTCGATCAGCAGCGTGGTGGGTGACGCGCACAGCCACTTTGCGCGGAGCATGATCAGCCGCTCCTCCGAGTCTGGCATGTTCTTGCGCACCCACTCCGCCTTCCCCTGCCACGACGCCGGGCTCCTGGTCGGCGTCGTGGCGAGAAAGACGTACTTGCGACCGACTGCCATCTGGGCCGCGAGCATCAGCGCCTCCCCATCGGCAGTCTGACGCATGTCGCTCCAGAACTTCACCGTGCCGGCCGGCTTCCAGAACTTGTCGTCGTCCGCCGATGGGGTGCCATCGTGAAACGCATCCCAGCGGCCGTGGTTTCGTGGATCGTTCCAGGGGTTCTCAATCCCGTGAGCGTCGCACATCGCGCCGACGAAATCGCACAAGACCCCATCCATGTCCAGTAGAATTTCCGTTACGTTGTCACCGTTCACCGCCAACCTCCCAGTCCAGCACGGAATGGTGCAGAAAATACCTGCCTAGGCCGAACACGGCCGCCTCGGAACTCTGGTTCCAGCCCGAGTATCGCGCCGGGACGCAGACGACAACCCCTCGTTCGTTGTTAGCGTCTAGCGAGGCGTTCCATTTCTTTATCAGCGCACGGAACTCTTTCATGAACTCGTCACGCACGTCAGCCGATGTCTTCATGATTGTCCTCCAACAAACCACTTACTCCCTGTCGTTTCTCTTCATTACGGAAACTCCCGTACTCTCAGGGCCGGGAATAGTTGCATCTGCCGTTCGCTCCCATCCCTGATCCGGCAGAACCGCAACACCGCCCGCATCCCGCACGTATCCATGCAGTACCGCCACAGCCGGGGGTGCGTTTCGGCAAGCAATTCAAACTGATTCGGGTCGCGAGCGTGAGCGCCGAACGCACAGTAGGCGCACCCGGTTCGCGTGTAGCCCATTTCGTAGACCGACGCCACGGGTAGGTCGTGCCGGTGGATGTAGGCGAGGACATCCGCCCGCGTCCAAATGGCGATCGGCCACGATCGCGAACGCTTCGCGCCGAACATGTTGCAGCCGAATTGGCGGTAGGTAAGCCACCGCTGATCGCTCTCGCCCACAGTTACGCCAACGAACGGCCGGCGCCCCGTCTGTTTCTCGTACTGCTCCGCGGGCCGCTTCTTCATCACATCGCAGCACTGGGCGCTGATCCTGAACGGGGCGTCAATCAGGAATTGCCATCGGGCGGGTATCTTTGCATTCCGCGAGTACGTCCCGTTCTTGCGAATCCCGGTCAGCCGCAACGCCGGAACACTGCTCCCGGGCCGCGCCACTTGGACTTCGTGGACGTACTGCGCGATCCGCTTACTTACGACGGGATACCCATATCGATCAATCACCTGGCGAAACGACATGGCGGGCCTGCGGATTTCGCACCATTCAGTGGCCTTTACTGCCGCGACGATCTCGGGCAACTCCAATCCAGTATTCCAAAACACGGCCGGCACGTCCGGGTAGTAGCTGCGCACCAAATGAAGCATTGCCGTCGAATCCAGGCCGCCGCTGAACGCAACGTAAACCATCCCCGCCCAATGCTCATACCACGATTCAATGACGCGACGGCTCCACTGGATCTTCATGTCGAGCGGCAGGGAAACTCGTTGGCGGACGTGCGAGTCCGGTATCATTAGGTCGGCTCCTTTCTTCATTACGGAAACTCCCGTACTCTCAGCACCGGCGGCCACTCGGCCGTGTCGGCCTTACACGTCACCGCCAACCTCCCAGTCCAGCACGGAATGGTGCAGAAAATACCTGCCTAGGCCGAACACGGCCGCCTCGGAACTCTGGTTCCAGCCCGAGTATCGCGCCGGGACGCAGACGACAACCCCTCGTTCGTTGTTAGCGTCTAGCGAGGCGTTCCATTTCTTTATCAGCGCACGGAACTCTTTCATGAACTCGTCACGCACGTCAGCCGATGTCTTCATGATTGTCCTCCAACACATCGGTCATTTGGCCGGAACCGCCGCATCGGGATGGAACTCACGCCATTCTTCATGCGTCAATGTTATCCGCTCAACGAACACCCACCGGAACCCGTCCCACCGTTCCTTGTAGGCGCAGTACCGTAACGCATTCCTGTCCTCTGCCGTCCAGAGAGCCGGTGGCAGGAAATGGCGAATGTTTCCCGCGACACATGGCGTGCCTTGAATGTACCGAATCTCACCAATGTGTCTGCCATTCCAGCGAGATACAGCCCATGCCAAAAACCGCATAAAAAAATCATGCACGCGAGCTGCGGACATGATCTGCCGAGCCTGATTCGTTTTCATTATAATGCTCGCACCGCTTCGGTCCCATGTCCGATCCCTGCGGATCACTTTCGCCGACGATAAGGTTGGCAGTAACGGCGCAACGAAATACCGTCGTACCATCGGCGAACCACTGACGTCGCAGGTGGATGCAGCCCTTCCCGTCGTAACAGTGCTTGTCGTCGATCACTTCTCCCCTTTCGCCTTTGTCTCAATCGCGAAACGGGGGTAATGTCCGTATCAACAGCCACCACCCCACACCACGAAGCCTTCTGGTGTCGTGATACACTTCGGCTCCTTTGCCAGGTCTCCTGGCGGGACGTGATCACACTTCTCGATGATCAGGCGTCGTGCTTCCTCCGGCGACGCCGCCAGAGCAAACATGATGCCAGGGTCATAATCGACCAGCACGTTCTCCCATACGTACAGCTTCAACATCGCAATTCCTCCGATCCTTTCTCGTCTGGTACCACCTTGCCCCGTGCGTGGTGATGAAAGCAGCCAACCGGCCAGCATCATCGCAATAGGTCGGCCTACCAGCCAGCTTGTCCTCAGCGCGCTGCGGCTGCTGCGTTCTCTCGGGTGTCATGCGCGATAAGAATTCCCCATATCTGTCCCATCTCCGCATCTGACAGTTGGAGCACACGGTCCACGACGCCCAGCCGCCAACTGATCCGCTTGGCAAGCCTCAGCCGATCCATCTCGGCCTTTGCAGCCTTGACCTCGCCGGGCTTCGGAACTCGGACGTAATTGTGTCCAGCATTGTACTTGGCGTCGCCAATTCGGCGACCGGTGCGCTTGCTCCAGCGGTCGCTGTTGGTATCCGTGATCTGTGTCTTGGTGACGCGATCGACGTACACCAGGGACTTCGGCGACCAGCTATAGTGTTCGCCGATCAGTATGTCTCCAGGCTTTACCTGTTCTAGAGATTGTGGTGCTGCGATTACTGCATCCTCTTTCGGTGCTTGTGCATGCATCATGTCTACTCCTATACTCTGATCCGGCCAAGAGAATCACGAGAGAAACCAAGGCGTGCATCCACGTCGGGGACGCGGCGCAGTTCCGCCATCAGTTCTCCTTTCGGTACGCTTCCACGATCTTGTGCCGCAGCTCCTTCTCCGTCCACGGCGGCTCCGCGTTGGTTTCGTTCCATGCCCGCAGCGCCAGAAACGCATCCAGTTCCGGCATTCCCGAGTCGCGTAGCACGCACGCGGCCCGGAACGTGTCGTTGTGGCCGCCGCTCCCGCTGACCGCGCGGATTTTCTCGATGTACGCCACGCCATCGTGAATCACCCGGTCGTAGCTCCGCGCCGCCCGAACCTCGGGCCGCCACTCCACGTTGAACTCGGGCAACGTATCGACCCGCTCGATCTTTCTCTCCCAGAAATACCACCCCTCGTCGTGCCGGGACGGCGGAGCCAGGACATAGCCGCCGTCCCCGCGAACGTCGTAGCGGCCCGCGATTTTCTGCCCATTCCTGATAGTGCCGCCCGGGTGGACAAAGTATAGGTGCTTTCCTCGCCGCGTCTTCACGATCGCGTTGGTGTCCGACATTTCCGCCTGGAACCAGGCCGCGTCCTCGTCCGAATCGCAGTCCACGACGATCACCCCGGAGATCGCCCCGGTCACGATCGCCAGATTCTCCCGGGGCCACGACAGGATTTCGCTCAGCTTCGGCCGCCGCGACTGAAACTCCTCCCATGCGACCAGCGGCTTTTTGTCCCGGCCGGCCGGAATCACCGAGAACCCGAACCCGAACACGTACATCGTGGCGTAGGCAACAAACTGCTCCCCCCAAGTCATGGCTCAAACAGCCTCCTTTCCACGGGTGGCGGCTCCTGGATCAGCTCGCGGATCGGAACCTGCCAGACTTTGCGGCACCAGTCCTCCGGCCGGCTCGGCATGAACGGAATGTCTCGCGGGGGGTAATACCCGTGCTCGTGCCGGAACCAGGCGTAAATCTGCTTGAAACTGCGGTTCTTTTGGTACTTGTGATTCCGCAGAATCATGCCCTTCCACAACTCGTCCGTGTCCTTCTTGCGCCGGACCGTGCGCTCCCGGATCAGCCGGCCCTCCCGCTTGACCAGCGTTCCGTCCTCCTGGATCACCTCCCGCACCGATTTTGCCGACTCGTATCCGCAGTGCGGGCATTTCGACCCGCCGGCCCGCTCGCCACTGCACATCACGCAGACGATCGGCTCCGGCGTCTTGCCCGCGCGGATTCCGTCCTGAAACGCGGCCGAAACCGCGTGCTCGGGCAACGTCCACCAGTCGTGCCAGGCCCGGTCGTGGTTCGGGCTCCCATGCCGCCAGTAGTTGCCGCCGTGGTCGGTCACGAGTACGCGATCCGGGGTCGCCAGCGAGTACCGAAGTCCGCGACCAACGGTCTGTAGATACGAAGCAAGACTTCCAATGGGAGTCGCAAGAATGACGTGATAGGCAAATGGAACATCAATGCCCTCCCTGCACTTGAACCTGCAAGAAATTCCCCTGATGTCGCCGTCCTCGAACCGCTCCAGAATCTCGCTCCACATCGAGCGGGTGAGCCTCGCGTTGGCCCCGTCCACCACGGCGTCCGTCGCGTCAACGTGCGCCCAGTTGACCCCGGCGTCCCTAAACCTCTGCGTCAACCATCGCGACGACGCCACGCACGGCCCGTACAGAAACGTCGCCTTGCCGTCCGGGTTCCACCGCTTCCAGGAGTCGATCACCTTGGCGACGATCGCCTGGGTGTAGACCTGCCGCTTCCTGCCGTCCAGCACATACTCGCCGGTCCGGTTGCGCTTGACCTTGTGCATGTCCGGCTGCTGAATGGTCCGCACGACGGCCGGCACCAGAGCCCGGCACTCCCTGTACTCCGCGAGCGTGCCGGACACCACGAGCTTGTCCGCCCATGCCGACAGCCCGATCGGGGTCGCCGTCAAGAACACGACGCGCCCGCCGCGGGACCGATGATCCGCCAGTATCTCCCGCATTCTGCCGGTCTTTTGCAGATGTGCCTCGTCAACGACGACCAGGCGGGCAAAGTGCTTCTGCCAAGTCTTGCGCACGTAAACGCGAGACCACTCCGTATCCGCCGAACACAGTTGGAACGGCGCCGTGTGATCGTACTGGTCTTCGTACTCGGCGGCCCGAATTCCGTAAGGCAAACCAGCGGCCTCGAAACGTTTGGCCGTCTGGTCGATCAGGAGACGGCGATTCACGTAGAACGATCCGTTCCAGCCGTGCTCGGTCCACGCCCACTCAAACAGGCGAATGGCCTGCTCGGTCTTGCCGCCGCCCGTGGGAGAGTAAAGGCAGACGTCGTACCCCTGCTCCAGGAGTTCGATCGTCTGCTCGATCCCGCGCCGTTGCGGCAGCCAGAGGTGGCCGGGGAGTTGGTAGCTCACGTTTCCTCCGCGGTCTTCCATGCAGACACGGTATCACTCGCTCGGTTCAGGTGCGCAATGGCCCGCTCGTAGTAAGGCCCCGGGCATTCAACGCTCAGGTCATCCAGGAGTTTTTTGACCTGGCCCAGGAGCCGGTACACGTCAGCAAACGTCCTCGCCGGGTCGCTAGGCATCTGCGTCCTCCGACAGTCGTAGCTCGGGTGGTTCCTCCTCCAGGATCGCCTCCAGGAGCCGCCGAAGTTTCCTGCGCTGCCGGAAATACCAGGCGCGAATCTCGGCCCGGTGGTTCAGGTACACCGCCTTGGCCGTGGCCAGCGCCGTGTCACGTTTCTCGTCGAGCCGGGCCAGTTCCCCCTCGACGCCCTCTTTCGTCGCCAGTGCGTGCATCACGTCTACTCCGCGTGTTGAAATTCTGCCCCGGCCGGACCGCCCGGCCGGGGCTTCATGCGCTCGATGATCCGCGATCTATCTTGAATTTTGCGTGTCAAAAAAGTCGGCTAAGGAAAACCGGACGGGAACCGGCCGACAATCCGTCTCGGCTCATCCCCAAGGCGACCGGACTGCGCTATCGCCAGCGTCTGCGCCGTGGTCGCAATCGGGTTCTCGCAAGGCGCGATCAAGAGTTTCCAGATGAACACGGCTTCCCGTAACACCAGTTTCGTTAACGCCAGTGGAGCCCTCGCCACCGTGCTTGGCAGTCGTGCATCTCGCACCGCTGCCGCACAATTACACCACCGCTCAAATTGCCGGTCTCTCCCGGCGGGTCACACCACTCGTCGACTAGGTGGCAGGTGTCGCCAGCTCAGCACGCCTACAAAATGGGGGAGGCGGGACTCGAACCCGCGACCTCCTGGTTATGGGCCAGGTGAGCTTCCTACTGCTCTACTCCCCGTCCTCGGCCACGTTTACCGCGTCGGCCAGCGAATCCAGCAATTCCCAGAACATCACCACGGGCCTCGCCCGCTCCGGCAGGCGGAAGCAGTGGTCCACCCAGAAATCCGTCAGCGCGATCGCGCGTTCCAGCACCTCTTTCTGCGCCGTATTCACCTCGTCACCTCCTGGGGCCGCGTCGTGCCCATGTAGTCGCGCGCCGACTTGGGAATTGGCGTACCATGCGGGGGGACGACCCGGATGCACAACTCGTTCGGCACCCCGAACGCCCTCTCGGCTGGCAGGTAGCGACGCTGCAACTGCACGGTCTGGCCGATCCATTTCGCCCGGTCCGCGCCAAGCATCGCTTTCAGCACCCGGTAGTTCGTTTTGCCCAAGATCAACCGCTTTCCCTTCCCTTTGAACGCAACGATCGCTTTCCTGATCGTCTTTCCCGCTCCGTCCTTTTGCGTGTCCGGATCGGCGATCGCCTCGATCACCACCGGAACGTGGGCGCCCTCCGGCAAATCAATCGCCTCCAGGAAGTTCCCCTCGTACCGTTCCTCAAGCCGCGTCATCCTCGTCGTCCTCGAACGGCACCAACTCGTCGTCCATGACGTAGCCGGGCACCACAAGGCTTCCATCTTCCTCGCCGCAGACGCCGGGCCAGTTCCCGGTCTTGCAGCACCGCTCGACCCGGCCGATCACCTCCACTCCCTTCTCCTCGCCGCGGTCGAGCACCGCGTCCGGAACCGGAATCACGGCCAGGTCGTAGGGCGGGGTGCTCTCAATGGCCACCACGGAAACCGGCAGCACCAGGCCGCACTGCCGCAGCCATCGCCGGTACAGGCCCAGTTTCACGTCGTAGTGAAACCGGAAAAAATCCGCCCCGAACGCTCTCGGCTCCAGGTTCCTGGTCGTCTTCAAGTCGACCATGCAGTCGGCCGAAACGGAAATCCAGTCGACACGGCCACGGCACTGCACATTGCCCTCGACGGCGAACACCGTCACCTCGGGTTGCCCGCTGCGGACGATCTCCTGGACGCGTCCGTTCCGCAGAAACGACCCGGCCGCCTCCAGGGCCGTTGCCAGCGAGTGCGGCCCATCGGCCTTCATGACCTCGGCCCCGTCCTGGACCGCCGCTTCCAGGAAGTCGCGGTACTCCTCGTTCCGCTTGTCGCGCCTGCCGTGCCACGCCCGGAACCGATTCTCGAACTCCCGCGGCTCGAACAACAGGCAGTGCATGGCCCGGCCCCACTGCATCTCGTCCGAGTCCGGGCGGCCGCAATCCCAGGCGTGCTTCAGGTGCAGCATCGACTTCAGGCCGTGAACGATCGTGCTGGGATTGAGCCCCACCGCGCCACGGTACTCATCCCAAGACACTCGCTCGACGATACCCTGCCGGGTCCCTCCGAGGACTGACGTGATGTCACTCATACCGCCGCCTCCATGTGTCCCGTATGCGGCACCACCTTGGCAATCGCGGCCCCCAGGGCCGTGGGACGGTAGCCCTTCATCTCGCCGTAGCTCGTGGTTCCCTGCTCGTAGGTTTTCAGGTACGACCCGCTCACCAATCCGAGCCGGTCCCGCTTCTCCAGGCTGGTGCATTTCGAGTCCGCACCGATCGCTGGTTCCCGGCGCGCCACCCGGTCGTGGACGTGGCCGACAAAGTACAGATCCGCGTCGAAACTCTGCATGAACTGCACCAGCCGGTTCAGCTTCCCGCCCGGCGTCTGCGCGTACCCCGCGCCGTGGTGTGCAAAAATCCGGAACGACCGGGACGTGCTGCGGGCGCGCGGCGCCGGCCCGCGTTCCAGCCGCGGAGACGTGAGCCCCGCGGTCCGGCAGAACACCACGTCGAACAACGCGCAGTACCCGAGGTCGGGCACGCGAAGCTCCTGGCACAGCCACGAATGCAGGCCCGCGTGCTCCCTCACCAACTCGTACTTCTTCTCGTGGTTGCCGAGCAGTAGGCCAAAGGATTTGTCGCGGATCGGCCGGAACAGGTCGCGGATCGCCTCCATGCCGGCCTTGCCGACGTTGCCGAGGTCGGCCACGGACACGCTTTCCGCCACGGCGTCCGGATCGAACCGCCGGTCGCTGTAGCCGATAAACTCGCAATAGTCCCCGCCGCCCAGCCAGAACGCGAACGGGTCGTTCCGGATCGTCTCGATGTCCGCCCTGATTTGCGACTCGTCGCAGCTTTTGCTCATCCAGTGGAGATCGGACAGGTTCCAGATCGAAAAAACATCCTTGGCCGAACCGTGCCAGATATACCGCTTACCCGCCGCCTGCATCGTTGCGCCTGTACTCGATCAAGGCATCAAAACAATTCCGTCGCGCCTCTCCGAAAAACTCCCCATGCGGCTCGTCGTCGTCCATCCCCCACGAGATCGCATGGGCAAACTCGTGGAGCAACGTTCCCTCACAGATATGGTAGGGCTCCGTCGACCGTACCCGCACCCGCAGCACGCCGCTCCGCTCGCTACAGTCGCCGTAAGCATTGAGTTTGCGGCAAAGCTGGACCCGCACCGGCAGGGACGCGGGCAACCGGGTCGCCAGCCATCGAGCCAGGCGGCGGAGCCGGCGGGCCTCGTCTCGCATCACACCTGGCACTCCTTGTCATTCCGCTCCCTTGCGTCTCGCGTGGTCTCACGTTCCACGATGCGGTCCACCCGCTCGTCCACCCGGTCCACCCGCTCGTCCACCCGGTCCAACTCGCGGCGGAACGAGTTACACGTCGCCGCGCAGTGCCCCGCCTGCTGGGAGAGCGTCGCCTGGATGTGCGGCAGATGGTTCAACAAAATCTGATCCACCTTCTTCTGCACGGTCCTGACCCGCTCTCCCAGCAGGAGCCAATCCAGCACGTACCGCCCAACCGACCTCAGCATTTCTGTGCTCCCCACCTCACGCTACATCCAGCCACGTGTGCCGATCCGTTTACAACTCGGTGCGGTTCACCACGCCTTGGATTTGCTCAAGCGAATCCTCGATGCGAAACAGAGATTCGCGCAACTTGCAAAACAACGGCGGAAACCAACGCGATTCCCTCGTTTTTTTCTGCTCGTCTTCAGGCACCTCCCTCGCGATCACCACAAGTTTGGTTTCCGTAGCCTGGGCAATCTCCTCCGCACGTTCCGCCAGCGAAGTCGCCATCGCCATGAGTTCGTTAGCGGCGGGCGCGGCTCCCGGGCTCGTGTGCACTGTAGTCACAATCTTGGTTCCTTTCTGTTTATTGAACAACATGTCTCGGTCCACGTCGCCCCCCTTGCCTACGGCTCGTGAACCTGCCGTTCCACCACGGGCGTCGGGCCGCTCCCGCTCGCCCGCACGAAACCGGGCGGGTTCAGTTCGAGCGGAATCTTCTCCAGGTCGTCTTGCGTCGGGCGTTTGACCGCCGGATCGACCAGCCAAAGCACGCCTGCCTCCTCGGCCCACGCCCGGACGCTCCGGACCGGAACGACCCAGCAGAATGAGTCGGCGCCTCGGATTCCAAGCGTAATCATGCCGACCCACCGACCATCCTCTTTCAACGCGACCATACCCCCGCTGCTGCCGCCGAGCGACGGGCAACTCGTCTGATCGAAAATCCCGTGCTCACTGGAACCGCCGAAGTCCGGAATCCGGACCCCGAGCCTGGAGACGATCCCCGAGGTGAGCGAACAAGTGCCGCCCAGTTCTTTGCCGCCGGGCGCCCCGCAATGCAGCAATTCCGTGCCCGGCACGGGAATCTCGTCGTCCAGGTAGAACCTCGCGCCGGCCGACGTGAACTCGTCCTTGCGCACCCGCAACAACGCGATGTCGCGCCGCGGGTCCGCGTTGACCACCTTCGCGTCGAACTTGTACTCGCCCACCGCTCTGCCGCCCTCGACCTGCTCCTGCACGATCGTGGCGTCCCTGTACCGAATCTGCTTCTTCTCCTCGCCACCCGGCGCGATTACCGTCTGAACCTCCCGCAACCCCGAGATGACGTGGTACGCCGTCAGTATCCACGTGGTCCGGTTGCCCTCGACCTCGACCAGCACGATCGTTCCCGATCCCTGCGCGCCGCCGGCCGAGACATTGACGCTGATCGATTGCAGGTACGGGCCCACGGGCTCGTCCGCAACGGCGGCGCAGCAAACCAGCAACGCCGCCACCATGCCGAACACGAAACCTTTCATTCCTATCCTCCTTGCTTTTGACACTAGATCATGCGCGTCGCATCGCGATCACGCAGTACACGCCATAGCCCCAGTACACGCGGTCCCGAGACAGCGTGCCTCGCCCGTTGTCGCCCCACGACGACCCCCACGAGTTCTCGTAGACGAGCCTCGTGTAGTCGAGCAGGTCGGACGCGAAAATGGCGTGCCCCGTATAGCCGAAATACACCGCGAACACCGACTTAGACAGGCAGGTCGCGAACTCCGCCCAGTTGCGGAGCCTGATCACGCCGTCCAGTGCCACTTGGTACTTCTCCGCGTCCTCGAACTCCGCCTGAGTCCAGGGCGCCCGCCATCCACGCGACCGGGGCCGTACCGCCTCGGATGGACACCCGTACTCCTGCAGGACCGCCAGGTTGTCGTGGAGCGTCGACCCACGATCCACGCCGCCGCTCGTGTAGTGATAGAGCGCGTAGCCGTTCAGGGCGACGCTCGGGAGCCCGTCCTGGGCCACCCGGGTCGCCGCCACGCCCGCCGCGGCCTCCCCGGCGCACGATCCGACCGAACCCTGGTTCAGCCGGAACTTCACGTAATCCTTCGGCGGCGTCCGGTCCCGGCTCGCCAAGATGTCGCGCACCTCCGCCTCGGTGAGAACGTCGATCCCCGCGTCCTCAATCGTCAGCGTCGCCAGTTCGGGCACGTTCCGCGGTCGCTCCATCTCGCCCGGCAGAACCAAACCGCGACGGCACCCGACCGGCGGATTGTCGAGCATCGCGCATTCCGCGGCGTCCAGGGCACATTCCAGGTCGTGCCGCTCTGCGGAGCCACGCACGCGTGGCGACTGGTACGCCTCCAACAATTGCTGCCAACGAGCCTTGAGTTGATCCTGGATCATCGCTGATACCTTCCGATCAGTTCTACCGTCGCATCCGTGTTCCGCGGCAAGTCCCCCTCCCACGCAATCCTCCCGTCGTCCGCGACGAGAAACAGACGCGGCAGGGGCTTTCCTTGAGCCCGCTCAACGTATGGGACAAGTTCCGGTGACGCATCCGGCACGTCCACGTCCAAAGAGCGGAACCGTCCCTCCTTGAAAAGGGACCGGACTCGCTGGCTGTCGATCGCGATCGCCTGCTGGACCGGCAGTTTCCCCCGGAGGCTCCTCTGCTCGACGACGATTCCCCACGTCGCCACGAGGTCCGGGGGCGGCGGAGGGTCCGGTTCCGGCCCCGGCCCCACCTGGACACGATGCTCGACAAGCTGGTGCTGCCCGTGGTTCCAGTCGACCACCAAGCGATACTCCCCGGCCCCTGCCGTCGCGACTCGAACCAAGGGCTGCATGGTCGCGCCGTGGACGCTGAACACCAGTTCGCCCCGCACGTCACACGGCCGCATGGCTTGGCCGGGAACCAGCCAATAGACATACATCCGCGTGTCGCCCATCAGCCATTCGAGTTGTTCGATCAAGGGCTTCGTCAGATCGACCACCGGAGTGCCGACCAGTCGCAGCGTGATCTCGCTGTCCGGCTCGGCAGCCACCGGCCCGTCCACGCCGATCCCCTGGGCCCTGGCCGCCTCCCGCGACCCGAACGCGGGCACGGTCACTTGCGCGGCGTCTTGCGCGGCCGCTTGCGAGGCCACCATCACCAACAGAAACGTCAAGATGAGAAACTTGCGCCACATGGGCATTCTCCCGTTACGGAACGAGCGTGAACTGGTACTTGTAAAGGCGGCTCCGGGCAAGGTCGGCCGGCTCCGTCAGCCGATCGGCCAGGTTCGGTACTGGGTCCACCCCGCCGCCGAGCCTGTCCGCCATCGCGATCGCGTGGGCGCAAGTCGGGTGACTCCGTGTCACCTCCGCGTCCGACATGCCGGGCCGCACCAGGAGACGGAACAAGGGCAGGTGTCGCAGCGCGATCCGCCCCAGGTTCCGCCAGCCGTAGCCGCAGCCGCAGAACTTGCGCATAAAAATCACGCTCCCTCGCCGGTCGTACCCGGCAAGGTTGCACGGGTTGACGCGGTACAGGTCGATCCGCCCCGGCCGTCGCCGAATCTGGCTCTCCAGGGTGACGGCCCGGCCGCCTGCCAACTCGCGAACCTCGATACAAAACAGGTCGGCACCCCACCAGGCGGCCTTACCGGCGTGGGAATAGACACTGCGACCGGCCGCCGCGATCAGCCCGTGGCTACGAAACAGCAACAGGTCGCCATCGCCAATGTGCGCCCGCGCCAGGGCGTAGCTCAGCCTGATCGTCGGTGGGGTGCGCATGACCTGCCTCCCGCTACGCAAACAGCGTGAACAACTGGATCAACACGGGCAGCAACTCCATCAGGAGCGTCAGGATAGCGTTCCAGTCCGTACCCACGCGTCTGGACACGCCGATGGCTCCCAGGATCGCCTCGGCACACTCCTGGGTCGCCTCCAGGGTTCCGTTCTCGTACCGGACCGCCGCCTCGCGGACCACCACATGGGGCCTGATCCCGTACCTAGCCAGGGGGGCCAATCTGGTCAGGGCCTCCCGCACCTGGAACGCCCGCAACCGATCGAACAACACCATGATTTCCTCCTCACGCAAGTATCATCTTGTCATCTGCTGGCGGCCGGATTTGGCCGCTCGCCGCACCTCACAGACCTGATTTTACCCGGCCGGCCCTCGCCCGTCAAGCACATTTCTTGCAACTTGTCACCTCTCGCCCAGAATTTCCTGGAGCCGCCTGTATCTCTGGGACCACACCGCCCGCCTGCGCCGCCACGCCTGGATGGACTCCTCGGTGTCCCGGGCCGGCATTTGCGGCTTCTTCCGCCGCAGTTCCGCCCGCACCTGCTCGAGCGCCTGGCGAACCACGGGGGTGTCTCGGTTCTCGACCAGGAACTCCCGTTGCCTGGCCGTCTTCTCTTCCCATGCCAGCAGTCTTGCCTGGTACTCCTCTTCCGGCTCGGCCTGCCCGAACGCCCGCCACTCGGATCGCCGTTTCTCGAACGCCTCGTCCGTCTCGCCCGCTTTCCGCTTCGGCTCCCTCTCGGCCTCCCCACGATCGGGACGGTTCAGCCACTTGACCACCCTCCCGACATAGTTGTCGGTCACGTCCTTGGCGGCCTTGGTGCCGACCAGGCGGGTGTCGGGGGTGCCGCCGCCTCTCGCCCACTTCTCGGCCAGGCCGTCGCGAATCATGTGCCTCGTTTTGTCGGCCACGTCCAGGGTCCAATCGACGGTTCCCAGGTTTGGCCGGAGCGGGTCGAGTTGAATCACCTGATCATCGAACGCAAAACCCGCCGCGTCGTTGCGCAACGCATAGTATTCCGCCGTCTGCGCCGGCGTCATCTCGTGCTTCTCGCCGGCGACGTAGTAGTACGTGTCGCGAACCGTGGGCAATGGGCGGGTGTCCAGGGGGTTCTGCCGGTTCCAGACCATGACCGTGCGATCGGCGATCAGGTCGCCCGTCGTCGGGTTCTCGTAGGTGTTCGTGGGCATTCCGGCAATGGCCAATGCGCTCAAGGCGGTGCCCCGGGAAAGCCCCTGCTCCCGCAGGCAGTCGTAAACATCCCGGAACGACAGCGGCGGAAAATACATCCCAACTACCACGTCCTCCGGGTCCACGTCCTCGCCGACGACGTTCTTCCCCGTCAGTAAGTCGAACAGCCCGCCGGGGGCCGGGGCCAGCTTGGACCGGAGAAACCGCCCGATCTCATCTCCAACCCCATAGCGCCCCGCATCGGGGCCACGCAGCATAACCCGGTGTCCGCCAAATGCGGTCTTGCGCCCCCAGACGGACTTCACCGTAATGGCCGTGACCTGCGCAAGTTTCCCGAGCGGGTTAATCCTGGTCTTGCCGAATCGAACACTCCCGAACCCCGACGAAAATGGGTCGAAATCAAACTCCGGCTTATTCGGATCGTCATCGTCAAAACCGGCCCGCCAGACCGCCAGCATCGCGTAAAACGTGGCGACTCCCATGAGCATTTTGGCATACTGGGTTGCGATATACTTGAGCGCCTTGGGGTCCTTCCTGGCCTTCCACAGCGGTTGCCCGTAAGCCAACTGAAACATGCTGATGAACGCCCTGGACGAAAACAGGAGCCAATTCATGGGAACGAGCGCCCGCTCGAACGCACCCATGTTGCCGCGAAGCGTGACTACGTTCACGAAGTTCCCGATGATCTTCGCCCGCTCAGCCGTCATCATCTTCGGACCGCCAAGCGCGTGGGCAAACGCCAGGGCGCCTTCCACTCGCATCAGGTTCAGTTGCGTCGACCAGGCGCGTTCCGCATGGGCGGCACCGGGAATCTTTTGTGTCCACTCGCCCATGAACGCCTCTTCCTGCTCGTGAGCACCGACCTCTCCACCAACCCCCGTAATGTCAACGCCAGCCAGTTCCAAGAATGCCGCTTCCTCGTGGTTGAGAATCGTCTGGCCAATCTCAAAGTGCTTTTTCCGGCTAGCACCGGCCTGAACGCTCTTAACACCGGCCTTCACGGTCTTGATCGGCGCCGACCAGGTGAAAAACGCATTCTGGATAAAGAACGCGGACAAATCGTAGCCGGCCATCATGGCCCGCGTCGCCGTATTCAGCATTTGCGACGCGAAATGCCGGACCTTCTTGCCGGGCGTCCAACGGGCCCGTTCGGCGATTCGTTCCATTCTGCGAAACGTGGCCTTCTCCCGGGAAATCTGCCACTGCAAGTCCCGGATGTCCTGGGGGAGTTCGCGAGGTTTCGCCTCTTTTTTGGCAAAGTCTCCACGGGCAATGCGGTCCTTCCAGTAGGCCAAGCGGTCCAAGAGGTTTCTCTTGTGCGCAGCGTTGCGGCGTTCCTCCAGATATGCCTGGTATTCCGGGTCCGCGGCACGCAACTCCTCGCGTTTCGCGCGAAGCTCAGCAAGCCGCGCCCGTCTCTGCTCCAACTCGGGCGCCGAAAGTGGAACACGCTGCTCCGGCGGCCCAATCTTGCCCTCGGCCAGGTCGCTTTCCAGTTGCGCAATCTGTCGATCCAGACCGCGGACCGCCTGATCCTTCCGCCGTTTCGCCATTTCCGCCTGGTACGCCTCGGACGCAAGACGCAACTCCTCCCGATGCGCGCGCAACGCCTCCAGCCTCGCCCGCTTCGCCTCCAGTTCGGGCGTCGAAAGCCTGCCGGGGCGGCTCTTGGGGCCGATCCTGCCCGCCTTGATGTCGCCTTCCAGTTGCGCATACTCACGATCCAGAGCCTTGCTTGCAGCCGCGATCCGCTCGGCCTCCGTCGCTGGTGCCTTGGGGAATACCTGCGAGTGCACTTTCAGTAACTCGTCTCGCCGTTTCCGTAACGCCAGCAACTCCGCATCGGGCTCCATCCGCCCCTTCTGCTTGAGTATCCGGGTGCGCGTGCGAATCTCGTACTCCAGGTCGGCAATCCGGTTGCGCACCGCAGTCTTGGCGCTGTCCATCGCGCTTTGCAGCAATCTCGCCGAATCCATTGCCGCAAATCCGCCCCGTTTCTTCGCCTCGTTGACCTGCCGGGTCAACCGCCGTTTCTCATCACTCGGAGCCGGGCGCTCCCAGCCGGTCGCTTTCGGAGCCCTGCCGTGTTCCATGTCATCCAGCTTGGCTAGGTCTAGCACCTGCCCCTGAATGTCGCGAACAATTACGCTCACGGCATCATCGCTCAGTTCCGAGAAAATGCCGTAGCCGCTGATGGCGTCCCATGCCATACGTGTCGTAAACCCTGGGATACTATCCGCCATGATCCTACGGACCTCTTCGACTGCCTGGTCTCGGTCCGTCACCCCGGATTCGACCACCTCCCGCAGCAGCTTCTTCGCCAACCGGGACACCTCGCGGATGTCTTTCGGGTCTTTCAGGTCCGCCTTGGGGGCAGTGCCTTCGGGGCCGTCTTCGGAAATGGGAATTTTGCCGTCCGACTCCAGGTCATGCCACGCCTGCTCGAACGTATCCCTTGCAGCCTGCACCTTCTTCTTGCCAAGCGTCTTCCTGGCTTCCGCCAGAAACTCACCGAACGTCACGACGCCCAAATCGACGTAGGCCATGATGACCTCGCCCGCCGCCGCGACAAGCTCCGGATCGGGAACTCCAGCAAACAACTTACCCTTGGCGGCCTTGTTGAACCGCGCCCAGGCGTCCTGGACCCGCTTCTGTGCCTTCGCCTTTTTCTCGGACGGTTTCTTCTGCTCCGGGGCCTTCGGCTTGGCCTGCTCGATCAACTCGTCCACTTTCTGCCGCCGTGCCGCATCTTGCTCGGCGGACATTCTCTTTTCCAGGGTCTCTTGCAGGCTTTTCAGGCTTTCGGCAATTTCCTTGAGCGTCGCCAATTCCTCCTTGGACAACGACGACGTACCCTTGGCTTCACTGTATCTGTGAACCAAAGCGCCAAGAGAAAAGTCCTCCAGCAATTCCTGCTTGCGAGTTTGTCCCCACCGCCCCCACACCGTACCGACGGCGTGAGTTGCCATCCCAAGATCGCGAACGGCGCCCGTGAGGAGTCCCACCCGTTCGTGCCATTCGACCGCCGCAGCCGCGTCCCCACGTTCAACCGCCTCGGAATACTTGGCCACGGCGTCGGAAAGCTCATTGTTCGCCATGCGCATACCGATTTGCAGCATTGCCTCTTCGACGTGGGATATGGCTTTCGGCTTGACAAGCAATTCCTCGACCAGCCGGCTGACGGCCGCCGGGTCCTGCTCCATGATCCTGGCCGCCGCGTCGAACCACTCCTGGACCGCCTGCCGTTCCGCCTTTTCGACCGGCGCTATGCCGTGCTGGGCCAGCAGTTCGTCCACGACCGCGTTTTTCGTGCTCGTGATCTCGGGCCTGCCCCGCGCGGACGATGTGGCTTGCGACGGCGGGGCGGGAGGCTCCACCGGGGGCTCGGCCGCCGGCTCCTCGGCCACCGGCGCGACGGGCCTTTCTTCCACGGCCGATGGTGCGGCCTCTTCCGCGAGCGTCCGCTGCGCCTCTTCCCACCCGGCCTCCAGGACCGCCCGGTGTTTCTCGGCCTCGGCGGCGCCCAGCTTCACGTCGCCGAGCCGGTCGGCGAAGTAGCCTTTCATCTGCTCGAAGAACTCCTCGAACGTGGCGTAGCCGGCCTTGATGAACTTGATGGCGACCTTGGCCGCCGCGGCCACGGCGCTGGGCTTGAGCGGCAAAAGCGCACCCGCCGTTCCCGGCCCCACCTCGTCGAGGAACTCCCTCGCGGCCTCCCGCAACTCGGCGACCGCCTTCTGCCGCTTGGACGGCTCCGCCGGAGCAGCCTCCGGTTCGGCCGCCGGCACCTGGGCCTCGGGTTCCAGTTCCTCAGACGCCGTTCTTTCGGTAGACTCCCGTTGTTCCTCCAGGCTCTTCTCAATCTCGCCAACCATCTTTTTTTTGCTGGCCAGGTACGTCTTATTGCCAGTGCGGCCAATGCCGAGAAAAACAGCCTTCACACCTTCCACATCGAACTCTTTGTTCAGCCTCGCCGCCAGGCTGCCTATCTTTTCCCGGCTGATGTCCTGGGGCCGTCCCTCGCGAATCGCCGTCTGCATGGACCGAATCTCTTTGACCATCGCATCGACGGCCGCGGGATCGGCGGCCTTGGGCTTACGCTTGGTGTCCGGATATGCCTGCTTGGCCGCATCCCTGGCGGCCCTCCGTTTCGCCGTGGGATGCCCACCCCAGCGTTTGACGATCTCCCCCGTGACATTGCCGATAGCCTGATGGTACCTTTCAGCGTCAAAGAACGTGCCGACGGATTCAACCTTGATGCCAAGCTTCCTCGCGTGCGTGAGAACCGTGTCCAATGCCTGCTCGTAAGCCTTCTTGCTGGGCCGCCTGCCGTGGGTTCGTGGGGCCAGCGAATCGCGTGCGTCAAGAATCCGGTCGATGGAATGCTCTTGCGCCTTGGTGGGCGGCTTGGCTTCCGCCTGAGCGCCTTTTGCTGCCTTGCGCCCCTCGATTGTCGTGCTCATTGTGCGTTTGGAAGGTGCCCAGTCTGGCGTGCCTACAATCCACTCAAGTTCGACGGCTCGATCAAATGCAGCATCCCCGTAAGCCTCGCGCAGCGCCTTTTCGGATGCTTCTTTCTTGGTTCGCCGCTCGTCGAGGCCAGCGACCAGACGGCGAGCGCTCTCGTCCAGGCCGGGCTCCGCCTTGACATCCATTCGCTCCCCAGGCTGGGGCGTGCGCTTTCGTGGCGGCGGTGGCGCGGCCTCCTCTGTTTGCTTGGCCGGCTCGACCGCCTCTCCCTGCCCCCACTCCACCTCGGTGCCACGCCTCTGCTCTGCTCGCTGGCGTAGGTCCCGCTGCATAACCTTGGCCTCGAAATGCCGTCGCAAAGACGGCAGGTCGCGGATGGCGTATCCCCTCGCTTTCAGGTCCCGGTCCAGGTCCGCCAAGCGGTCTTCGTACTCCCGCCGCTCGGTGCGGGACATGAAATCGTCGTACCCGGTGCTCTCGGCGATCGACCACGCCTCGTCGAGTAACCGCTGGCGCTCGTCAAGCAACGGCTCGACCATGCCCGCCTCGGGCTTGCGTTCCGGCTCCAGGGTCTTCTTGGACCCGGCAACCGCCGCCTTCTTTCGCCGCTCTCCTCGCTGGGGCGTCTTG
>NPIE01003806.1_pt1 | contig 29792 bp, 17 predicted proteins | sample 8637661 | NCBI WGS metagenome assembly NPIE01 (sample SAMN07420842, study PRJNA396082) | bioreactor metagenome | isolation source: sample BA12 brine-fed electro-methanogenic bioreactor BA | place: Japan: Kochi | collected 2016-12-09 | reverse complement strand
TTCAAGCATCATTATCAACGAAGGGAGTGGTGTTGAACTGTGGGCCTATCCGAATGGAGATACCACTGCATGGAACAACATCGATACCACTGGCCTGTATACCTGGCCCAAGCTTTACAACTCAGAAGAAGATTGGGAAGAAGGGGCTTTCAATGCAAATGCTACCGGTCACCCAGATTATGGCTGGGGAATTTACAATCCCATAAACCACAATCTTACCGGAGACTCCCTGTTTATCATCAAGCTTCTTTCGGGTGAATATAAAAAACTCTGGATTGTAAAAAAATACTCCAGCTTGAACATTTACGTCTTCCGCTTTGGGAATCTTGACAATAGCAATGAAGTTGAGAAGGAGTATGATCTGATGCCCTATATGGGAAAGAATTTTACTTATTATTCCTTTGCCGATGATGCTCTCCTCGACCGGGAACCTGCAAAAGAGACCTGGGACATCGTATGGACAAAGTATGTGGCTGTGCAGCCTCAAGGTGGAGTTTATCCTGTAACGGGCATTCTCAGCAACATCAATGTTGCCAGTAATGAGTTTCACCCGGTATCGCTTGTCTATACCGACTGGCTTGCCGCTCCCCTTGACACCATCATATCAGGGATTGGTTTCGACTGGAAAAAAATTAACATGACAACCTTCCAATACGAAATTGTTGATTCTTTGGTATTCTTTGTCAAGGATGTAAATGCAAACATATTCAAACTTTATTTCCATTCATTTGAAATAGGAACCGGAAAAACTGTTTTTGAAAAGGAATTGATCTCTGCTACCGATGTTGATGAAAACTTTGCATCTTCTGATATTGAGCTTTATCCGAACCCTGCCAGTGATGTAGTCAATATCCGTTTGCAGCTTACTGAGGAAAAAACACTGATCATGATCTATGACATCACGGGTAGGGTAATGATCAGCAGAACTTTCAAGTCAACAGACAGACAGCCGGTTCCGGTGAATGTGGATGATCTGAAACAGGGCCTTTATGTGATGGTCATCGAATCAGGCAATACAAAACAAAGCCGTAAACTGGTAATCAGAAATTAGAACGTTAATGAACAGCAGAATCATCATAGGAATATTGATCAGTTTGCTGGCCGGAGTCACAGCTTCCGGCCAGCAGGCTGCCATCTCCGTTGTGGATGCAAAAACCGGCAAGGCGGTATCGTATGCCCATGTCAGTTTCGAACCGGAAGGGGACGGAGATGTCATCAAAGCCCTCACCAATGAAAATGGCATGGTTGAGAATAAAGCCAGTGCTCCTTCTACAATGGGGATTAGTTTCGTTGGTTATGAAACAAGCTTTAGCAGAATTGAACCTGGGGAAAGCTATACTGTGAAGTTAAAGCCTACAATACTGGATATTGATGAAATTGTAGTAACAGCACAATATACCCCTGAGAAGGCTGATAAGTCCATTTATAAGGTTAAGGTCATCAACCGGCAGAGTATTCAGAACAAAGCGGCCAGTAGCCTGGACCAACTGATGGAAAATGAATTGAATATTCGGGTATCCAGGGATGGTGTGCTGGGATCCGGAATGAGCCTGAATGGACTTTCAGGAGAACACCTGAAATTCCTGGTTGACGGAGTACCGGTTATCGGGCGCCTGAACGGCAATATTGATATCAGCCAACTCAATGTCTACAACATCGACCATATTGAATTCGTGGAAGGTCCTATGTCGGTAATTTATGGCAGCAATGCCATGGCAGGAGTGGTAAACCTGATCACGAACGAAAACCAGAATTACAAAAGCTATACGAATCTTCATGGATATTACGAATCCGTTGGAGAATACAATTTTAACGGGACAACCTCCCTGCGATACAATGATCATATTTTCCAGGTTTCAGGCGGACGTGATTTCTTTGGTGGATATTCGGAAAACGATCATGGCCGATCCAAGCTGTGGAAACCGAAACGGGCCTATTTTATGGATGGTTCTTACATCTATGATAAAGAAAAACTAAAGATCAAATACAAAACTTCTTTTTATGATGAGTTGCTGCTGAGCAAAGGAAACCTAAGAAAACCCTATTTCGAAACGGCCTTCGATAGTTATTTTTACACTAAGAGATTTACCAATAAACTGGATGCAAGCATCGAATTGCCTGCCAGTCGCTATCTCCACCTGCTTACAGCCTTTTCCATTTTCAATCGTGAAACAGAAAATTATTTTGTCGACCTGACAAAACTGGAAAAGAATTTACGGGATGCCGATACCACAAGGTTTCGTTCAGCCATGTTCAGGGGAACTTTCAGTAAAAGCAACGACAGCCGCTTTAATTACCAGCTGGGAATCGACCTGAACCTGGATTATGGTTCGGGTGAAAAGATTGACGGCGGATCCAAAGAGATTGGAGACTATGCTGCTTTCCTGAGCATCAAATATAAACCTTTCTCCAAATTGGTCCTTCAGCCTGGCATCAGGGCGATTTACAACACCAACTATGACGCCCCTCTGGTATATTCAGTCAATGCAAAATATGATTTTTATGAGCGACTCAACTGGAGGGCTTCTTTCGCAAGAGGATTCAGAGCTCCCTCACTCAAGGAGCTTTACCTGGATTTTGTGGATGTCAACCATAAGATCTATGGCAATGAAGACCTGCAAGCAGAAAGCTCCTACAATATCAATAGTTCATTATTGTATCATGCCGACAGGGAATTTCATGTGTATGAAGCTGAGTTGAGTTATTTTTATAATTATATCGAAAACAGCATTGATCTGGTAATCCGGGAAGATCTGGCCGGCAATGATCCTGCCAACGCAGTTCCTCCATACACCTACCTCAACCTGAATAAGTATGCTACCACCGGCTTCGGACTGAACCTGAATTATCGCTTTTATCCCAACCTGAATGTTAAAGGGGGTGTAAACCTGACCAAAAGCATCATTTCACATGAGAATGTCTCCGATCAGCAGGCAAACAGCACGGATTATAATTTAAGCCTGAATTATAAATGGGTCAGGCATGATATGAACATTTCTATTTTCTACAAGTACAATGGCAAATTGCCCATTTTCAGTGTTGATGCCAATGATGAGGTAGCCTTATCCTATAAGAAAGATTACCAGAACCTGGATCTTACCATCGGCAAGTCTATGCTAGCCAACACTCTGTACCTCAGTGCAGGATTGAAGAACATTTTTGATAATAAAAGAATACCATACACCGGAAATACTGGTGGAGGGGTACATTCGGGTGGTGATGGATCGTCGCTGGTCGGATACGGAAGGACCTTTTTCTTTTCTGCCTCCTACACCATTAAATATTTAAGATAATGAAACATGCCATATATATAATGCTTATGCTGGTGATACTTACTTCCTGCTTCAAGGAAGATGAAAGGGTTCACGCGCACGACCCGGGTGATGTAGAAGTCGCCCAGATCGACATGACAAAAGATTACAAATACCAGGCATATTTTGACTTTGAATCGGGCAGTGTGGTGGCTCAGAACCTGCGAACTGACTGGGACCTTGGCTTTGAAACATCCGATACCGGTTGGCATGTGATCCTGAATACGGGAAATTTCATGTGGGCCGGAAATACCGGAGTCACTGAATTTTCGAACAGTATTGACACAACCGGCTTGCATTGGAAGTTTGATAAATCAAATGGAAACCCTGACTCCACAGCAATTGGAAATTGGTTTGATATTATTGACGGGGATACCAGCTATAGCAATCATGTTTATGCGATCAACCTGGGGTATACACCTTCAGGGAACCTCAGGGGAGTGAAAAAGATCGTCTTCCGGCAAGTGAATAATAAGCAATATGAGATTGCCTGGGGAGAGGTGGATGCGCTTGAACCTGACATTTATACCATCAGTAAAGACAGCAGCAGGAATTTTGTGTTCTTCTCCTTTGACGAAGGAGAACAGAAAAATCTGGAGCCTGATAAGCGGGACTGGGATCTCTGGTTTACACAATATACAACCATTCTGTTTACAAATGAAGGGGATCCTTATCCTTACCTTGTTACCGGTACCCTGATCAATCAGTATCAGGAAACACGGGTTGCCGAAGACAGTATTTTAAGTTTTGAATTGCTGGATTACCAGACGGCACTGGAAATGGAGTATTCAGACAAAATGGATGCAATTGGTTATGACTGGAAAGATGTGGTTGGCGATGTACAATCAGGAAATGTAAGTTATATCGTACGAGAAAACTTGCACTATATCATACATACACAGGAAGATCTTTATTATAAATTAAGATTTGTGGATTTTTATAATGACCTGGGTGATAAAGGATATCCCAGGTTTGAATTTCAGCGGTTATAGTCCTTCACCAAAAGGAATTTAATCACTGTTTTATTTGTTTGTTTGGCCCCCTTTGCGATGCGCACGGGGGGCTTTTTATTCTGCTTCATTATGCTTCCCTTTCAGGATGCAAACTCCATTAATTGCATTTATTCACAGGGCGATGCCCCGTGCTAGAGTATATTGGCCCTTCGGGCCGGAATGCAGTACAATTTGATCCGACAATTTCCAAAAGGTTTTGCCGAAAGCCAACCTCATCATAGTGCAGAGCATTGATCTTTGGTTGAACCCAGCATCATTCAAAAAGCAAAGTATTTTGTTTTTGAATCGAGATTTCATGCATCTTGATCCCATCGATTTATACAAGGTTTGGCTGAAAGCCAAACATATCCCAGCACAGGGCAACGCCCTGTGGCAAATTCCGACGCCCTTTTCCGGCGCCCCGAAGGGGTAATGTACTATTACCCCCTGTGTTAAATCTACGCCCCCCGTGGGTCTTTCCTGATAGGCAATTTGGCCATCTTTTCCACTTCGATGGTAGCGTAACCAAATTCCTCAACCACTTTGCCTTTGATCAGATACACACCATGCCCCAGGAAAGGATAGCGCTGAAGGGATTGTGCAAAATGCGTACAATCAAAAAACTCACCCTGGTGATCCACAAAGGTGCCAAAGGCCATCCATTCTTTCTTTACCGTGATAACTTTCTTAATGGTTACCAGCAAGCCCAGCATACGGATGCTTTTTCCAAGATGATCCATCAGTTCACTGGCAGCGGCTTCCCCCCTGAAACGGGTTTCCAGCAGATCAAAGTACGTCATGCTGACCGGGAATCCCATGTATTCGATCTCATCATAGGCATCTTCGATTTGGCTGTACTCAAGCCGGGGTAGGGTGAACTTACGAGCTACTGTGAAAAAGAGTTCGTGGTTTGCTACCCGTTTCTTTCCTTTATTCAGCATCATATGAGCTTCCCAGAGAAGTTGTGCTTTCTCCTTCCCGCTAAATGAAAAAGCCCCGGTCCTGATCAGAATGATCAGTTGCTCAATCCCTGTGTGCACTCTTTTCACAAAATCTTCAAGATCCCTGAAAGACCCCCGAAGATTTCTTTCTTTCGCAATTTGCTTACCGACTTTATTTTCCAGATCGGCAATATGGATGAATCCAATATAAATATCACGTCCCCGGATGCATGTTTTGTAATTGCTGTGATTAACACAGGGTAGTTTTATCTGAGCACCCTGCCGCCGGGCTTCATTGAAATAGACCCATGAATGATAGAATCCGCCGAAATTATTGATCACGGCTGTCATAAATTCCAAAGGGTAATGAGCTTTCAGATAAAGACTTTGAAAACTTTCCACCGCATAAGAGGCCGAGTGTGCTTTGGAAAAGGAATAGCCTGCAAAGGATTCTATCTGGCGCCAGATCTCCCTGGTAACCTCCTCCTTCCTTCCCCTTTTGCGGCTGTATAAAAAAAAACGATCCACAATGCGCTGAAATTCTTTTTTGTTTCTGTATTTGCCACTCATGGCCCTGCGAAGCACATCCGCATCAGCCAGATCAAGCCCGGCATAATGGTGGCAGACCTTAATCACATCTTCCTGGTAAACCATCACACCAAAGGTCTCTTTCAACTGTTCTTCCATTACCGGGTGCAAATACTCAAAAGCATCCGGATGGTGAAAACGTTGTATGTATTCACGCATCATCCCTGATTTAGCCACTCCCGGCCGTATTATGGAACTTGCCGCTACCAGGCTGATATAATTATCACACTGCAATTTCCGCAATAGGCCCCGCATGGCAGGGCTTTCGATATAGAAACAGCCGTTGGTTTCTGCCATTTTTAACTGGGCCTTCACCTTGCGGTTGGTCTTGAATTGTTCCACCCGGTGCACATCCACCGACTCACCTTTGTTCTCCTGGATGATCTCCACTGCTTCCTTGATATGGCCAATGCCCCGCTGGCTGAGGATGTCCAGTTTTTCAAACCCGATATCCTCTGCCACGTACATATCCCATTGCACGGTAGGGAGACCCTTCGGGGGCAGGTCCAGGGCGGTATAGTAGTTAATGGGCTTTTCGGATATCAGCACTCCCCCTGCATGTATGCTCCTGATATTGGGAAAGTCAAGCATCATTTCCGCAAAAGAATGGATAGTCCGGGTGATTTCATTATCGTGGATATGTTTGTGGGGCTCATTGGCCAGATCATCGATCTCGGCCTTGGGCAAACCGTAAACCTTGCCCAGTTCACGGTAAATGGACTTTCCCTTAAATGTCGTGATCGTCCCGAGCAGGGCCGTGTGTTCCCTGCTGAATTTTTTGAATATATAATCATGCACCCGATCGCGGTCCTTCCATGAATAATCTATGTCGAAATCCGGCGGACTGCTGCGATGGGGATTGATAAAACGTTCAAAATACAGGTCCAGTTCAATGGGGTCCACATCTGTTATCCTCAGGCAGTAGGCAACAATGCTGTTGGCTCCGCTGCCCCTGCCGACATGATAAATGCCCTGCGACATAGACCAGGAAACAATGTCCCGGGTGATTAAAAAGTAAGCTGAAAAACCCAGTTTATCAATGACAGAAAGCTCATGTTCAACGCGCCTCCTGGCCTCCCCGTGCTTTTCACCGTAGCGGTATCGCAATCCTTCCATGCTCAGTTTTTCAAGCAGGAGCTTGTCTTCATACCTGCTGTCCGTATAGCTTGCCTTGTTCTTGATCGATTTATATTCAAAATCAATACCGGCATTGCTGATAAAGCTTTCGGTATTCCGGATAATGCCGGGATGATCCCGGAAAATCTCATGTAGCCGGTCTCTCGTGACAAAATGTTCATCATGTGTTGCGAGATTTTCAGGTTTCAATTTAGATATCAATGTGTTGTGATCAATTGCTCGCAGGTTGCGGTGAAGATGATAGGCTTTCTGGTCTTCGAAACTCAGGCGATGCATCGCCAGCAATTTTTGTTCAGCATTTCCCCGACCTGAATGAAACATTCTGTTGAGATCCCTGGCCGTAACACCCAGAAACTCATTGTCAGCAAGATCACCTTGCTCCTTGCTTCCGAAAGGATAGATGATGCTTGCATTTTCAAATACCGGGGGCAATGTTCCCAACTTTTTGCCTGAAAGATTATGATAAGAAAGGTACTCATTCAGTTCTCTAAAACCTTCATTGTTCCGGGCAATGCCGGTAAAAAGCCGACGATCTCCACAACGAAAATCTATCCCTGCCAAAGGCTTAATGCCATTTTTTTTGCATTCCTTAACAAAATCCAGAGTGCCCGTTGAATTGTTGATATCAGCCAGTGCTATTGTATCAAAGCCATGATGCCTGACACCCTCGACCAGTTTTTGGATGGAAAGGGTTCCGTATCTCAGGCTGTAATATGAATGAGCATTCAATAGCATCTCAATACCAAAATGATTTTGATTAGTTACTAAACAAATTCTTAATTATTAAGATAGTGATTTTTCTCTTTTTGATCATAATTCTGTTTGCCTGACTTTCAAGTAAAAAGCTTATTTATTATTTAGACTGCATATAAACCCCGTTAATAGCATATATCTCAGTTGATCCATTCGGGATCCAGCAAAATTTTCATTAAATTTGTTAGGAAACCAATTCAATGCAAGATGAAATTCAATACAAAGCTCAGTTTTGCCTTGCTGACAATGCTGATGTTGATCAGTTCTTTCACGCTGATCAGCGAGATTGATAAACGCTTTGGGAGCTACAAATACAAAGATTTCGAAACCCCCAAATACTGCGGGGCCTCCTGCCATGTCCAGTTTTACCAGCAATGGGATCAGGCAATGATGTCGAAGGCCTACACCCATCCCTGGGATGAGATAGAATATTTCAAACTGGCGGTTGCCCATTCCGAAAACGATCCGAATTTTGAAGGCGTGCATGACGGTTGCAATGGCTGCCACACACCCATGGCTTACCTTTCCGGGGATGTGCCCCCGCCAAGACCCGAAGAAGGCAGCAGGGCCAATGAAAGCGTTTCCTGCGATGTGTGTCATACCATTACTGGGTTTGAGGGTGACATCCCCTATAACTTCAATTATACCATTGATCCGGGTCAGACCAAATACAGTTCCCGCAAAGGGGAGAAAGAATCTCCCAACCACGAGATCAAAGTCAGTGAGATCCATTCAAAGGCCGAGTTCTGTGGCATCTGCCACAACGAAAAAAGCCCCTTTGATGTTTGGGTAAAGTCAACACATCTTGAATGGAAAGAAGGGCCATATTCCAAAGAAGGTTTACAATGCCAGGATTGTCACATGCCTAAAGCAAAGTTCAAAACAGCCGAAATGGGAACCGAATATGACGACACACGCCTTCATCTCTTTCATGGTGCACACAGCCCGACAAAAATTGCAGGTGTGGTGGAACTCAGGATGAATCCCGATATCAGAGAAGCTGTTCCGGGCGAGCCGGTGGTTTTTACCCTCGCTTTGTTTAACCAGAAAACGGGACACAAATTCCCCACGGGTTCTGTTGAGGATCGTATCCTCTGGGTCCATGTGGAAGCTGAAGATGCCGATGGAAACATCTATCACCTTCCGGTGGATAAAAAGGGTTTTGAAGGTGAAGAATATACCATTGCAAGCGATGTGCTGGCCTACCAGGATATGTCAGTTCCTTTGCAAAAACCTGATTTCAAAGGAGTACGAAGAGAAGATGTTCCCATCGGTGACCGGATATTCAGGATGCCCTATTTCGATCCGCAGGGCCGCATGACCATCATGCAATGGAATACTGATTCACTGGGGGTAGATTATCGCATTGGTCCCAGGGAAACAAAGATGGAGACCTATACATTCACCCTGCCTTTCGAAACGGCACCCGGAAAGATGAAGGTGCGGGCCGTATTAAATTACCGCTTGCTGGTAAAACCCGTCGCCGAGTTGCTGGAGGTACCCGAGTCAGAATACGCCATCCATGAGATCAACCGAACAGAAACCGAAATTGAAGTATTGCCATAAATCAGGAGGATTTAATTATGAAAAAAACATTACACATTGCAAGCGTATTGATATTGACCTTGTTGATCAATGATGCAGTCATGGCCATCCCGGCATTTGCCAGGAAATACCGCATGAGCTGTACAACCTGCCACAATCCCATCCCGAGGCTGAAAGCTTATGGTGACAGTTTTGCGGGCAACGGGTTTCAACTGGAAGACCAGGAGGCCCCAAGATATACCGTTGAAACGGGCGACAGGCTGCTTTCCCTGATTCGGGAATTTCCATTGGCAGTCAGGTTGGATGGTTACATGAGCATTGAACATAGAAAAAACCAGAAAGAAGAAACTGTAACAGATTTCAGAACACCCTTTATGCTCAAACTGCTTTCGGGAGGCTCGCTTTCCGAACACCTGGCCTACTATTTTTATTTCTACATGGATGAAAGGGGCGAGATCGCAGGTGTGGAAGATGCTTATCTGATGTACAACAATCTTTTTAACATCGACCTGGATATTTACCTGGGACAGTTCCAGGTTTCCGACCCCCTGTTCAAGAGGGAACTCAGGCTGACACTGGAAGATTATCATATTTACACCGTGTCGCCCGGCATATCCAACATCAATCTCAAATACGACAAAGGAATGATGGTGACGCTGGGTACCGAATTCGGGACAACCATTGTGGGTGAGGTACTGAACGGCAATGGCATTGGTGAAGCCGATGAAAAATGGCAGTTCGACAACGACAAGTATAAAAACCTGATGGGAAGGGTTTCGCAAGATATATCGGATTTTCTTAGAATCGGGGCTTTTACCTATTATGGCAATGAAGCCATCCATTTTCAGGATCTTTATATTGACTCAGAGAAGATCGCCACTTACGAAGGAAAAAATGAAGCCCTTCTTTGGGGACCCGATATGAGCATCGCGCTGAATGATCAGTTCGAAGTAAACCTGCAATATATTAAACGCACCGACAGCCGCATCATCAACATGAATTCGAAGGGAGAGTACCAGCTTTATAAGGATGTAGAAACCCAGGGTGGTTTCGGGGAGATCATTTATACTCCAGGCGGAGATAAAAGCCGCTGGTATTTTGTGGGCCTGTATAACTGGACTGATTCCGATATGAACGACCTGGATTATCAATCCGCTTCGATACAGGCCGGATATTTGCTAAGAACGAACGTGCGGCTTGTCTCGGAATACACCTATAATTTCTCCCACGAGAACAATGAATGGTGGAGAGGCAGCCTGGGGTTTGTTGCTGCTTTTTAGCCAAGGACCCCAGAAAAGCACCAGACTAGGCTGTCCAAAAAGTCACAAATTACAACTTGGGTCTCATCGAAATAGCACACTTTTTGGACAGCCCCTTCTCAGGAAAACCGGAGGCAATTTGCATACTATTTAATGATCTTTCCAACAAAACTTCTATCTTCTTTTCTTTATTTCTACCTTTATCACACAATCTTTACTCATGAAAAAGATATTGCCAGTAATCGTTTTGATTGTAATTTGCCAGCTTTTACAGGCACAGGAAGTGGTCATTAATCTGCAGCCAGGCGAAAAGCTTAACACCGATTTCCGTATTGCACAGCTGATTGATAATCGCACGGAAAAGGGGAAAATACAAATCTACCCGGAAAATCAATACCTTGGTTTCAAACTGGGTTTTGTTAACGAGATTGGCTCTTTTTTCAATCAATACCTCGAATCTCCTGCAACAGCAATTCCTGTGACTATAAGCATCAACCAACTCAGCATCATGAATAAAAGTTCGCAGGCAACAATTAATTGTGAAGCAGGTTTTTATATCAGGAATGGAGACATGCTTGTCATGCTTGGAGAGTTTACTTCGGAAAACTATACTGATGAGAGAAATAAAAAGGGGTACGCAACAGCTATAGAAGAGGGTCTCATGAACCTTGTCAGGGCATTTGATCAATCAGAATGGCACAAACACCCGATGGTTGTCTTTATACAAAAAAAAGCCATTGAAAAGCAGGAGCGATCAAAAATGCCGGATAATACGGTCAGAGCGGAAAAAGTTAACTCAAAAAGCGCAGGCAGAAAAAATCCCATCGAAACAAAGCAGAAAAGCTGGCTGAGCATTTCGGGAGGATATTCGTATCGTTTTGGCAGAATCCCGGCAGGGACCGATGATGACTGGGAGAAATACCTGGAAGGTCTGAATCACGGCTTCAATATCGGATTACACTATGTATATTATTTTTCGCAGGAATATGGTCTGGGAGTGGTCACCAATTTTTTGTTCCTGCAAAATACGTACAAAGACCTTGAACGCGAGGTCGACACCAATGTATATGAAACATTCGACTGGACCGAAAAGCTAAGCATTGGCTACCTGGGTCCCGCCCTGTTTGCCAGAAAGGCTCTATTAAAGGACAATATCAGGATCCACGGATTCTTCAGTCTAGGATATATGTATTACCAGGACGACCTAAGCTGGAACGGAGACATAACTCTCACAGGGAATACCATTGGTTTTGGCCTTGGCCTACTTGCCGAAACCAGAATCAAAGGGGATCTTTATGCTATTCTTGGTTTCACCTACCTGCATGGGAAATTAAATTCCATCGATGACGGCAGCTTTCGTTATTACTTCTACGAAAGTGAAAATATCAGCCACATCGACATCAATGCTGGATTTTCTTTCAAGTTCTAAAATCTAGAAACCACTCAGATCCATAGTCACTGTTGGGATCAATAGCAGGAACCCGAGAATAATCAGAACGATCATCAGGGGTGTGATCCAGCGCACCCATTTCTCATAAGGGATTCTGGCTACACCCAGCACCCCGATCAATACACCGGAAGTGGGTGTGATCATATTGGTAAATCCGTCGCCGAATTGAAAGGCCATTACCGTGGCCTGCCGGGATATCCCGATAAGATCCGAGAAAGGTGCCATGATGGGCATGGTAATGGCTGCTTTGGCAGAACCTGAGGGAATGATGACATTGATGACTGTCTGTATCACATACATGATGCCCACCGAAGCAATGTTTCCCAGATTATTCATGGATTTCGAAAGGCCATATAAAATGGTGTCGATCACCTGACCGTCTTCCAGGATGACGATGATGCCCCCGGCCAGTCCCACAATTACAGCAGCAGACAGTATGTCCTTCACCCCGTCAAGAAAATATTTGGTGATCTTGTCAGGATTGTAATTCATGGCGATGCCGGCCATGATGCCCATTGCAAAGAAAAGTGTGGCTATCTCCATGATATACCATCCATAACCCATCACGCCCACAATCAGGAAGTAGATGGTAAACATCAGCAAAATCAACACAAAAAAATGAATGGATCTTCGCAGGCTTAGGATCCCGCTAATGGCAAACAAAACTGAAGAGATCGGCACCATGGGTGCGCTTGCAGATGAATTGCCAACTTTCATTTCCGTAATTGGATAAATAAATGAAAAGATAATCAGGGCCACAAGAATAAGCCCATAAACCACCCAGCCTGATACAGGGGTATGGTATTGTATGGATTCAATGTCCTTATCGCCCCGTTCGCGCCAGTAAGCATCCTCTTCATATACCAGTGATTTGCTCGGGTGCTTCTTTACTTTATTGGCATAAACCAGTACAAATACAAAGCCAACAATATTGATTACGATCCAGCAGATCAGCCTGTATTCAATGCCTGAAAAGAGGGGTAAGCCGGCAATGCCCTGTGCAATCCCGATGGTAAAGGGATTTAGGATTGCTCCAGCAAATCCCAGTCCGGCAGCCACAAATACCATAGCCACTCCGGTTATCGAGTCATACCCCATGGAGATGGCCAGGGGTACCAAAATGATGATAAAGGCAATGGTTTCCTCACTCATGCCAAAAATGGCCCCAAAAGCACTGAACATTAACATGATGAGGATGATCAGAATATTTTCCACACCGATCTTACGGAGCAGGCGATTCTTTTCCAGCTTTTTGGTATACTTCAGAAATGAAAAAATTCCTACATCAATGGCCTTGCTCTGATTCATGATCCAGAAGGCGCCTCCGATCATCAGGATAAATACAATGATGCCGGACTGCCTCACAAAACCTTTGAACAGTGCTCCGAATACTTCCCAGGTCTGGGGTTGGCTCTGCGTGTATTCAAATTCCAGTTCAGTATTTACCGTACCATCGGGAGCAACAACCTCCTTTTCAACATAATCACCCCCGGGGATAAACCAGGTCATTATCGCAGCAATGATAATTATGTAAAAAATGATCACATAAGTGTGTGGGATCTTTCCTTTCTTGAGCATAAGTTCTTTCCTTTAAAGGAACGAAAATATGAAAAATCCCGTTTATCAGAAGGATAGAATGCGAATAAACCAAAGCAGGAATTATGATATTCATTGTTGGCGTTGGCGGCCCACGTTCAGAGCAAAAAAAAGACAACTTTAAGACCTTCTGCCCAAATTGCAGGAATGAGGATTACTGGATCCGTGAAAAACAGATACAGAACCTGACCCTGTTCTTCCTACCTGTGTTTCCGGTTAAAACAGATTATGTTTACTACTGTCCCATTTGCCACTACGGTAATAAGATCAATAAAGAGGATTTTGAGAGAGCTTGAAGACTGGAGACGGAAGTTATGGTACTCGTTAAATCGACAGGTTTGGAGTTGATCAATGGCTCATCATAGACTCCCGACTCCTGTCTTCCGTCTTCCGTCTTCTTTCTTTCCACTCACCACCTAAAACTTCTCATCATATTTCGTCCAGAGTAAATCGCCCAGTTTCCAGGCTTCATCCAATACTTTATTTCCCCATTTATCAGTGTATGCGGTCAGGAACATAATGGCCTTAAAGGGGTCCTTGTCAAAAAGCATCAGGGCTTCCTCCTCAATTCTAGCCTGCTGGTTGAAGAGTTGAGTTTGCATGGGCTTCCATACTTTTTCCACATCGTGACGCATATCACCCCAACGCTGGCAGGCCAGGGTTCCCATGCGGTTAAAGGCCCACCAAGCGGATTTGTAGGTAAAGCCATTGGGACGTCCGGGAGTTTTATAGGCTTCAGGCAGATCGGTCACGCTGCAATATACAGGCACATAGATAGATGTCTGCACATTGTCCATGGCAAGCCAAACCACACCTCCTATCGGATCAGGCAGCCAATCGCGGCACTGTATGATGGTGGCATACATGGTATACCAGCGGGCAATCGTCCTTTCACCACGCCAGCCCCAGCCGCCGTTTACATTAAAGACTCTGTTTTCATCATAGGGCATCTGGGGATTGGCCAGCGGACTGATCTCACACTTACCATCTTCCCCTTCCACCTTAACAAACTGGCGCATATCAAAAGGTGTACCCTCATAATAATCTGCAAAAATTTCCACAAGTTTTTCCATGCTGACCGGCTGATCGGGTCTTACGCTGAAAGGATAGTTCTCGGCATTGGGATCCAGCTTAAGGCTGGGAGCAACCATATCAAAAACACGCCATTCCCTTCTCCTGGCTGCAAGCGAAATGCGACTTTCGGGTGCATATGCATAAGCGAATTTGAAATCCTTTTTTGAATCGCACCAGCCGGAATCCAAGGCCATCTCATAAATATTCCCTGAGGCCATAAAATAATCTTTGTCTTTCAGATCGATCTCCATGATACGGCTTGCATTGGCATTCACAGAAATTTCCTCATCAGGCACCCTCTGTGCTACCCAGATAGCTCCAATATTTCCTTTTCCGGGTCCTACGATCTCCAGGTGCCAGACCTCCATTTTGTCTGCGATCGTCAGACATTCACCATAATCATTCCATCCGTATTCTTCCATCAGTTCACCGGCTGTTTCAATTGCATCACGAGCAGTGCTGCAACGCTCAAGCATCAGCTGGCAAAGCCGTTGGCAATCGATCAGGCCATCATCCGATTGCAGGCTTTCCCTTCCACCGAAAGTGGACTCGCCAATGGCAAGTTGTTTCTCATTCATGCAGGGATAAGCCGTATTTATGTACCCGTAAGTCTTTTCTATCTGCGGGATCTCACCTATTTTATTGTGGGAATAGGTAGGCATTGCAAAAGTATCGCAGGCCACACGCTTGAACATGTCAACAGTTGCACCTTCCGGGTGGGTTTTTGCAGGGACAATGTCGATCCAGGAACGGGTGCGGTGGCTGTCGTCGGTGTGGGAAGTGATCACAGAACCATCAACAGTTGCCAGTTTCCCAGCGGTTATAGAGGTGCAACCATCTGGAACACCGCCTTCCCAGTCACTCTTATCCTGGGCATTTAGGTTCAAAACCAGCAACATAAAACCGAAACTCAGACAATACAATAAATTTCTCATTGGGAATATAATTTTCATTTAACAGAGATTTTCCAAAACAAAGCTATTAATTTCAGTCAAAACCAGCGTAGGAATATCAGCTAAAATAAAAAGCTTAATTTTGCACCTGAATAAAGAGGGATGAGTGAACTGATCAAACATGAATGCGGAATTGCACTGATCCGCCTGCTAAAACCCCTGGAATACTATCTTTCCAAATACGGGACCAGTCTGTATGGCCTTAATAAGCTGCATCTTCTTTTACAGAAACAGCACAACCGTGGTCAGGATGGTGCAGGGATCGCTAACATCAAATTTGAACAACATCCGGGTACAAAATACATTTCCAGGATACGATCCAATGCTTCCTCTCCCATTGCTGATATTTTCAATAAGATCTACGACAAGATAGAGCAAAAGGTAGCTGATCATCCCGAGCGTCTCAATGACATGCTATGGCTTAAAGAGCACCTGGATTTTACAGGGGAGGTTTTCATTGGTCACCTGCGTTACGGAACCTACGGTTCAAACAAAACATCTAATTTGCATCCAGTGGTCAGGAAAAACAACTGGATGACCAGAAACCTGGTACTGGCAGGGAACTTCAACATGACCAATGTGGATGAGCTTTTCGACAAGCTGGTCGAACTCGGACAATATCCCGTAGAAACTTCAGATACCATTACCATACTCGAAAAGATCGGCCATTTTATAGATGAAGAAAATGAGCGGCTGTACCAGAAATTCCGCAAAGAGGGCTTCTCAAAACAGGAAATATCCCTGAAGATCTCTGAACACATGGATATTCAAAGGGTGTTGACTAATTCATGTGAGCACTGGGATGGGGGTTACGTGATCGCCGGGATGGTGGGACACGGGGATGCTTTCGTCTTGCGTGACCCATCCGGTATCAGACCGGCCTATTATTATCATGATGAAGAGATCGTTGTGGCTGCATCGGAAAGGCCAGTCATACAAACTGCTTTCAACCTTCCTTTCGATGCGATCCGGGAAGTAAAGCCCGGCCACGCGCTTGTAGTAAAAAGAAATGGTAGCTTAGGCGAATACCAGACAAGAAAACCCCTTGAAAAGAAATCATGTTCTTTTGAAAGAATTTATTTTTCCAGGGGAACAGATGCCGATATTTACAATGAAAGGAAACGCCTGGGGGCATTACTCACCCCTTCCATACTCAAAAGCATCGACCACGACCTTGAGAATACCGTCTTTTCTTTCATTCCCAACACGGCTTCGGTGGCTTTCCGGGGAATGATCCAGGAGGTGAATAAATTCTGCGATGAAATCAAAAAAGATAAGCTGCTGGAACTTGGTAGCCATGTTACTGAGGAAAGTATTTCTAAAATACTGGCCATACGGCCCAGGGCTGAAGATGTTGCCGTTAAGGATGTAAAATTGCGGACTTTCATTACACAGGATACCCAGCGGGACGACCTGGTGACCCATGTATACGACATTACCTATGGGTCCGTCAGGGCAGGAATTGATAGCCTGGTGGTCATCGATGACTCTATCGTAAGGGGAACGACATTAAAAAGAAGCATCATACGCATTCTCGACCGCCTGGGACCAAAGAAAATTATTGTTGCATCTTCTGCCCCCCAGATCCGGTATCCCGACTGTTACGGTATTGATATGGCCAAATTGAATGATTTTATCGCTTTCAGAGCAGCCATTGCCCTTTTGAAAGAAACCCGGCAGGAAAACATCATCAATAAGGTGTACAAGGAAGCCAAAGCGCAGGAAAACCTGCCGAAAGATCAGATCGTAAATGTGGTAAAGAAGATCTATAAACCTTTTTCTGCTGAACAGGTCTCCCGGAAAATATCTGAAATGCTTCATCCTGAGCAAATCCAGGCGGAAGTGGAAATCATCTACCAGAGCATAGAAGACCTGCACGCAGCCATACCGGATCACCGGGGTGACTGGTACTTTACGGGTGATTACCCTACACCCGGTGGTAACCGTGTGGCCAACCGCTCATTTATCAATTATATTGAAGGTAAAGACGAAAGAGCTTACTGATTTTCTGACTCGTAGACTTCCCTTATGCTGCCTGCAATTTCTTTGAATTCCTCTTCTGAAAATTCTAATTTAGGTTGTTTGAAGTCAATATCATAAATGCTGTTGATGGGAACCAGGTGAATATGTGCATGTGGCACTTCCAGGCCCAGTACGGCAATGCCAATCCTTTTGCAGGGGATAACAGTCTCAATGGCAAGAGCAACTCCTTTGGCAAATGCAAAGAGTTCTTTGTACAACTCATCTTCCACATCAAATAGATAATCCATCTCTTTTTTTGGAATGACCAGCGTATGGCCCTTTGCCAGTGGATTAATATCCAGGAAAGCATAACAAAGTTCGTTTTCAGCAATCTTATAAGAGGGAATCTCTCCCTGAACGATTTTTGTAAATATACTGGCCATAATGTATTTTTTTTTAGCGTTTGATTTCTAGAATCTCAAATTCCAGTTCTCCGGCAGGTACTCTGATATTTGCCCTGTCTCCAACCGATTTACCCAGCAAACCTTGTGCTATGGGCGAGCTTATGGAAATCTTACCCTCTTTCAGGTTGGCTTCTTTTTCCGGCACCAGGGTGTAAGACATGGTGACATTGTTCTTCAGGTTTTTCAGTTTAACCGTTGATAAAAGGAATACTTTGGAGGTATCCATTTTGGATTCATCGATCACCCGGGCATTGCTAATGAGTTCCTGTAGACGGGAGATTTTCAGTTCGAGCATTCCCTGGGCATCCTTTGCGGCATCGTATTCCGCATTTTCGGATAGATCCCCTTTGTCGCGAGCCTCGGCAATTTGCCTGGAAATGGCAGGCCTTTCCACATTGATCATCTGATCCAGCTCGTCTTTAAGCTTTTGTAATCCTTCTTCCGTATAATATCTGATTTTCGACATAATACTTTTAACTTTTAATATACGAGAAAAGACCCTTTTACAAGGGCCCTTCTGTAATAATTAATTTAATATTTATATGTAAATGTGGCTGTTACCTACAAAGTGATAAACGCACCAAAACTGTGTGTATTATCAAAGGCGTCCATTGCCCTGAAAGAATAACTGAATGCAAAACTCGTGCCTCTTTCTTTATTCATGGGCACCTGGACGGTAAATCCGGCGCTGATGCCTTTGAAAGCATTGGTTCTGTTCTCCGAATCGTCAATACCTTTTTCAATCCCGTCTTCGTAAGTATAGCCGGCACGTAGCATCAGATAATCCTTCAGGCTGAATTCCAGACCACCGGTAAACTGATCTTTAGAGAATGAGTTTGAGGTAAAGTTACCCGCCAGGGTGAGGCGTGAATTGCCTTCGAAAAGGAAATCATAACCGGCACCTATCAACAGCTGGGCAGGCATTTCGAAATCTTCCTTGCGTTGTTCCAGTGTAAACGCAGTCGTTTGTTCGTCGGGGATCACCCTGAGAGAAAGTCCATCACCCGTAAATTTCAGCGTCGGACCTACGTTGCGCAGGGTAATACCGAATTTAATGTTTTCGAGTTCACCGGTAACGTATTGGATACCTGCATCAATGGCCAATCCCTGGGCACTCATATCCGAAATGGATTCAGAAATGATCTTAAAGTTAATACCCCCGTATATAGAATTTGAAAAGATTCTCGAATAGGCGATATTAACATTCAGGTAGTTGGGCGAATAGGTACCAATGCCACCTTCGGGTTGACTGGGTGTTGTAATCTGGATATCACCAAAGGCCATCGACATAACGCTCAATCCCAGTACACCGGATTCACCCATTTTCTGAGCAAAGCCAAAGGAATTGATATCAATGCCCGAACCTTTGAGCCACTGTGTATGGGTAAAGCCGATTTCGGTGCCCTGTGTAAAGGCCAGACCGGCAACGTTCACATACATGGATTCAAGGCCTCTGATACCGGATACACTAACACTTCCCCAGCCTGAGCTGCGCGCCCAGGGGTTGATCAGCAATTCGGAGGCTCCTGCCTGTCCGGAACGGTCCTTATTACCTGCAAAGTTTTCTTGCGTTGGCATAACAATCAATCCCAGTAGGAAAAGTGCGATAAAATATCTGTAAAAACTCTTCATGCCTTTTATATTTTTTGTTATAAAAATTTATTTCGTTTTTTTAGAATACGTTCAAGTCAATGGGTCTGATCGCTCCAAACCACTTCAGAATACGTTCACCTTCATCCGATTTAACATGGACGAGGTAAACACCACCTGCAATGGTAACACCGGCAAAATTCTTAAGATCCCAGTCGATGGAAGTGATCTCACTGTCTTTCTTATACTGCCTGATAAGTGTACCTTTCACATTAAAGATGGTCACGGTACAGGTCTTGGGCAGGTTGGTAATCTTCACTGTATTATCGAGTGAGTTTTCCTCGTAAGAACCAGAATACGCATAGTACGGGTTGGGTACCACATTGATCAGGTCGAGATCAGACTCCGCTTTATCAGCACTGTAAAAGTCGGTCGAGATGCCAGCTGTTGAGAACTTATACATTGGGTTGTAATCATTCTCTGTGGGATAGGCACCTGTCGTATCATCAAACTGTGATACATAACGCTTGTATGGACGTGCGATCCGGATCTTCAATCTGGCTTCATTCGATAGCCACTCAGTTCCCTGAAGGCCCATGGGCATGCCAACATACATGATCTGCCCATAGATCAGTGGAATGAATTTTCTCTCAAAGGAAGTACCCGCGTAACTAAAAAGTGAGTCGAGCACGGTAAACGACCATTTACCTGCGTCATAAGCAGGGCTGGTGTATGAAATTCCCAGCTGGGAACTAGTGATGGTGTTGTGGCCCCAGATATAAACAAAATGCTTTCCGCCAAATCGAACGTCACCATTAACAGGATTGTACATATTGGGATCCAGCTGTGCGATCAGGTCTTCATTGCGTTTTGTCGGGTTGAAAATCATATCTCGTCCGTTTTGTCCAACCAGCCATGAGTCTTCTCCAAAGGCAATGTTCAGCCTTTCACCTGTTTCCAGGTTGATGGCATAACCGGGGAACCATCCCATACCATATTCACTGATGTAGTTCGGATCATCCGGATTATCACTTGGGCCGCTGCCAAGTGGTGCAGGATTTCCATCCTTATCAACCGATTGTCCTCCCCTGATCATAAACCTTTCCGTAGGTCTACCATCAGGCTGGGGCTGGGTAAGTGCTTCATCACTTCCCATTTCCAGGACAGCAGCACGGGTCCATTTGGATTTATCCGGTGTGAATACAATATCCACACTGTGCAGATAATCCAGTTTGGCCAGATCTTTCGAGCGGTTAGAAACTGAGATGGTTGCACTGAATGCCGGTCCAACTGATTCAACATTGTTCAGGTGTTGTGTAGAGCTTGCCGTAAGTGAATAAGGTGCCCATGTACCATTTTGGATCTTTTCAAAATATTCATTTGGATCCCAGGCAAAAGTAGGCAGATTCCAGTCATTCAGTTTCGGGTTTCCGGCCTGTCCCACTGCATAGGTTCCTGAGCGGATCCAGTTCTGCGGAGAACCGGGAACCTGATTATCCTGGACGCCAGAAAGCCATCTTTCAGTCGGATCGTCATATTCAATTCCCGATTCAATGAGGCTGTTGTAATTTTCTTTGATCGCCGTGGTATCACCCGGATAAACGATCTGGGCAATATTCACCGACAATCCGATATCAATCAGTAATTGTTCATTCACCAAATTAATGGTAGTGTCGGATTCATATACAGCTCCGGTCTGCTGGTCAACTACTTCCCATTTTGCACTTTGGATTTTTGCCGAATCACCGATGGAATCAAAAACAACATCCGTAAATCTGAGGATGTAATCTGCACTCTTCACATTCAACGGATCAATTACCCGTACATCCAGCGGTCCTGCACCAATTTCATAAACAGGATTGTATGCGATCGGGTACTCCGGATCACCCAGTTCTATTGGCTGTCCCTGGTCGTTCAGCGTCCCGGCCGGTTTCTTGGCAAGAATATCTTCAACTGTTGCACTGGTAAATTCAATAGCGATACCGCCATTGCCATTTCCGTCAAGACGGGTGATTTGCGGCTGGTCGCCATAATCGGAGTTCATTACCAAACCATTGATGGTTTTGTGTGGAATGGCAGTATAAACCTGGATATTTCTCCTACCTGCCAGATAAGGTTTCTTTTGACCATAAAGAAAGATCGGGTCTGTTTCATCTATCTTGAAAGGCATATATTCATTATAGGCATAAGCCAAGGCAAGATAGTAATACTGTTTGTGGTTGATCAGGCTTCTGTTGCCTGTGGCAAATTCGTCTTCGGTAATTCGGAAGGAATGGCGGATTCCATTGTCACCACCATCTACTTCTTCTACCGGAACCAGTGTACCCAGGTCTTCATCCTTATAATAATTGATCAGCCTTGTAACGCCGTTGGCTTTGTCGAACTGAGCCACCGGGCGCACCAGGTCCACATCATGAATGCTTTCAACGGATACGGAAGCATTTTTCAGCTGAAATATCTGGTAACCTTCGAAACGGTAAAGGGAGTCATTCCTTTCGTTGGGGTTTAGGTAGCTGGGCTGAGCAATGGTATTGTCATATTCTTGATAAGCTTCTTTATAATTGTTTGAAGTGATGGAATTGGTGATGTAAACGATAAGTTCCCTATCAAGCTCAACAAAAGTAAGGTCTGGGGCATCGGGACCATCAATCACGTCGAAGCAATTCTCGAAAAGTGCCTGGCATTTATCATCCACTGTCCTGAGCAGTTCCACGGAAGCCCATGCACCACCGGCACCTGCCCTGGCCCAGGGAATACCAACGGTAATATAATTCACCGCACCTGATTCAAGGGTAAAAGGTCCGGCTGATTGCATAAAACGGCGGTCACTGGGAGCATTATCCACATACTCTTCAGTCCAGTATACGCCATTCTGATTAAAACCACCATTTGGTGGGATACCACCGGTTGCCCAGTTACACTTATCTGAATCACCCGGGAACATGAAGTTGGTAGCCGGGCCAACAGCGCCTACCGTTGGGTGGCCATTACCGCCATACTGCATGCGGCTGTTGTCGAGCCAGATACCCCGCAGGTAATTGTAATAATCAACAGCCTCATTGGGTGAGCCATTGATATTGCTACCACTGTTGTTATAATATACAAATCTTCTCATTCCGAAACGCTCATCGTCCACAAGGCCGTTTCCGAAGTTCACCCCATTGATCGCCATGGGATCCCATTCAAAGGGGGAGCCCAGGATGGAGCAATCACCTGTAAATGCAGGGTTATCCCGGCCGTCAGGGTTGATATACGGTCCCTGGAAGAAGTCAACACCAACAGCAGGCGGCTGGTCACCATAGGCTTCCACCTGTCCGTTACCGTCTACATCGGTACCATTGTATCCATAACCCAGTCCACGGCCAACATCACAACCTACATAATCATCCCAGGCGTAACCAAGGTCGGTGTCCATCCAAGGGGAGAAATAGGTATCCGAAAGTTCAAATGTTGAACGGTTGATGATCTCATAACTGTAGAAACTCATGTTGTTGATCTCATCATTGGTGGTAAAAGCAAAGGCCTGCGCCCTGATCTCGAGGCCAATGGAGGCCCCCTGTGATTCGGAGTGGAAATTTCCTTTATCATTGAATACCCACCAGAGTGTCTGATCACCTTTGATCACCTGGTCGGAGAGGATACTGCCGTGTACACTTACCGGATAATTTTCATAGATCTCCTCAAAAGTCCTTTCTGGCGGGTCGTCCGGATTCAGCAAGCGGTTCAGCGGACAAAGGCTGTTGTCTATATCATAATAGGGGTAGTCACCACTATAAGGATCATAAACCCCATCCTTGTTATTATCATAGAAAGGCGCCAGGTAAAAACTCTGGTTCTTAGCTTCGTCGCCATGAGCAGGCCAATCGAGAATTTCTTCCGGGATCACATAATCCGGGTATTCTTCGGCCCTGTTATCACTGTTCCACCAGGCGAGAAACTCGTCCACCATGGCACGGGTCATCACAAAGTGCTTGTCCCAGTCGGCACAAACTTCTGCATCAACAGCAGCAGTTCCGTCCACAGTCAGTGGTCCAGTCCAGTAGTCATTACCGACCTGGCGGTAACGCAGGGCAGCAAGTTTCAGCTGATCATTGATATCCAGGCCACCGATCCACAAAGCACTGGCAAAAAGAGAAGTTGCAGTACCTTCCTTGGGGATATAATACTGTGAAATATCCTGGAGATCCCACCACATATCCCCACCTGTATTGATCCTGGCCCTGACGTTGTTGATGTCGAGGAAGCGGAAACTTGTGGCCGGAGAACAACCGGCAGTAGTTTCCTTCAGCTTATTGCTTCTCTTCTCGGGAGCACCTATATATTTTTCCGCATGACCTATATTGACTATCATAAAACTCAGTAGAAGTATAGCCAGTTTTTGTAAGTTATTCTTCATGGGTAAATATTTTTTATATACCATTATTAAATTCTTTACTTATAAATTAAAAATCACTCCTAACCTTATGTAACGCGGGCTGGTGTAGTTACCGGGCCTGTCAACAAATATTCCGTAGAGCTGCCTGAAGGATTCGGGGTCTATCTGGGAGCTGATCTCTTTCTGCCATTCTGCAGCAGCGAGATAACCGTCATCATCGGGGTTGCCGGTGAATGGATAAACACCCCGTACATTCTTTGTATCAAAAACATTGAGTACCTGCAGGTAAACATTGAAGTAGGACTTGCGGTCGGATGATTCTTTGAATTTCAGATAAAACTCCTTATCGATACGCAGGTCCATCCTGAACTGCCAAGGCAATCGTGAACCTGAATAAGTACCTTTCAGAAGGTTATTTCCACCGGAGATCGGTGAGTTGATCGACCTGGAAGCTGTGTAAGGTGTTCCTGAACCACCGATGAAAGTGAGACTGAAACCTGTATTCTTCAGGATCTGTGTATTCTTGATCACCGGGCCTGTATAATCTTTTCCTTCGGGGAAGCGATAATCAAGCAAGAGATTGATCTGGTGTCTTCTGTCCCAGGGAGTGGGGTAAGTCGACCTCAGGTTGGGCTGACCGGCAGCGATCAGTGCGGCAGCAGTTGTCGGGGATGAACCCGTAGCTTCTGCAAACTGCATAGTATAAGCTGCGCGGATCCTGGCATTCTTGGTCCTCCTGAGATCATAAGTTACCGTGAGACCTTTTACCGTACCAAAGTCAAGGTTACTGAAAGAGACATATTTCCTAGGATAAGCACCGGTAAATTCATAGGTCTGGATCATATCCCTCATTTCACGATAGAAGGTTGTGATCTTCAAAGAGGATGTATTGGTCAGCTTCTGCTGGAAACCAAGTTCATAGTCAATGGTCTTGGTCGGCTTTAGATTGGGATTGTTGATGATTCCCGAAATCTCATTGAAGAACCAGTAGGTTGCCGGGCTAACCGTAATATTGGATGTAGGACGCTGTGTCAGCACATCGTAGTGTGCGAAGAACAGTGCTTCGTCAGAAATTGGGAAAGAAAATGAAATACGTGGCATAACCGTCCATTGCGGTTCATAATCTTCGAAAGATTCGATGGTAACCCTGTTCAGATTTGGATCTTCAACATAGGGTGAAATACCCGAACCTCTGTCCAGAACCGAGGGGTCATTGATCTCTGTACCGTTAGCATTGTACCATACACCTCCATTTCTGTAGCCAACAACGCCTGTAGGATTGTTTACGTTGTCAACATACACCACATAATCGTCTCCCATATTTCCGGGAATTTCTTCCAGTCCGAGTTCCAGGTACTGCTCAGGGGTAAGCTCACCAACAGTAAATGCCGGGTAGAGGAGATAAGGATCCTTGAGTACCATCTGGTTGGCGTCAAAGCGGTCAACGCGCAAACCCACATTGAAAATCAGGTCTCTAAAAGCAAATTTATCCTGGATATAACCGGCCATGTAAATCGGTTCATAAGCGCCGATCGGGCGGGTATACACCCCATTCTCATCCTGTTCGTTGAAAAAATCTTCGAAGCTTGGCCTTGAAGTAAGCTTGTTTCCTTTATAATCATACCCCTGCCATGCGGCAAATGAATTACCATCGTTCAACAATTCGTCGGGACTAAACAAGTCGATTGAATAGAGATCCTGGTCAACATATGCTGTGCGCATTGTTCCATTCTTATCATAGTACTTGATGGACCTGTTTTCAAAGTCGTAAGAGTCGGTGATTATGTAATCAATGCCATCCACCGGCAAACCGAGTCTTTCCCTTAGCCTTTTGTCAAAAACGCGCTGGGTATTGCCATCATAGCGGAAGGGATAATTGATGGTATCCTGGAAAACACCATCCTGGTAAACCAGCTGTGGATTTTCCAGATCCAGCTGCTGGATATGAAAGTTGGTAAGACCTCTCATGAGCGTCCACAGTCCAACAGCACCATAATTGATAAATCTTTCTGTACGTTGCTCATACTGGAAACCAAGCTTCAACTCGTGGTTGCCAATGTCAGCGCTAAAAGCGGCATTGATGCCGATCTGGGAATTATCCTGTTCGAAATAACCACTTTGAACGGCACCGGGGCTTTGAAACAACTGGTAAACACTGGCAGGCATATTTCCATTAAGCAAGCCTCCATTACCCTGAACCTGGAAGCGGTTCTCATAATTGCCAACGGGCTGGCCTTCATAAATGCTGTAATAATCGGTGGTCCAGTTGGCAGCCAGGGGGTTAAAATCTCCGGCTTCAAAAGTATAAAGGGTATCCCTCCAACCGGTGAAAAGGTTTACATCCTCGTACACCTGGCCATTGATGGTATCATTCCCTAACTGATAAGCAGCTTCCTTGTATTCCTCAAATTTGCCGAGATAACCATATTTGAACAATTGATCTTCATGATCGGGATCTTCCTGTTTCTGGTAAAATCTTGAATAGTCGGCCTGGATCGAATAGAATACATTCTTGAAGAGGCCTGGATTTTCCCTGTCGGTTTCGAAGCGCTGAGTAAATCTTCCGAACACACGGTATGTCCTATTCAGGTAGTGGGTGTTTTTATCATAATTGAGCAACTGACTGGCCTGGTATCCGACACCTGTCAGGTGGCCTTCATTCTGCACAAACTGACCACCAAATGTCAGGTTGATGGTTTCGGTAGTTTTCACATCAATCTTGGCAGAAATATTTACTCCATATCTTGAGGTATTCAAAGTATTTTTCTGGTGTTCCAGGTCGTCGCGTCTGAGGAACTCGGCATTTTGCCAGGTACCGCCGGCTTCGAGTCCGGAGATCCTGAGGGGATCCTGTTCCAGTCTCCTAAGAACATCTTCCTTGGCGGTATAGATACCAATGGGACTGGGCTCACCATCTTCACGGTAGGTAAGGTCACCGGCGATGAAAAATCCTAACAATGAACTAATTCTTTCTCCTTTTTCGTTCTTCTTTGAGAAGAGCGGGCCATTCACATTAAAACCCAGCCTGTTGTAGCCGAAGGCATCCAGGAACTGTGAGGTAACCAGTTCAGCGCCCGCGCCAAATTCCCTGGAGGGACCCTTGGTGGTTACGTTGATGACACCACCGGTGGCATCACCGTATTGTGCCGGCAAACCACCCAGGATCACAGAAACCTGTTCAATGGCTGAGGGCGGAAGCGATGCAGAACCTGTAACTTTGATACCATCGATATAGGTAACGGTACCATCGGAACGTGCACCACGGATACTCCCCCTTTCACCATCCCTGGAGAAAACACCACCCACGGTGGCTGCCACACCGTCGGCTGAGCGGTTGGGCATCTTTTCAATTTCCTCTGATGTAACAGTGGCACCGGACTGCGTCTGGTCCTTGCTAATCAGCGGAACTTTATAATCAATGATTTCAACCTCTTCCAGCGTTTCGGTTGTGGGAACCAGCTCAATGTTGTAGAAAGTGATCTGATCGGCAGAAACGATAACGCCCTGGATAAGTTTGGTCTTATAGCCAACGAATGTAGCTTTAATGTCATACTTACCGGGCTGGATAGGTTTTACGATGTAGTTACCGTCAAAGTCGGATGAGGCCCCACCCACCTGCGTGCCTCCAAGTTCCACTACAACGTTAGCAAAAGGAATCGGTTCACCCGTTGACTTATCCGTAATTGTTCCCTTCAGGGTTCCCGATTGTGAAAACACTAACAAACTAGAAGTTAGTATGATACCAAGAGTTAAAAGTAAAGTTCTTAACATATCATAAAATTTTATGTTAGATTATACATTGCGCTTCTAAAAGTCGGTAAAGTTAATAATAAATTAACTTAATAACCAAAAAAAATAATGAACGCATAATTTTTTTTATTTAGCAATATCAATCGGTTCATTCGTATGGACGCTCTAAAATTGCGTTGTAAATAACGGCTTTTCTGAGGCTGAATGTACTGTCATTTTCATCTCCGATTTCGTCACCCATCTCGACCACATTCTGTATATTTTCCGATTGTATTCTATCTTTAATCTTGTACTTTTTATTCCTGGTTTCGAAATAATCCATCGACAGGGAAGAATTCCCTTCGATCCCTCCGCCGATTTTTTCAACCGAATCGATAATTGGTTTTTTAACATCCGATCGGCGTGCCTCTTCGGCCGCCCTTTCCTGCTCCTGCTCTTCGCGCAACCTGCGATGGTAAATGGTTTCATATGCAGGCTTCTCCTCTTTTATCTCGAACTCATTCAGGATATTGTCAATAAAAGATTCCGATGCTTGCTCTTCCTTCTCGGACTCGCTATAATAATCCGCTGAGTTTTCATGGCTCTCTGCCTGGCGCTGTGCGGCTTTTCTTTGCTTTTCCTTGAGCTTCTTTTGTTGCCCGTAGATGGAGAAAGCGATCCAGGCGATACCTATTAATATATATATGAAATCTTCCATTTCAGGATGCTGTTTTGCCTAATCTGTTCAATTGGTAAAAATAGAAAATTATACATGAACGCAAAAGAAATAATCAGTTAACGGTTTCATGCGATCAGTTTTCGGCTATTCCAGGCTTTCGCAAATCCGCTCAGAGATGGCTGATCATATCGATCACGCTTTCACGTTTCCTTCTTGACACCGGTATCTTGCTACCGTCGGTCATGAATATATAACCTCCGTCATTTCGGTTAAAACTTTTAATATACCGGATGTTGATAAGATGTGATTTGTGCGGCCTGATAAAATTATGCTCACTCAGCAGCTCCTCGTTTTCCTTCAGTGTTTTAGATATCAGTAGTTTGCTGCCATCGGTGAAGAAAAAGCGGGTATAATAATTATCTGATTCACAGCGAATGATCTCTTCGATATTTACCACGTGGATTTTTTCCGAAGTAGAAAGGATGATCTTTCTGGGCTCATCCGCTTTGTCTTTGATATTGTTCAGTAGCACATTCACATTTTTGTTGAGGCTGCCTTTTTTCTTTTTCTGCGAAACCTTTTCAATGGCACTGATGAGTTCCTCAGGAATGATTGGTTTGAGCAGGTAATCCAGTGCACTGTATTTGATGGCTTTGATGGCGAACTGGTCATAAGCTGTTGTAAAAATAATCTCGAAATTGATCTCACCCAGGTCCTCAAGCAGTTTGAACCCACTACCGTCGGGCATCTGTATATCCAAAAAGATCATATCAGTATTATGATCCTTAATGGCCTGGATTCCTGATTTGTATCCATCAGCTTCTGCAAGGATATCAACATCCTTACAATAGCGTTCGAGCAAGCCTCTCAGGGCTTCCCTCGATTTTAATTCATCCTCGATGATAATGGCTTTGATCATAGCTTATCTAGTTGGTTTAGGCAGCATTTAAAATTATACAAATTTTACGACTCACGGTATAAAATTTCCAGTTCCACCCGGGTTCCTCTGGCCTCCCCATCATCATTCTTCAGGTCAATGATCCTGACAGAGAACTTTTGCTTTTGCTGGCGGCTCAGCAATTCAAGCCTTTCCTTTGTGATCATCAGACCCCTGGATTTGCGGTTAAAGCCGCTTTGCTTTTTCAGGATCTCTGATTTCTCACGGCCAATGCCGTTGTCTTCAATCGAGCAATGGATCTTCTCATCCCGCAACTCAAAGCGGATCCCGATATGTCCTTTCTTGCTGCTGTTGATCAATCCGTGTATGATGGCATTTTCAACATATGGCTGCATGAGCATGGGTGGAATTTCCATGAATTCTTCATCAATCTCCTGACTGATTTTTAATTCATAGTCAAACTCATTAGTGTCCAGTAAACCACCACCCCCAAAGG
>NPIE01001447.1_pt1 | contig 29806 bp, 27 predicted proteins | sample 8637661 | NCBI WGS metagenome assembly NPIE01 (sample SAMN07420842, study PRJNA396082) | bioreactor metagenome | isolation source: sample BA12 brine-fed electro-methanogenic bioreactor BA | place: Japan: Kochi | collected 2016-12-09 | reverse complement strand
TCAAGGCTGTTTCCCGGATAACCGCCCGAAAAATGCAGTTGCGGTGGCATGCCTTTGGGTAACAACTGCCTCCAAATAGCTCAAAAAAGGCCAAACTTCAGGCGTCGCTTTGCAAAGCGACGCTGCTAATACCCTGTCTGACATAACCGGACTATTCTGCAAAAAATCTTCATTGCGACGCTACCAGTACCGCATCATTCGCAGGCGTCCAGCGGCTCCCGCTAGCGTATACCACCCCCGAGAATCATAAGGGGCAGCCCCCGCAATGTGAGGCTGCCCCGTGCTTCTTGCGCTTATGTGAACAACTCAGGGCACGACGGCCGTCTCCGGCGCGGGATGCGTTTCATGCTCCTGGGCGGCCCGGACGATGATCTGCGCGGCGGCTTCCAGCGAGCATTTGCCGGTATTGATCACCAGCGCATAATTCAGCGTATCGTGCCAGTCCACCCCGAAGAAGCGCTCCAGGTACTGGGCGGCGGCGTAGTCGCGCTGGGCGATCAGGGCGCGCGCCTCTGCCAGGGTCATGTGCTCCCTGTGGCTGACACGGGCCATACGCAGCTCCAGCGGCGCCTCGATGCGCACATGCAGCACGTCCGGCCGGTCGGCCAGGATCGCCTGGCTGCCGCGCCCCACAATGACCATGTTGCCGCGCTTGTACGCCGCCACGACGGAGGCGCGGATCAGGTCGATGCACTGGGCCTCATCCAGGGTGACGGTGCTGGTGTGCATCGCCCCGGTGGTATCCCGCGTGCGGGTGGAGTACTGCGCCACCACGCGCTGGCGCGGCCCGAACAGGCTCTGGAAGAAGGAGCGAGCTTTGTAATGCTCCTCCGAAAAGTCCACGATCTCATCACCGGAGAGGCCGACTTCACCGGCCACTTCCTGCAAGAGCCACTTATCCAGGAAACGATACCCCAGCAGGTCGCAGACCTGCTCCACAATATCATCGCCGCCGCTGCCAAACTGGCGCGAAACCGTGATAACCGTCATGGTACACCCCCAGTGACTCATTCAACAGGGCAAGGAACGCATGGATCAATGGTGAGGGAACAAGCGGGCGGATCGAACCGGGGAGAGCCGATACAGGGCCGAATGCAAACTGCGTGAATACCCATCCTGTACTTCATTGTACACCCATTTTTCGGGCCGCAAGGCCCTGCGCCGGGTGTGTCATGCCCCTCCCCTGCAAAATCGGGCCTGCCTTCTCATCTCTCCTGCCTGCTGCCTGCGCCGGGCAAGGCATCCGGATGCAATCCCATCCGCGCGCGCCTGCCGCCGGACGCTTTGCTCTTACCCCCTGTCTCCTGCCTCTGGCCGCTGTTTTGCGCGGCGGCGTTCAATGCTACACTGAAGGTAACAGCGGAGGGACTCACAGGCACGAGGGGGCGCAGCAATGGCACGAGCAGCCATCATCACCGCCGGGTTAGCGCTGGAAGAAGCGCTGCTGGAGCAGGGCATCACGCGGATCGCCGGGCTGGACGAGGCCGGGCGCGGCGCGTGGGCCGGGCCGGTGGCGGCCGCCGCCGTGATTCTGCCGCTGGATCGCCCGGACCTGCTGCAGGTGCTGGAGGGCGTAACCGATTCCAAGCAGCTTTCCCCCGAACGGCGGGAGGCGCTCGCCCCGCTGATCAAGGAAGTCGCGCTGGCCTGGAGCGTGGGGCGCTGCACCAGCAAGGAAATCGACGAGATCGGGATCATCGCCGCCACCAAAAAGGCGATGGAACGCGCGCTGCGCAAGCTGGATATTGACCCGGAACACCTGCTGATTGACGCCCTGACGCTGGACGAGGGCGTGATGCCCCTGGCCCAGCAGACGCGCGTGATCAAGGGTGACCAGCGCTCGCTGAGCATCGCCGCTGCCAGCATCCTGGCGAAGGTCACCCGCGACCGGTTCATGGTCGCGCTGGATGAGCAGTACCCCGAATATGGGTTCGCCGCCCACAAGGGCTATGGCACCAGCCAGCACCGCGACGGGCTGGGGGAGCACGGCCCGTGCAGCGCCCACCGTCACAGCTTCAAGCCGATCATGCAGTGGAAGAAGCTGCTCTAGCGGCGCAGGGGCGGTCGCCCCGTCTTAGGCAGAGTATCCAAAACGCGCAGGCTGCCACGGCACAAGGCTTGCGCGTTTTCATTTTTGATAGTATTCTCATAAATGAGAACATTACTACGGGGTAGAACAATGAGCGACTCGATACTCGACCTGATCATTCACCCGGTGCGGCTCCAGATCATGCAGCTGCTCACCCTGCGCCAGATGACCACGCAGGAGATCGGCGCCGCCCTGCCGGACGTGCCGACCTCCTCGCTCTACCGCCACCTGAAGCAGCTGCTGGACAGCGGCCTGCTCACCGTGGCGGAGAGTCACCAGGTGCGCGGCATCGAGGAGAAGGTGTACGCCCTGGCGCAGTCCCCGCACCTGAGCGACCCCGCCCTGTTTGCGAGCCTGACGCCAGAGGAGCACCTGCACTACTTCACCATGTACGCCGCGGCGCTGATCCAGGGGTTTGCCAGCTATGTGCGCCACAGCCCGCACATCGACATGCTGGCCGACCGGGTGGGGTATACCGAGGCGCTGGTCTGGGCCACGGATGAAGAGCTGGATGCCTTTGGCGCGGCGCTGAACACCGCCCTGCTGCCGCTGATGCAGCGCGGGCCGGGCGAAGGCCGCCGGCTGCGCAAGGTGGGGGTAGTCGTGCATCCATTCTTCTTCCCGGAGGGCGCGCCGGACGAGACCGTACAGGATGAAACAGAGTAATGGTAGGCAGAAAGAGGGGAAACGATGAACGGCTTTAACTGGGCAGTATTTGGGGTACTGGTGGCGGGTGGGGCGCTGGGCGCGGCGGCGATCATCCCGTACGCGTTCGCGCTGAATCGCAGTCGGCTGGCGGAGGCCCCGCTGCCGGAGCGCACGCTGAAGATCGTGCAGTTCGTGCAGGCCGTCATCCTGACGGCCATCGCCGCCGGGCTGGGCCTGCTGGCGGCCGGCGAAACCGGCCTGGGCGCGCCCGTGCTGGCCGCGCTGCTCGCCGGGGAGCCGGGCGGGGAGCCGGTGACCGGGCTGGCGGGCATGCTGGCGCTGGCGGTGGCGCTGGGCCTGGGCGCGGGCGCGATCATCGCCGTGCTGCAGCGCCTGCTGACAGAGCGTTTCGTGCCGGGCCTCAAGACGGATAACATGCCGATCCCCGGCTGGCAGCGCTTTATCGCGGGTTTCTACGGCGGCATTAACGAGGAAATCCTGCTGCGCCTGGGCGTGCTGACCGCGATCGCGTGGCTGCTGAACCGGGTCTTCCCCGGGCCGGAGGGCGCGCTGGCGATCGGCGTGTTCTGGGCCGCGAACGTGCTGGCCGCGCTGCTCTTTGGCGCCGGCCACCTGGGGGCCGCCTCCGCCATCACCCGCCTGACGCCCGGCGTGATCGGCCTGATCCTGCTGCTGAACGGGATCGGCGGGCTGATATTCGGCTGGCTGTACTGGCAGCATGGCCTGCTGGCCGCCATCGTCGCCCACTTCACCGGGGACATGGTGCTGCACGTCATCGCGCCGCGTTTCACCGGGGCCTACGGGACCGGGCAGGCGCGGGCTGAGAATCGCGCCCGAACGGCATAACCGGTTACCTGGCATTTTCGGGCCGCGGGCTGCAACCTCCCTGCTGATCTGTGCGTAGTGGGGAGTGAGGCCCAGCCTGCGGCCTCCCGCCATTTTTTGGGGGGGCGGCCCGGCTGGCTGCCTGTTACGATCAAGTCCCTGCGGCGTCCTGAACGAGGGGCGCGGCAGGCCTGACAGTGTTTGTTGCCGCGTGCTGCGGCTGTATACGAAAGAGGGATGGGTGATGGTAGTGCGTAATCGTTTGATGATGCTGGCGCTGGTGATCATCCTGGCGCTGGGGAGTGTCCTGCCTGCGCTGGCGCAGGGCGAGGGCGAAATCACGCTGGTGCCGTTTGAAAGCCCCGTGTTCGGGCTGGCGGGTATTGTGCCGGAGGGCTGGAGCGAGGCCTCGCCGGGCGTCTATGCGCGTGGGGCGGGCATGGGCGACCTGACCACCCTGATCCAGCAGGCCGCGCCGGGCATGACCGCTGACGCGCTGGCGACGGCGCTGCTGCCCAACCTGGGCCTGACCGCCCTGCCGGAGCCATCCGGCACGCTGGAGACGGCGGCCTACACCTGGACTCAGTACGATATCACCGTGGAGATGTCCGGCCTGGTGATCAGGGTGGCGATGGCCCTGGCGGAAGATGACGCCGGCGTCACGCTGGTGCTGCTCCAGGCGCTGGACGACGACTTCGACCCGCTGGTGGAGGCCGTGTACCTGCCCGCGCTGGAGGCCCTGGCGCCGCTGGCTGGGGAAGCAGTTGACACCTCCACCTTCAGCGACCCGGACGGCCTGTATACCGTCCCTGTGCCGACCAACTGGGCGGCCGAGCAGCGCGAGGGCTATGGCTACCTGTACTCGCCGGACGAGCTGCTGACAGTCTCGATCGTTGTCGTGGATGAGACCGACCCGGATGCGGCGCTGGCCGCGGCCTGGGACGTGGTGGATCCGGCCTTTGAGCGCGAGACAACCGACATCATCCAGATTCCCGATTCCTCCCTTGATAACTACATGTTCTACAGCTACAAGGTGGAAGAGGACGAGGAGTTCATCTACCAGGTGGAAGTGCGCATCCTGGGCGAGCAGGCGTTTGTCCTGATCTTCCGCGCCGACCTGAACGAAGCCCAGCGCCGCCAGGCCCAGCTGAACATCGTGGACACCGGCTTCAGGATCGCGGCGGCGGAGGAAGTGGATCTCTCCGGCGTGGACCCCCTGCCCCTGGACGATGCGCTGATTGCCGAGCTTGAGGCCTATATCGGCGAACTGCTGGACGAATACGGCACGCCCGGCGCGGCTGTAGCGATTGTTCGGGATAACGAGGTGGTGTATACCGCCGGCTTTGGCGTGCGCAATCCGGAGGGCGACCCCGTTACCCCCGATACGTACATGATGATCGGCTCCACCACCAAGACGATGACCACCCTGCTCATGGCCCAGATGGTGGATGCCGGCCTGATGGACTGGGACACCCCGGTCACGGAGATTCTGCCCAGCTTCCGCGTGGCTAACCCGGACGTAACCGAAACAATCACGGTCGAGAACCTGGTCTGCGCCTGCACCGGCGTGCCGCGCCGCGACCTGGAGGTGATCTTCAACTCCAACGAGTGGACGGCCCGCAGCATGATCGAATCCCTGGCGGATTACGAATTCTTCACCGACTTTGGGGAAGCGTTCCAGTACAGCAACCAGATGGTGGCGGCGGGCGGCTATATCGCGGCGCTGGCCGGCGGCGCGGATTATGACGACAGCCTGTACGCTGACTACGTGGCGCTGATGGAGGAACAGATCTTCGCCCCGGCAGGGATGGAAAACACGACCTTCTCGTTTGATGAAGTGCTGGCCAGCGACGATTACGCCGTGCCTTACTTCATCAACCTGAGCATGGAAACGTACCCGATTGACTTCGACATTGAGAAAGCGTTCCTGATCCCGATCACCCCGGCGGGCGCGGCGTGGTCCACGATCAGTGATATGGCCGAGTACCTGATCATGCAGATGAACGGTGGCGTGACCGCCGACGGCACGCGCATTGTGTCCGCGGAGAACCTGGCGCACACCCAGCAGCCGCAGATCGGCATCTCGGCGGACGTGGACTATGGCCTGGGCTGGATCATCATGGACTACAAGGGCCAGCCGATACTCACCCATTCGGGAAATACGATCGGGTTTACGTCCGAGTTCGCCTTCCTGCCGGAAGCCGGGATCGGTGTTGCCGTGCTGACCAACCAGCGGGCCTCGGTGGTGAATTCCGGCATCCTGTACCGTGTCCTGGAGCTGGTGTTCGACCAGCCGCAGGAGATGGATGAGCAGCTCACTTTTGCCTGGAAGATGATGACGGACAGCACCACCAATCAGCTGGATAAGCTGCACGAGGCAATCGCCCCCGATGTGCTTGACATCGTGATCGGGCGCTACACCAATCCCGCGCTGGGCGAGATCACCCTGAGCGTGGATGACTCGGGCGCCCTGATCCTGGACTCGGACGATTTTCAGACCGGAATGTGGCAGTATATCGACCCGGAGGATGACTCCGGCGACATCAGCCTTGTGATGGCCGATGCGCCGCTGGCAGGGCTTCCGCTGACGTTCGAGCTGAATGATGAGGGCGGCTATGATGCGCTCCTCGGCGCCGGCGTCACGGAGTATGCGCTGGAGCGCGTGGACTGACGCTCCCCTGGCAGTAACATCCAGCGCGCCGCCTGTGGCTTTTGCTCCGGGCGGCGCGTGTTTTTTATGCGCGTCAGCATTACAATGACGCCGCAACCCTGCTCCTCCGGCCTTTTTGTGTTCAAAGGAACCCCCCCATGACAACTTTCGCCCCGATCTTCAAAGGCAAGCGTGTCCGGCTGGCCGCGCCGCAGGCGGACGACGCCGCGCATTTCGCCCGCTGGTCTACCGATGACAACTACATGCGCCTGCTGGATGACGACCCCGTGCAGCCGCGCCCGGAAGCGGCCTTCGCCCATTTTGGGCAGGGCGGCGCCGAGCCGGGGCGCACGCCGGACGACTACTACTTTCACCTGCGCACGCTGGATGACGACAGCCTGATCGGCTTCGCGGTGCTGTTCAGCATCAAGTGGCCCAGCCAGCACGCCGAGCTGGCGATTGGCATCGGCGACCCGGCCTACCGCGGCAAGGGCTACGGCGCGGACGCGCTGCGCGTCCTGCTGAACTACGCCTTCAGCGAGCTGAACCTGTACCGGGTGGAGCTGACCGTGATGGCCTACAACACCGCCGCGATCGCGGCCTACGAACGGGTCGGCTTCGTGCGGGAGGGGGTGAAGCGCGGGGCGGTGCTGCGTTATGGCCAGCGCCATGACCTGGTGTGTTATGCCATCCTGCGCCCGGAATGGGAGGCCCTCCCCAAATAGGCGGCCCTCCTCAAACAGGAGGCCCTTACCTGCACAAGCACAGGGCGGGCCTGTGACTGCGCCCGCCCTGCTGGTTTACGGCTAAAGCTGTTCAAACTGCCAGGTGACCTTACGGCCCGGGCAGGGTGACGATGATCATCGGGGTCAGGATGATCGGCGGCAGGGTCATGATTATGGGCGGATCCGAGACCACGATCGCCACGTTGCGCGTGGTTTCCGTGCCATCCTGCAGCACCACCCGCAGGGTGTAGGTCTTGGTGGCGGCGGGGCATTCCTCGCGGGAGCCAACGCCCGGCACGCCAGCGCCCTCATAGTACACCGCCTGGATGTTCTCCGTGTACCATTCCACCAGCGCGCAGCCGCCCGGCCACACGTTAGCGCTGCCCGTGCCGTTCACGGTGAAGTTAATCACCGCGCCGGGGGGCGGCGTGGGGGTGGGGGTCGACGGGGGCGGGGTGGGCGTGGGCGGGCTTTCAAAGAAGGGCAGGCTGGTGCACGGGCCTTCCAGCACCGTCACCGACCCGGCCACCCAGCCGCGCCGCCCGGCCACCTCGATCACGTACCACGTGCCATCCGAGCTTTGCCCGACCACCGGCTGAGCCGTTCCGGGGTTCATCTGGGCGACCACCGGGAAGGCGGTGCTCGGCCCGGAGCGCACGTTGATCCGCGTGTTGCCCTGCGGCGCCACCATGCAGCTCACCGGGGTCGCGGTGACCACGGGAACCGGCGTGCTGTCCGGGCTGACCCCGCCGGAGGAGAGCAGCAGCGTCACCGCGCCCTGGCTTTCCGGCATCAGTCCGGAGACCATTACCTCGTACAGCCCGTTATCCGGCCCGATGATCAGGCTGGAACCCTGGACGGCAGCGCCGCCCAGCTGGGCGACCGGCTGGCCCAGCCCGTCATAGATGCCCGCGGAGAAGGCGTAGCCGGGCGTGTCGCTGGTGATCAGCAGGGTCAGCGGCGCATCCGGCAGGGCGTTGAAGCTGTAGCGCACCGGCTGCGCGCCGGGCGGGATGTTGAAGCTGACCGGGCTGTTCGGCGGCAGGCTCATGCTCACCGCGGAGCTAGCCGCGCTGAGGTGCAGGAGGTACTCGCCCGGTGTCCCCGCCGCGTTGGTCACCATCAGGGTGTGCATCCCGGTTTCCTGCAGCCGGTACGTGATCCGGGACAGGTTGCCGTCTGGCCCCAGCAGCGGGTCGCCCGCGCTGACGGCCAGCTGGCGCTGGGTGGGGCTGAGCAGGCTGAGCGTGGGCTGCATGCCATCCGTCGCCCCGACGACATACGCCGTGATATGGTCCCCGGCGGATCCGTTAAACGTGTACAGCGCGAATGGCGCTTCAGCAGTCAGCGCCCCGCTGAGACTCTGGCCATAGCCGATAATGCCGCCCTGGGCCATCACGGCCCCGACAGCGGTAATCAGCAAAGCGGCCAGCACGAGGTAGCGCACGAGGCGCACTCCAACTCTCCGAGACATACGTCCCCCTTATCCAAAAAATCTAGTACGGTCAGGCAGCATTGTTCGAACGATTATTTACCATACAGCCTTGCCCTAACCATACTGAAAAAGTCGGTTTTGGCAATTAGACCCGCGTACTGGTCGCCCCGGCAGCGTCTGGCGACGAGCGCCCGGCGTCCGGTGAAACCCTGCCCGGCCTGCTACGCAAACGCCGCCGAACGCCCGGCCAGCCACCCGGTGGAAAACGCGGCCTGCAGGTTATAGCCCCCGGTATCCGCGTCAATATCCAGCACTTCCCCGGCGAAATACAGCCCTTCCATCAGCTTGGAGGCCATCGTGCCGGCATCGACCTCGCGCGTGTCCACGCCGCCCGCTGTGACGATCGCCTCCTTGTAGCCGCGCTGCCCGGTGACCTCCAGGCGGAAGTCCTTCAGCCACAGGCGCAGCCGCTTGCGTTCCGTCGCCGTGACCTGGTGGCAGACGCGATCGGGGGGGATCTCCACCGCGTCGATGCACACCGGGATCAGCGTGCGCGGCAGCAGGCCCTTCAGCAGCGTGGCGACCTGCTGCTTGCCGTTGGCGTTCAGGTCGCGCACGAGCCGCTGATCGAGCGTGTTATCGTCCAGCGCGGGCTTGAGGTCGATGCTGATGACGACCGGCTCGCGCGCCTCCAGCGCGGCCACCGCGTCCCGGCTGAGCGAGAGGATGATCGGCCCCGAAAGCCCGAAGTGCGTGAACAGCATCTCCCCGAAGGCGTCAGACTGCTTGCGCCCCGCCACCCACAGGGAGGCGCGTACGTTGCGCAGGCTGAGGCCCATCAGGCGGGCGGCGGTATCTCCTGCCGTGACCAGGGGGACGAGCGCCGGGTGCGGCGGCACGATCGTATGGCCCAGCGCGGCGGCCAGCGCGTAGCCGTCCCCGGTGGAGCCGGTGGCCGGGTAGGATTTGCCCCCGGTCGCCACGATCACGGCGTCGGCGGGGAAGCGCTCCACCTCCCCCGCGTTTTTGGGCAGCGGGGCGTTTTTGAGCCGCCCGCGCCGGATCGGCTCGCAGACGGCCTCCACCGCCGCTACGCGCCCGCCCTCCGCCAGGATGCGCTGGACGCGCATCTCGGTGCGGAAGCGCGCGCCCTGCTCCTCCGCCCAGGCGTGCATCCGGTCGACCACGTCCTCGGCCTGCTGGCTGGCGGGGAAAACGCGCCCGCCGCGCTCGGTAACGGTGCGCACGCCGATCGTGTGGAAGAAGTCCAGCAGGTCTTCGTTAAAGAACTGGATGAAGGCCGGGCGCAGCCAGCGCCCCCCCGGCCCGAAATGCGCCAGGAATTCCTCCAGGGGGGCGGTGTTGGTCAGGTTGCCGCGCCCCTTGCCCGTGATGCGCAGCTTGCGCCCCGGCTGGAACATCTTCTCCAGCACCAGCACATCCGCGCCCCACGCGGCCGCCTGCCCGGCGGCCATCAGGCCCGCCGCCCCGCCGCCGATCACCACAATCCGGTCTGCCATCGCCTACTTGCTCCTCTCGTCCGGGGGAGGAGTATACCGCTTTCGAGGGCCGCTGTGCCGCTGCGACGCTTGGCGCTGGCGGGCGGTATAATCAGACCGATCGGGTGTGATGGAATGGGTGAAGGGCCGGTATCTATGCGACGGTTGAGGGTGATCCTGCTGCTGGTGGGTCTGGCGCTGCTGCTGATCGGCGGGCGGGTGGCGGGCGCGCGCCCGGCGGACATCCCGCCGGAGACGGGGCGCAGCCATCCGGCGGACATCCCGCCGGAAACGGGGCGCAGCCACCCGGCGGACATCCCGCCGGAGACGGGGCGCAGCCACCCGGCGGACATGTTCCTGCACAACCTCACCATGTACCTGTCGCCGGAGGGTGTGCGGGTGACCTGGCGCATCTCGCCCGGCACGCTGCTGGCCTTCCTCGCCTGGGACGAGGCCGACGCCGACCGCGACTCGTTCGTCACGGAGGAGGAGGCGATCGCCTGGATCGCGCCCGTGATCCCGGAGCTGGTGGTCGCCGTGGACAGCGCCACAGCCCTGCCCTGGCGCCTGGACGCGATCCGCTGGCCGGACTCGGTGGCCCGCTTCGAGATGGGCGATGAGGCGATCGAGGCCGATCTGTTCGCGCCCTGGCCGGAAGGCTTCGCCGGGCAGCGGGATTTCCTGCTGTACAGCCGCTACCGGGAAAACGACAGCGTCAACTGGTTTTACGTGCATGGCGAGGACGGCGTGAGGTTCACGCGGCCCCACCAGCAGAACGGCCTGCTGCAATTGCAGGTGGCCCTGCCGCCTTCCAGTGACGAGACAGCCGCCCTGCTGGATTACTGGGACAGCGGCACGCCCGCGCTGGATGCATCTGCCGCCGCGCCCGCCCTGCCGGATCGCACCGCCTCCGCCGTGCTGACCGACCTGGTGAGCCGCGAGCAGGCCTCCCCCCTCTTTACGCTGGCCGCGCTGGGGATCGCGCTGGCCCTGGGCGCGATCCACGCCCTCACGCCGGGGCATGGCAAAACGCTCGTCGCGGCCTACCTGGTGGGGTCCCGCGGGACGCCGCGCCACGCCGCCGCGCTGGGCGCGGTGGTCACGCTGACGCATACCGGCTCCGTCCTGGCGCTGGGGCTGGTGACGCTGTTTTTCTCCCGCTACATCATGCCCACCCGGCTGTTCCCCGCCCTGGAGATCGCCTCCGGCCTGCTGGTGGTGATCATGGGGCTGGTGCTGCTGTGGCGGCGCTACCAGGGCTGGCAGGCCGTGCGCCGCCTGCGCACGCGCAAGGCCGCCCCTGCGCCTGCACCATCCCCGGCCACCGGCACGCTTTCCCCGGCCGGCACACGCATGATCGCGATCAACCAGCCGATCCAGAGCCGCGACTATGACGCCGTGCTGCCCCGGCAGGCGGGCGAGGGCATCAGCTGGCGGGCGCTGGTCACGCTGGGCATCAGCGGCGGGCTGGTGCCCTGTCCGGACGCGATCGCGATCCTGCTGGTGGCGATCGCCATCAACCGGCTGGCGCTGGGCCTCTCCCTGGTGGTGACGTTCAGCCTGGGGCTGGCGGTCATCCTGATCGCGATCGGGATCGCCATGGTGCAAAGCCGCCGCCTGATGGATCGCTTCACGGCGCTGGATCGGGTGATGCCCGCTATGCCGCTGCTGAGCGCCGTGATCGTGCTGGCGCTGGGGCTGGCCCTGACGTACAACGCCGTCAACCGCACCGGGTTCCTGGGGCTGGCCCCGGCGGAACAGCCCGGCAGCACGACCCTGATCGCGCTGGGGCTGGAGGGGGAAGGGCGCGCGTTTGATCTGGCGGCGGCGCGCGTGCTGTACCTGGCCCCGCTGGAAGCCGGGCATGATACGCTGTGGGCCGTCTCCACCGGCGGGGGCGAGCCGCAGCGCTTCGGCGCGCAGCCCCAGGCGATCTGGGATTTTGCCGTGTCGCCGGATGGCGCGCAGGTGATCTACGCGGCGGCGCGGGAGGGGGGCGGCAGCGGCCTGTGGCTGATCAGTGCGGATGGGACGGACGAGCGCCAGCTGCTGGACTGCGCAAACGCGGCCTGCCGCAACGCCGTCTGGGCGCCGGACGGCGCGCGGGTCATTTATGAACGGCTGGACTTCAGCGAGGCCCTGACCAGCGTGGCGGATATCACGTCCCTGTGGTGGCTGGATACCGAAAGCGGGAAGACCGCCTCCGTCTTTCAGGACCGGCTGCTGCCCGGCTACAGCCCGCGCTGGTCGCCCAACGGGGCGTGGCTCAGCTACGTGACCGCCGGGACGACCGGCCTGCAGGTGCATAACCTGCGAACGGGGGAGGCGCTCGCCGCGCCGAACGTGGCCGGCACGCCCGCGATCTGGCATCCGGCGCAGGATGTCCTGCTCATGACGGATGTGCAGCCCGCCGGGAATCGCTTCCTGACGCACCTGATGCGCTATGACCTGGCCAGCGGCGAGCGGGTGGACCTGACCGGGGAGACCGAGAGCATTGAGGATGTGGGGGCGGCGTGGTCGCCGGACGGGACGCGGATCGCCGTGGTGCGGCGCGAAATCCACTCGGATGGCCGCGCCCCCGGCAACGGCATCGTGCTGATGGACGCGGCAGGGCGGGTGATCCGGACGCTGGCCGCGCCGCCGAATACCGTGCACCAGACGCCGGTCTGGTCGCCGGACGGGCGCAGCCTGCTCTACGCGGCCTACAACCTGCTGGAGGAATGGCCGGAGCCGCACCTGCGCCTGCTGGATGTGGACAGCGGCGCGGTGACCGAGATCGCGTGGCCGGGGAACTTCCCCGCCTGGCTGCCGTAGGGCGGGATCAGAAGCGGGGTGGCCGCCCCCTCTGTCTTGTGCGACCACCCCGCGCTGTTTGTCTGGCCTCTGCGATTTGCGCTGGGCGCTATGCCGCTTAGAAACGGGCGGCGGCGATATTCAGGACCTGCCCGGCATGAATGCGGCGGGTGTCCGTGATGCCGTTGACATAAGCCAGCGTGTTCAGGTTCACGCCGAAGTGCAGGGCGATGCGGAACAGGTTATCCCCGCGCTGCACGGTGTAGCTGCTGGCGTTCACCGGGGCGCCGTACACCGGGAAGCTGGGCGGAACCTGCGGCCGCGCCGCGGCGATGTTCAGCACCTGCCCGGACGTGATGTGACTCACGTTCGCGATGCCGTTCACCGCGGCCAGGGTGTACATATCCACCCCGAAGTGCAGGGCGATGCGGAACAGGTTATCCCCGTGCTGGACGGTGTACGTGCTGGCGTTGGCCGGCGCGTTGTTCACCGGGTAGGTCACGGTGCCGCGCGCGGCGGCGATGTTCAGCACCTGCCCCGTGTAGATGTGATTCACGTTCGCGATCCCGTTCACATAGGCCAGCGTGTACAGGTCCACGCCGAAGTGGCGCGCGATCAGCAGCAGCGTGTCGCCGGGCTGAACGGTGTAGACAGCAGCGTTCGACGGCGTTTCGATCAGCGTCAGCCCGCCCGCGAAGGCCGGGGCAGCCGCCACAGTCAGCATAGCGATAAGGCTCAGAGCTACAACGATAATCTGGCGTTTCATGGTGTTTCTCCCTCTACTTTTACGGTTCTGACAGGTAGACGAGAGAACGGAGCAAAGTGTTCCGGGGCGGCGGCGATCCATAGGGTGCGCGTAGGGTGCGCGTAGGATTCGGGGGGAGATCAGTCGTGCAGGACGTGTTCCAGGCTGCGCAGCAGCAGGTCGCGCACGTGCTCGTCGTCCAGGCGGTAGTACATCAGCCGGCCGCGCCGCACGCGCTGCACCAGCCGCCAGCCGCGCAGCGTGCGCAGCTGGTGAGAGACGGCGGACTGCTCCATGCCCAGCAGCGCCGTGAGGTCGGTGACGCACAGGTCGGTGTGCAGCAGGGCGGAGATGATGCGCACGCGGGTGGGGTCGGCCAGCGCCTTGAACAGGTTCGCCACCGCCGTGGCCGTGGGCGGTTCCAGCAGGGTCGCCCGCGCCCGGGTCGCCTTGTGCGGATCGGTCATCCCGCGATCATCGCTGTCGTCCATGCGCATGTTCCCCCTCCGCCTTCCCTGCCGCCCTTCCAACCGTAACAGGAATCGGGCGCAACGCCAATGGACGCCCCCGGGACACAGCGCGCCGCGCCCCGGGGCATCCCTGCCGTCCTAGCGCCAGCGCACGGCGATCAGCTCCGGCGTCAGGGCCAGCGCCGCGTTCGTGACCGTGATCGTGCGCGATTCGCCCGGCTCCAGGTCGAAGAAGTTGTCGCTGTAGCGTGTGGCTTCGTCCGGCACGTGCAGGTTCACGAAGAAGGCGTACTGCGTGGCGCTGAGCGTCACCCGCATTTCGTGGTCATCCCGCGCGTCGTATTCCACCAGCACGTTCGCCAGCGGACGCTGCAGATCCTTGATCGGGGCGAAGAAATGCCGGTTGGCCGGGAACAGCGCGTCCTGCCGGACGGCGACATACCGGTCCGGGCCGCCGGGCAGGTCGTCCGCCGGCCAGGTCTGCACGCGGGCGCTGCTGTTCGCCGGGATGCTGAAGCCCAGCGTTTCCTCCCGGATCACCTCCCCGCCGAAGCTCGCCAGCCGCACCACGGCCGTGCCCTCAACCGCCTGCAGCGTATCGTTCGTGATCCAGAGTTCCAGCCCATCCTCGGCCTCTTTGAAGGACGCCAGCACCGGGGCGAACACGCGCCGGGCGTAGTAGTAGCCTGCCTTGCCAAAGCCGTAGTAATCCAGCACCGACCAGCTCAGCACCGGCCAGCAGTCATTCAGCTGCCAGAACAGCGCGCCGGAACAGTGCGGCTTGCGGCGGCGGAAATGCTCGATCCCGAACTTCAGCCCTTCCGCCTGGGCGATCATGCTGTAGTCGATGTAGTCTTCCAGCGTGTCGGGCAGCCCGGTGCTGCCAGCCATCAGGTGGTCGCCCTTGTTCTTGGGGGTGTCCTTGTTGTGGTGATCCATCGACGGGCTGTGATGGTACAGCTCGCTCTCCGGGATCACGCGCCGCAGCGTTTCCAGCACGGGCGCGGCGTGCATCCCGAACTCGCTGATGAAGCGCCCGTTGTCCTCCGCGTAGCGGCGGAAGGATACGCCCTCCGGTGAGAAGTCCTGGCGCGGCTGCTCTCCAAAGCGGCGGTCAAACCCGCCGTGCCACGCGTTCCAATTGTGGCGGTCACCGTCCTCCTGGCTGTTGTAGTCGTTGCCGCCGAAGGGGCTGCCCGGCCAGTAGGGGACGCCGCCATCCAGCGCGGCCACCGTGCGCGGCAGGATGTCGTGGTAGTACAGCGCGCCGGGGGCGACCGCGCTTTCATCGAAGAAATAGCGGTTGGCGTGCAGCCACTGGTTTTCGTTATTGCCGCACCACAGCGCCAGGCTGGGGCGGCTGCGCAGCCGGCGCACCTGGTAGGCGGCCTCCGCCTCCACCTCCGCCACGAAGTCGGGCAGGTCTTCCGGGTAGGGCGCGCAGGAGAACATGAAGTCCTGCCACACCAGCAGGCCCAGCGCATCACACTGATCGTAGAACGTATCGTGCTCGTAAATGCCGCCGCCCCAGATGCGCAGCATGTTCATGTTGGCGTCGCGCGCGGCGCGCAGCAGCGCAGCGTAGCGCTCCGGGGGAATCGCGCCCACGAACGAATCGGCCGGGATCCAGTTCGCGCCCCTGGCGAAGATCGGCACGCCGTTCAGCACGAAGCGGAAGAAGCGCGTGCCGGGTTCGTCGGTATCCACCGACTGGTCGAGCGCGATCGTGCGGATGCCCACACGCCCGCCCCACTCGTCCAGCACGGCGTCCTCCGCCACGAGCATGACCTCCAGGGCGTAGAGCGCCGGCTCGCCCAGGTCGTGCGTCCACCACAGCGCCGGGTTTCTGATCGTCAGGTGCGCGGTGGTGGACTCGCCCTCCAGCGCGACCCGGTAGCGGGCGGTGGCGCTCCCGTCCGGCGTGGTAAGGCGCAGGCGGGCTTCCAGCGGCGCATCCGTGGCGAAACGCTCCGTTTCCACGCGCACCGCCACAATGGCCTGGTCATGCGCGGGCGTGAGGTGCAGGGTGTGGAAATGCACGCCGCGCAGCGCGGCGCCCTGCTCCCGGCGCAGCTCCACGGGCCGCCAGATGCCAATGGTGGGCAGGCGCGGCCCCCAGTCCCAGCCGTAGCCGAACTGAGCCTTGCGCATGTAGATGCGCTCCTCGTTGCGGCCCCACGGCTCCACAGCGGAGGCGGCATCAGCTTCCGCGGCGTGCTGAAGCGGCGGGTCGAAGCGCACGGCCAGCGTGTTCGGCTCCCCGTAACGCAGCGCGCCGCTGACATCAAACGCGGCCTCGCGGAACATGTTGCGGGACGAGCCGATCTCCACGCCGTTCAGGTAGATCGTGGCGTAGGTATCCAGGCCGTGGAAGATCAGGCGGTCGCGCGCGGCGCGGCCGGGCGGCGCGTCCGGGCCGTCAAACTGGACGCGGTACCACCACTCCTTCCCCTCCATCCAGGCGACCGTTTCCTCGTTGCGGTCGTAAAACGGGTCGTCGATCCACCCGGCGTTCATGATGGCGACATGCACATCGCCCGGCACATCCACATCCACCCAGTCGGCGGTTTCACAGTCGGGCAGGTGCGCGCCCGCGTCCAGCCCCGCGCCGGGGTCAAAGTCATGCAGCTTCCACAGGTCGAACATTCAGGGCATCCCTTCCTTCGCCAGTTGCCGTCATTCTGGGGGGTATTGTAGCCATAACGGGGCGGCGGTGCGACCGCGCCGCCTGGGGCGGCCTTCACCGCCGCAGCGGGGCCTCAGACAGGGTGGTGTAACGCGCCCCGCTGCGCTCCAGCTCGCTGCGCACCAGGCTGACTTCCGCCGCCGTCCAGCGCGCCAGCGGGGACTCACCCAGCTCGGCAGCGTGGTGCATGACCAGCGCGCCCAGCGCGCGCGCCTCCGCCGGGCCGGCCTCGCGCCGGACACGGCCCAGCGTGAGATGTGGGCTGAAGGGGCGTTTTTCCGGCGGGAAGCCCAGCGGCCCCAGGGCGCGTTCCACGCCCCGCTGGAGCGCCTCCAGCCCGGCCAGGTCGCCCGCCAGCCCGGCCCACACCACGCGCGGCCGGCCCGCGTTGGGGAAGCACCCCAGCCCGGCGGCCTGCAGCGCCAGCGGGGCGTGGCCATCCGCCGCCGCTTCCACCGCGCGAATGAGGTCGGCCTGGCGGCTGGCGGGGATCTCCCCCAGGAATTTGAGCGTGAGGTGAATGCCCGCGGGCCGCACCCAGCGCACGGCGCGCGCCGCGGCGTCAGCCTGCAGGCGGGCCTGCAGCGTTTCCAGCGCCTCCAGCACGGGCCGGGGCAGTTCCAGCGCCACGAACAGGCGCAGCATCTCAGGCATGGGGGTTTTCCTCCTTCACAGGCAGCAGGAAGTCCAGCAGCAGGCGGTTGAGCGTTTCCGGCGCTTCATCCGAAATCTGGTGGGCCACATCTGGCAGCCGGACCAGCCGCGCGCGCGGGATGCGCATGGCGGCCAGCGCGCCATCCTCCGGTGGGATGGTCAGGTCGCGGTCGCCCACGACGATCAGCGTGGGCTGGCGCACCTCGCCCAGCCGCGGGCGATAGTCGGTGGCGACAACCGCCTGCGCGCCGCCCACCGTTCCCGGCCACTCCGCGCGGGCGGCGTCCTCGGCCTTGCGGCGGGTGGCTTCCAGCTTGTGTTCCAGGTTGTGCAGCGTGGGGGCGAAGACGGTTGGGATGCCCAGCAGGGCCAGCCCTTTCCACCACGGCCGCGAATGGCGGAACACCCGCGCCACGGGTGGCGCTTTGAGCAGGATATCCAGCCGCAGCCCCAGCCGGCCGCTGACCGGCGGCGCGAGCAGCACCATGCGCGCCATGCTGTCCGGGGCTTCCAGCGCCAGCGAGAGCGTGATCAGCGCGCCCAGCGAATGCCCGATCATGGCATAGGGCCGGATGCCCTGCGCGGCGCAGAACCCCAGCACCGCCCGGCGATAATCCGCCAGGGTGGGCGGCTCAGCACTCAGCAGGCGCGAATCGCCAGAGCCGGGCAGGTCGGGCGCGAAGCAGCGGAAATGCGGGGCCAGGGTGTGCATCACGTCCGTCCACAATCGCCCGGAGCTGACCCAGCCGTGCAGCAGGAGCACATCCCGCGCGCCCTGCCCGGCGGCCCGGTAGGCCAGCGGCTGCGCGGGCGGGGTGGCGGGGAAAAACTCAGGGGTGAAGGGGGCTGTCATGCTGGCCGGTTACGCCTTTCCTGCGGCCGATTCACGCACCTGCATCATAGCAACAAAACGCGGGCGCGGCGACCCATTGGGGCCGGGGGAGGCAGGAGGCAGGCGATCAGAGCCAGGGGCGGCGGTGAACCGGCGGGGGGCGCAGCAGGCCGCGCCCGTGGACGGCCCGACCTCAGCCCGCCGGGAGGTGGATATCCGCGACCACCGGGTCGTGGTCGGAGAGGTAGGGCGCGCCCTGGCGCGGGCGCGGGATGTCCACCGCGTGCAGGCCGATGCCCCGCAGCAGGATGTAATCCACCTCGGCCAGGCCCTGCCCGGTGAAATTATGAAAGGTCTGGCGCGGCACCCCGGGCGGCAGGCTGTCCTTCGCCAGCGTGTAGCCCGCCTCCCGCAAGACCGCGATCGGGGCCGAATCGGGGGTGCAGTTCAGGTCGCCCATGATGGCGACGGCCGGCTCATCCTGCAGGGTGTCCACCAGCAGGCGGGCGCTTTCCAGTCGCGCCTGCGCGCAGTCCCACGCGTCAAAATGCGTGTTCACCAGCACCCACCCGTCAAAGTGCAGGATGTGCGCCAGCCGCGGCTCGAATCCGTCCCAGCTCACCTGGCCGATCACGCCGCTTTCGTTCAGCGCCAGGGCGCTTTCCGCGCGCGGCAGGTGGCAGGGGTGGCACACAAACAGCGGGTTGCGCATCGAACGGCCGTCGCGCAGCATAGTCTCCGGGCCGGGGTAGGCGAAGTACCCCGCGATCTCCCCCATAAGGTTCACCAGCTGGTTGGGCATGCACTCCTGCACACCCAGCACATGGGGTCGCACCGCGTTGATCAGCGCTTTGACGTGCGGCCAGCGCTCGGCCCACGCATTGGGGCCATCATCCACCGCCGAAAGGCGCAGGTTGAGCGTCATCAGTCGGAAATCCGCCACAGCTAGCCGCCTCCCCCGCCAAACATCTGGTAGATCACCAGCGCCAGCCCGTAAACCGCGCCGCCCACCAGCCACAGCCCCACGGTCGCCAGCAGCCAGTGCAGGAAGCGACTTGACCGGGCGCGCGTGAACACGAAGACAAACGCCAGGACGGCCCACCCCCCAAAGAACAGCAGCGGCACAATCCAGCTCAGGTTCTCGATCTGCGGGCCAACGGTCTGCATCTGCCCCACGATCAGGTCGCCGGTCTGGGGCGGGTAACCCAGCGACTGCCACAGCGTGCCCATCGCCTGGTTAAAGATCTGGGTGCTGTCGGGCAGTTCCGGGATCATGGAGGGATCCAGGCCGGGGATCAGGCGACTGGGGTCGAAGGGCAGCGCGATCGGGGTGGTGCGCAGCAGCTGCAGGGCTGCGGTCAGCATCATGGCCGGGATCAGGTTGGCCGGGACGGCCTGCCCGCTGGAGAGCGCCCCCACGCTGCGCAGCGCCGTGCCGACCGAATCACGCAGGATGAAAAAAGCCACCAGCGCGAAGATCGCCAGCGTGAGGAAGGTGGCGAAACACCCGCTGACACAGCCGCCGTTGAAGATCAGGAAGGGCTGCAGCCGACTGGCAGGCCGGTCGAAGTCCGCGGCGCGTTTGGGCTTCTCCCGTTCAGGATAGTACGGCTCCAGCGGTTGTTCCGGCCGGCGTTCCGGTGCCGGGGCCGCGGGATGGCTGACATAATCCGGCGCGGGGGGCAGCCCGCTGGACGCGGCCGGCTGCGGGCGCACGCGGGGTGTGGCGGGCGGCTGGTCGGCAGGCTCCGCGAACGGATCCGGGTGGCTGACATAATCCGGCGCGGGGGGCAGCCCGCCGGGAGCAGCTGGCGGCTGATCGGTCGGGGCGGCCTCCGCGCTGCGCCGGGCAGCCATCTCGCGGGCCGGGCCAAAGCCCGGATCGATCGCCAGCACGCGGCGCAGCGCCTGCTCCTGCTGGTCCGGGCGCAGCGCGATCTTGGCGATCAGCCACCAGGCATCCCGGTGATCGGGCGCGGCGCTGACCACGCTGTACAGCAGGGCCAGCGCGCCATCACGGTCGCCCTGCCGGGCCAGCGCATAGGCTTCCTGCACTCGTGAAGTATACGGGTCCGGGGTGCTCATAAAGGGATCCACCTCTCGCCAGGCTTGCGGATGCGTCATCTGGCGCCAGTATCGCACAGCGGCGGGGGGGAAAGCAAACGCGCGGGTGGCGGGTTGGCAGGTTAGCGGTTGGCATTTGGCCAACAGCCAACCGCCAATAGCCAACCGCCAGATCACCAGCGCCAGCGGGTGACGGTGGTGGGATATTCCGCCCAGGCGAATGCCGTCCGCGGGCGCAGCGCCCACATCGGCGTACCGTGCTCCATCCCGTACTTGGTCACATAGGCCGCGTCTACCCGCGCCACCACCGCCGGATCGGTCACTTCTTCCACCTCACCTTCCAGGATCACCACGCGGTCGCCGCTTTCCAGATGCACGGCCACGTGGGGATTCTGCGCCAGGTTGCGGGCCTTGCGCGTCTGCGCCCCGCCGCCATGATAGAACACGCCATCCAGCCAGATGCCCCACACAGGGACCACATGCGGGCGACCGTCCGGGCGGGTGCTGGCCACCCAGTAGTTGCGCGCCTGGGCCATCTCACCTTCCACAAACGCCCAGTCGAGCATGCCTTCGTCGGTGGCGGGGATGCCGTAATCGGCCTGAGTTTGCGCGCGGCTCCGCTGCGGTTGGGATGTTGTCATGTTCGTGGCCTCCATGGTTGCTGAACGGTACTGATCACTATGACGCAAAACACCCCGGCTGTGACAACCGGGGCGCGGAGGGGAAACGGGGCGCGCCAGAGGGGGGAGGCGCGCCCCGGATAATGTGCCAGTGTGTGCGGGTTAGTCGCCGGCGGCGGGCAGCGTGTCGCCTGCCACGGGTCGCGTGTCGCCGGCCTGTTCATGGGCGGTGTCGGACGCTGACTGCTTTCGGGTGCGGCCCCAGGGCGTGCCCAGCCAGTTCAGCAGGAAGTAGTCCAGGCCGATGTAGCCGGCGGTCTTCCAGGCCACGATGAGCAGGAGGGAGACCACGAAGAGCACCGGGTTCGTGCTGGCGGAGCCGGCCATCATGAAGTTCCAGTTCATGACCGCGCCGAAGAAAGCGGCAACCCCGACGAACGCCCCGACAATCAGGCCGATACCGATCAGCAGCTCGCCGTAGACAACCAGCTTGGCGAACCAGGTGTACGCCTCGGTATCCAGCATGCCTTGAATAAACGCCCGGTACCACTCAAACGAGATAGCGGGGCGGCCAGCCTCCGGGATGGCGGCGGCGTTGGTCCAGTAGCCCTTCAGGGCGTCGCCGGTCTCAACCCAGGCGGGGTTGCTGAGCTTGCCCATCGCGGCGTTGATCCACTGGTAGCCGAGCCAGACCCGCAGTACCAGCCACAGGACGGAGAAGCGCACATCGCTGAACAGGGTTTTGACAAAAGCCGGGTCTTCGATGACACGATCGTTGTTACGCTTGAGCAGGTTAGCCATGATGTTGTCCTCTCGGTGATGACCTCAAACGGTGCTGTCGTTGTTGTTGTCCCTATAGTAGTCAATGCTGGCCCGGTCGTGTAGCGGGGAAAACCCTATTTATGGACCGGGAAAGTCAGGTAAAACCCTGTTTCGATGCCGGGGAATCCCTGACAGGCGGCTGCGCTCCTGCGGGTGGCACGCCGGTTGTTATCGGTTATCATCGGGCGATGATCGGCTGCACCCACAAGGACACCCCCCCATGACGATCACCCGCCTGCCGCGCCTGCTGCGCCGCCTGCTGCGCCACCCGCTGCTGCTGGAGCTGTACGTGCCGGCGGTGCTGTTCGCCACCGCCGTAGGGATCACGGGGCCGCTGCTGCCGCTGTATGCCGCCGACTTTAATGTGCCTTACGGTGTGATCGGGCTGGTGCTGGCCGCCGAGACGGTCGGCACGCTGGTGGGGGATGTGCCCGCCGGGATGCTGATCAAGCGCCTGGGGCAGAAGCGCATTATGGCACTGGGCATCGGCCTGAACGGGCTGATGGTGACCGGCCTGTATGCCGCCCCGAACATTTACGCGGCGGCGGTGCTGCTTTTCTTCGGCGGGATGGGGTGGGCGCTGTTCGGTGTGTCGCGCCATGCCTTTGTGGTGGGCAGCGTGACCCCCGAAAACCGGGGCCGGGCGATCGCGATCTTCGGTGGGACGTTCCGGCTGGGGCGTTTAGTCGGCCCGGCGCTGGGCGGTGTGATCGCGGCCGGGTTCGGGCTGCGCGCGCCGTTTCTGCTGTACGGGGTGCTGAACGGCGCGGCGCTGCTGCTGGTGCTGTTCTTCACCACGGATCGCACCCCGACCACGGCTGGCGGGCAGGCGGACAGCCCGCCGCCGCTGCTGACCATGCTGCGGGAGCATCACCGCAGCCTGATCGTTGCCGGGGGCGGCCAGCTCCTGGCGCAAATGACCCGCGCGAGCTGGCGCATCATCATCCCTCTGTTCGGCGCGGATATGCTGGGGCTGAGCGTGGATCAGATCGGCCTGATCGTGAGCGCGATGGCCGCGGTGGATACGGCGCTCTTTATGCCCACCGGCGTGATCATGGATCGCTGGGGCCGCAAGTTCGCGATCGTGCCGAGCTTCCTGCTGCAGGCGCTGGGGCTGGCGCTCGTCCCGCTCACGAGCGGGTTCGCCGGGCTGCTGGGCGCGAGCCTGGTGATCGGCTTCGGCAACGGGCTGGGCGCGGGCACGATGATGACGCTCGGCGCGGACCTCGCGCCGGAGAACGCGCAGGGCGAATTCCTGGGGGTGTGGTGGCTGATCGGGGATGTGGGTGTGACCACCGGGCCGCTGGCTGCCGGAGCGGTGGCGGATTTGCTGGCGCTGCCCGCCACGGCGCTGGTTTCAGCGGGGGTAGGGCTGACCGCGGCGCTTGTCTTTGTGTTTTTTGTGCCGGAAACTGCGCGTCACCGGGCCGTGGATGCGCGCCGGGCCGTGCCTCAGTAGGGCCGGTGGTAGCGCAGCTCCTGCGGCGCGCTGGCGCCGTCCTCAAACACCAGCGTGGTGATGGACGCCGGCTCTGGAAACGGCCTGATCTTGAACTGGGTTTCCGGGGTGAAGGGCAGGCCGCGCTTCCACAGATGCATCCACAGCAGCAGCTCGCCATGCGACACCGCCGCGACCTCGCCCGCCGGGTATGCTTCCCGCACCCGCCGGATGAAGCGCTGCGCCCGGTTGAAGATGTCCTCCGGGTGTTCGTACCCGGCGGGGACGTCCTCGTACATGTTCCAGCCGCTGGCCTCCAGCTCCTGCAGCGGACGGCCCTCATGTGGGGTGTAGGTCTCGTTGATCAGGCGGGAGATGCGCAGCGTAAGGTGCGGGTGATGCTGGAGGATGTAGCCCGCCGTCTGGCGCGTGCGCAGCATGGGGCTGGCGTATACCGCGTCCAGCGCCCGCCCGCGCAGGTGTTCCGCCAGGGCTGCGGCCTGCTGACGCCCGGCGGCGCTGAGGCCGAAGTGCGGCAGGCGGCCGTACAGGATGCCCTCCGGGTTGTGCACCTCCCCATGCCGGATGAAATGAATAACCGTCATTGACACTCGCCCTTCCATAAGCCGATTCAGGCCCCTATTCTAGCGACTTTTGGCCAAGCCCGCCGGGGTGATATGGGCCGCGCCCCCTGCAGTTGGGCGGGGTTGCGGCGGGCGAAGCACGCTTCGCTCCTGCATTTTCGCTGGCCGCTCGCCACTCGGCCCTGGGGTACATGAGTCCTCTAGATCAGAGGCCGGAGGCAGGAGAATCACGCCCGACTGCAGGGGGCGGTCGTGAACGGCCTGGAAAAGCCGCGCACGGAGGGAATTCCATCCGACATGCTGCGCCAAAACGCCCGTTGCAACAGCAACGACCCGTTGCCGATGCAACGACCCGTTGTCGATGCAACGACCCGTTACCAGTTCGGGTGCGGGGCGGAAACGGTCATCAGCGCGACCTCGTAGCCGCCGCCCTCCAGCGCCCAGCCCAGCACGCAGACCGTCTCCGGCTGCGCGGCTTCCCCGGCCTCCACCGGCACGAAGGTGCGCCGTTCCAGCAGCGCCTGCCCGGCAAAATGCGCCTCCGCGACCGCCTGGCACACGTCAGGAATGCCCCCCGCGCCCTGCCAGCGTTCCGCCGGGGCGGGCGTCCAGCCTGCCTCACCCAGCATATCGGTCATGTAGGTCAGCACCGCGTCCCAGGACGGCACGGCCAGCGTCGCCTGCTGCCAGCGCACGTCATAGGCCGCCGTCCCATTGGCCATCACAACCCGCTCCGTGCCGCCCGCCGCCCACGCCTGATCCGCCGGCAGATCGACCGTCACGCTGACATAGCGCGGCCGCGTGAGCAGCCAGTAGCCGCCCTGCACCAGCACGATGACGATCAGCGCCCCGCCGGCCAGCATCCCCAGGATGCCCATCAGTTCCCTGCGCTGCATATGCCCGCCTCCTGTGGCTGTTCCTGCCCGCCCGCGATTATAGCCCTCCGCGGCGGCATCCGCCCGATAGTACTTATTTCTGACTATACTTCTCTGAGTTATCATCTTACGCTGATAAGTGAGAGGCGCACGGGCCAGCCATCCGTGGCGCGCCGCACAGACCCTCACCCTGACGTGACTGGTTGTGTCGCCAGGTCGCAGATTGCTCTGGTGACCATGTTTTTATGCTTGCCACATCGCAGGAGGCAACTATGCATCATCGATCCCGACTCAAGCTGCCCTGGCGGGCAGCGCTGCTGGGCGGGCTGGGGATGCTGGCCGTGCTGCTGGCCGGCTGCAACTTCACCCCTTCCGCCACCGTTACCCCGGCGTTTACGATGGGAAGCACGGTCTTCTCGCTCATCCGCTGGACCGACCCCTCCCGCGCCATTGATGTCGTGTTTGTCGCCGACGAAGGCTATGGCGACCTGAGCAATATCACCAACCGCCAGAACTTCCTGGATGATGTGGGCAACCTGATCGACACCGGGTTCTGGCAGAACAACATGGTGGTCAGCAACCTGGGGCTGTTCAACTTCTGGTTCTCCACCGTCAGCGGCGGCGACGTGGAGCCGCCCGCCAGCGGCATCTGCCCCAGCGTCACCTGGCCCAGCCTCACAGACGCCGCCTTCGCGGAGCTGGTCGTGATCGTCCACCGCGAATCGGTGCGCGACTGCGGCTGGACCGGGCGGGCCAGCGCGGGCGCGGGCGGCGGCAACGAGTGGATCGCGGTGCATGAAGCCGGGCATTCGGCCTTTGGCCTGCCGGATGAATACTGCTGTGACGGCGGGTACTGGAACGCCCCGCCGATCCTCTACAGCTCGCAGGCCGCCTGCACCGGGGACGCGGCCAATGCCGCCTGGCGGGACTGCCGGTCCTACACCGCCAACAACGGCACCACCTGGTGGCGCTCGGAGGACAACAACATCGACCTGATGCGCGATGCCGGCCCGACGGTCTGGGAGATCGGCCCGGCGGACTGGGTGGTTGTCAATAATGTGCTGGGCGCGTTGCCCGGCGCCTCTCCGAACACGCCCAGCGTCTTCGCCCCCACGAACTGGGACTGGCCGTAAACCGGCAGACAGGAGCAACCCAATGACACGCAAACTGATGCTGATACTGACGGTGCTGGGCGCTGTGGTCGCGGTGGTCATGATCCTCCTGATCAGCCTGCCGGGCATCACGGCCCAGGAGGAAGTCGGCCCGAAGCCGACCTTTATCCCGCCGGAGGCGCTCACCCCGGCCCCCACCCCTGAGGACGGCCGCCAGGTCGCGATTCTGACCCTGGTTGTTTCCGGGGAGGGCGAGGACCTGCGCGGCATCCAGCTGGAGCGCGGGCAGATCGTGCACAGCTACGCGCCCAACGTGGCCGGCAGGCCGGGTGAGTGGACGGTGGAGGTCACTGGCGAGGGCGGTCTGCGCTTTGGCATCTCGGATCCGCGCCGCCAGCATGTGTACGGCGAAACGGACAACCGCGAGCAGGCGCACATGAGCGAAGTGACGGGCAATATCCGCTTTGAGCTGGTGGTGCCGCTCTGGGATCAGGATCGTGACCTGGGGGCCAAGGAGATTCGCATCTTTGACCAGCAGGGCAACGAAATCTTTGTGACCGAGGTGGACCGCGAAAACTGGCAGCGGCAGGAATAGCCAGCCGGCGGCAGGAATAGCCAGCCGGCGGCAGGAATAACCAGCCGGCGGCAGGAATAACCTGTCGATAATTACCCACTCAGGCCGGGTCGTACGCAGACCCGGCTTTTTCTTTTCCCGCGCCGGCCCGATTTCAAGTTATCATAGAGAGGCAGACCGACATTGAAAGAGGGCGCGCATGGCCACACGCGAAAAAACCACGAATTCTGAACGTTTCCTGCTGTCGTTCGGCGCTATCGAGCGCCAGCTGAGGATGCTCACCGGGCTGGAAAAACGCGCCCGGTTCTACACGCTGGTGGATAAAGGCGCGGAGCTGAACGCCGCGGTGCGCCGCTTCAGCGACGACCTGAAGGAGTTCGCCGACCTGCGCAACGCCATTGTGCATGAGCGCACCGACGAGCATGTCCTGGCGGAGCCGAACGACCTGGCCGTGCGCCAGATCGAGCATATCCAGGACCTGCTGGAACATCCCCCGCGCGTGCTGCCCCTCTTTCAGAAGAAGGTCTACACCATGACCACCGACGACCCGATCGCGGTGGCGGCCTACCTGATGCGCCAGCACGGCTTCTCCCAGCTGCCGATCTACACCGCCAGCGGCTTTCGCGGGCTGCTGACGACGGACGACATTGCGCGCTGGCTGGGCGAGTGCGCGCCCACCAAACTGGTAGACCTGGAGAGTACCACGATCGCCCGCGTGCTGGACTGCCACTGTACCCAGGAAGGCGAGAATTGCCAGTTCTTCGGGCGGGAGGCGACGCTGTTCGACGTGCTGGAGGCGTTCCGCGCCTGCGAGCGCTGTGGCAGCCGCCTGGCCGCGATCCTGATCACGGAGCACGGGCTGCCCACGGAAGACATGCTGGGCATCATCACGATCTGGGACCTGCCGCAGATTTACGAGCGCATGGACGACCGCGCCAGCGGCTAGCCGGACGCCGGGCAAAAACGCCCCGGATTGTGTACACTGGGCGGCACATGACCCTGGATCACGCCTGCCTACAGGACGGCCTGCCCTTATGACCACCCATTTCGACTCCCTGGCTGCGGCGCTGGAACACCGGATCCGCGCCAATCGCCTGATCGACCTGCCCGCGCCCTGGAGCGCCGAGCTGGTCTTTCCGCACTATGGCGGCCTCTCCATCCTCAATCTCAGCCATTCCATCGCGGCCCTGCTGGGCGCGCCCCTGCCGGGGTCACGCCCCCTGGCGGCAGAGGTCTGGGGCGGCGCGCCGCCGGAGGGCATCGAACGGGTGGTGTTCATCATCATGGACGGGCTGGGCTATCGCTGGCTGGCGCGCGGCATGGCCGAGGACCCGAACGTCGCGGCCAGCGCGGCGGCGCTCAGCGGCGGGCGCGGCCCGCTGCCCCTGACTTCGGTCGCCCCCAGCACCACCTCCACCGCCCTCACCACGCTGTGGACCGGGTACAGCGCCGCGGCGCACGGCATCCCGGGGTTTCGCGTGTACCTGCGCGAGCTGGATATGCTCACCATCCCACTGTTCTTCAAGCCGGCGGCGGGCCGGCTGGAGCGTGACAGCCTGGTGCATGATTTCGGGCTGGATCCGCAGACGTTCGTGCCGGTGCCGGGCTTCGCGCAGCACCTCGCTGCGGCGGGCATCCCGACGTACGCCTTCGTGCGGCATGATTACCTGGGCAGCGCCCTGACCGACATGCTTCAGCGCGGCGTGACGGACGATCACCTGTACCCCCACGTCTCCGAATTCGATCAGTGGCTGCGACTGCGCCGCCTGCTGGCGGAGACGCGCGGCCAGCGCTGCTACATCAACGCCTACCTGCCCGGCGTGGATACGGTCAGCCACGCTTACGGCGCCGATTCGGCGGAAGCGGCCTACACGATCAAACGCGAGCTGGCGGAGCTGGCCGCGCTGCTGGCGGATGAAAGCCTGCATGACGGCCGCACGCTGGTGATCATCAGCGCCGACCACGGGCATTACAACGCCCCGGACAAGATCGACATCCACCAGACGCCGATCGGGGAGGCCGTGCGCGGGCAGCTCAGCGGGGAGGCGCGCCTGGCCTTCGCCAACCTGCGCAGCGGCCAGCGCCAGCTTGTGATCGACACGATCGAAACGCACTTCGCCGACCGGCTCACCTACCTGGATTCGGTCACGGCCCTGCACAGCGGCCTGTTCGGGCCAGAGCCGCCCTGTGCCGAGCTGGCGCACCGCATCGGGGACCTGGTGCTCATCCCGCGCCTGGGGACGCGCCTGGACGCCCACCCACCAAAATCGCTGGTCAGCGTGCATGGCGGGCTTTCGGATTGGGAGATGCTGGTGCCGCTGCTGTGGCAGCGGGTGTAGCGGCGAGCGAAAACAGAGGCAGGAGACAAGAGTCCAGAGGCAAGAGAAGAGCGTCAAGCGGCATAGCGCCCAGCGGCGAGCGAAAATACGCCCAGGCGTAGGGGCGCTTTGTGAACGCCCCCCTGGACTTTGGCTCGTTTTGCAAGAAGGATGGCATTCGGTTTAGTTTTAGTTTGCCCCAAAAACAAACCGAAAGGCCATCCCATGTCTACTATCGCACAAAACACCGAACTTCTCAAAAACCTGGTTGCCCTGCTGGAAGCGCATCGCCCGCTGCGCAGGCAACAGCGGGTCTATGAACGGGCGGTAGTGCTGGCGCTGAGCGCGATCTTTACGTTTTCGCTCGCCGCTATTCTCCTGTCTCCTGCCTCTGCTGTGCCGCCTGTGGCGGGGGGCGGGGCGATGCACTAGAATCGCAGTCGGGCGGGGTCAGGAAAGAGGAGCAGGCTATGACGAACGAACGCGCGCTGCGCACCGAGGCGATCATCCTCAGCCGGACGGATTTTGGCGAGGCCGACCGGCTGCTGACGCTGCTCACCCCCCGCCAGGGCAAGCTGCGGGCCATCGCCAAGGGCGCGCGCAAGCCCACCACGCGCAAAAGCGGCCATGTGGAGCTGTACGCCCGCTCGGACATGCTCCTGCACCGCGGCCGCGAGCTGTGGATCATCTCCCAGGCGGAGATGACCGAAGGCTACCTGGAGATGCGCGAGGACATTAACCGTATGGCCTACGCCAGCTACACCGTTGAGCTGGTGGATCGCTTCACCAGCGACGAGGACGAGGCCGAGAGCGAGGCGCTCTTTGCGCTGCTGGATGCCGCCCTGCGCGCGCTGTGCGGGGATGCCGACCTGCGCCTGGTGGCCCGCTTCTTCGAGCTGCGCCTGCTGGACGCGGTGGGCTTCCGCCCGGACCTGGGCCACTGTGCGGTCTGCGGGGAGACGATCCAGCCGGAGGACCAGTTCTTCAGCCTGGCGGAGGGCGGTGTGGTCTGCCCGCGCTGCGGCGCTGTGCGCGACCAGGTGACGCCCATCAGCCGCAGCGGGCTGCACGCCCTGCGCGTGATCCAGCGCGAAAGCTGGGCGCGGGTGCGCGGCCTGGCCCTCAATGACCTGCTGCACGCCGAGATCGAGCGGATCATGCTCGGCTACCTGATCACGCTGCTGGAGAGCCGCGTGCAGTCCGCGGACTTCATCCGGCGGCTGCGCACCGGGGTGTAGGCGCGCGTAGGGGTCGAGCATGCTCGACCCCTGGTCTTCGGCTCTTTTTGCAAAAAGGATGGCATTCGGTTTAGTTTAAGCTTGCCCAC
>NPIE01002642.1_pt1 | contig 29830 bp, 26 predicted proteins | sample 8637661 | NCBI WGS metagenome assembly NPIE01 (sample SAMN07420842, study PRJNA396082) | bioreactor metagenome | isolation source: sample BA12 brine-fed electro-methanogenic bioreactor BA | place: Japan: Kochi | collected 2016-12-09 | reverse complement strand
CTATCTCATATTGGGAATTGCTGGTAGTGGCGTAGGTTGGTAATACGACCGGATAATCGTATACTAAGGGTCTGTAAATCTATAACTTACCGTCAGCAAGCCGAAAACGAGCGTAGCAAGCCAACCAAATCGGGAAGTTATTAAGTTTTCGGCCCTAAGGTCATTGAGGATCCGCAAGAACGCCCACTTGGCGCGACTTCGCCATCTCGTGGCTCTGAGCTCACGCGCCGACTCTTTTTTTGACAGGACAATTCAGGATGGGATGTGTGGCATGACAGATAAAACGCCAGCGAAAAACGAATCGTTGCTCCATGAGCTGCAAGCCCGGCTGGCGGAACTGGAAGCGCAGAATGCAGAGCTGGCAGCCGCGCGGGCGCGCTATTTCGACCTCTATCAACAGGCGCCGGTGGGCTACCTCACGCTGGACGAAGCGGGCTTGATCCTGGAGGCCAACCTCACCGCCGCCACGCTATTGGGGATGCCTCTGGACGCACTGATCGGACACTCCTTCTTCCAGTTCGTCCTCTCGGAGGATTGGGATGCCTGCCGGCTGCGCTGTGAACGGCTATTTGCCACCGGACAACCGCAGTCCTGCGAGCTGCAGCTGCTGAAACCGGAGGAAGAACGTTTCTGGGCGCGGCTAGAGGCGACCGTGGCCCAGAGGGAGGATGATGGTCCCGTCTGTCGCTGCGTGATTAGCGACGTCACCGCGTACAAGGAGACGGATCTGCGACTTCGCCAGCTCTCGACTGCTGTGGAACAGAGCCCCGTCTCCATCGTCATCACCGATGCAGGGGGCGCCATCGAGTACGTCAACCCCAAATTCACCCAACTGACCGGCTACACGCTGGAAGAGGTGCGCGGTCAGAATCCCCGGGTACTCAAATCCGGGGAGCTCCCCGCGCAGGTCTACGAGGAGCTCTGGCAGACCATCACCGCCGGTGGGGAGTGGCAGGGAGAGCTCTACAATCGCAAGAAGAACGGCGAGTGCTACTGGGAGACGGCATCCATCTCGCCCCTCTTTGATGCGACGGGACGCATCACGCACTTCGTCGGGGTGAAAGAGGATATCACCGAGCGGAAGTGGGCCGACGAGGCCCTGCGCGAAAGCGAGGCCCGCTATCGCGATCTCGCTGCCAGTATCCCCGGAGCCATCTACCAGTTTCATATCGACTGCGAGGGCGCGTACACGGTCTCCTACATGAGCGATGGCGCCGAGCACCTCTTCGAGCGTCCGCTCTCCGAATTAACCGATTCCCGATTGTTGTTCTCCGACGTCCATCCGGATGACCTGGAGGGCCTTCAGCAATCCATCACCGAGGCGGCCCGTCAACGATGCCGGTGGGTTCACGAGTTCCGTATCGTCCTATCCGAGGGGCGGATCAAGTGGCTACGCGCATCCTCCAATCCCGGCCAGACCGCAGAGGGTGGCCTGCGCTGGAATGGGGTGCTGCTGGACATCACCGAGCGCAGGCAGGCGGAGCTGGCGTTGCGCCGGAGTGAAGCCATGCTCCAGCGGATCTTCGAGATCCTTCCCGTCGGGCTCTGGTTCACCGATGCCGGCGGAAAACTGCTGCGCGGAAACCCTGCCGGGATAGAGATCTGGGGTGCCGAACCGCTGGTCCCCCCCTCCGAATATGGGGTCTTCAAAGCCCGGCGGCTGCCGGGCAGAGAGGAGATCGCCCCGGAGGAGTGGGCGCTGGCACATACCATTCGGGAGCACCGGGTAATCACCGATGAGGTTTTGGAGATCGACGCCTTCGACGGTCAAAAGAAGATCATCCTGAACTACACCGCGCCGGTCCTGGATGATACCGGGGAGCTCCAGGGTGCTATCGTCGTCAACGTGGATATTACCGCTCGCAAGCGGGCGGAGGAGCAATTGGAGCACTACGCGGCGGAGTTGCAGCGCAGCAACCAGGATCTGCAGCAGTTCGCTTACGTTGCTTCCCACGACCTGCAAGAGCCGCTGCGCACCATCAGTGGCTTTGCCCGGCTGCTCGCGGAGCGCTATCAGGGGCAGCTGGACGAGCCGGCCGATGAGTTTATCATCTTCATTCTGGAGGGGGTTGGGCGGATGCGCGATCTCTTGCAGAGCTTGTTGGCCTACTCTCGCGTCGGCTCCCACGAATTGCGCCCTTATCCCGTGAAGGTTGGGGAGGTGCTGCGGCAGGTTATGAATGATCTACACGTCGCCCTTGCCGAGAGCGACACCGAGATCACCCACGATCCCCTGCCCACCGTCTGGGCCGATCCCGTTCAGCTGGCCCAGCTGTTACAGAACCTGATTGGCAATGCGATCAAATTCAGGGGCGCGGCGCCGGTACACATTCACATCTCGGCGGAGTGTAGGCACGATAGATGGAAACTCTCCGTGAGCGACAGCGGCATCGGCATCGAGCCCCAATATCACGAGGCGATCTTCGAACCCTTCCGCCGTCTGCACACTGCCGAGCAATACCCGGGCACAGGGATGGGATTGCCCATCTGCAAACGCATCATCGCCCGGCACGGGGGGCGTATTTGGGTGGAGAGTGTCCCGGGACGGGGGAGCACTTTCTATTTCACCCTGCCTGTGCCTTCGGGGAGAGCGTGAAGTCCCCCGTCGACACGTCCACAGGTTCACACGTGCGGACGAGTGAACGTAGCGATTTTTGATCTTTGCCATTTGCACATTTTTAAAGGAGAGCAGGATGTGGGAGGAAGACGTACCGGAACTCGCCGCTTTGCGAGCGCGGGTAGCAACGCTGGAAGCCGAGATGCAGGCGGAGCGCCGCCGCTACCAACGCGGGAGGCTGCTCCAGCGTGCTGCCTGGGCGCTTACCTCCCAGCTCGAGCTGGAGACGCTCTGCTCCCGGATCCTTGAAGAGGTCCCGGCGCTGCTGGAGATCAAAGCCGCCTCCGTCTGGATTATTGCTCCGGAGACGGGGAAGATCGTCTGCCACGTGGCCTCGGGGCAGGCGCGGGAACGGGTCGAGGCGTGGCAACTCGAGCGGGGGATGGGCATCATCGGCTGGGTGGTGGAGCAGGGGCGGAGCCTGTTGCTGGATGATGCTCAGGAGGACGAACGCCACTACGCCGGGGTGGACGAGGTGACGGGTCTGACGACGCGCTCCCTGCTCACCGTCCCCCTGGAGGGGCGGGGAGAGATCATCGGCGCTCTGCAGCTCCTCGACGAACGCTCCGGACGCTTTTCCGAGGAGGACTGTGCCCTGGCGGAGGCGCTGGGCGGCTTCGCCGCCATCGCCATCGAGAACGCCCGGCTTCACCAGGAGGCTCGGCAGGAGCTGGAGGAGCGCCGGCGCACCGAGGCGGCCCTGCGACACTCCGAGGCTCGCTACCGGAGTGTCTTCGAAAATGGAGTCCTGGGGATCTATCAATCCACTCCCGAAGGCCGTTTTCTGGCCCTCAACCCGGCGCTAGCCCGCATGTTGGGGTATGCCTCTCCCGCCGAGGCCCTGGAAGAGGTAGAGGATATCGCCCGGCAGTTTTACCTCGATCCCGAGCGTCGCGCGCTCATGGCGACGTATCTCCGGGAGCATCTGGAGGAGCCACTCACCCTGGAACAGCCCTATCGTCGGCGCGGTGGTGAGGAATGGATCGCCCGTATCAGCCTGCGGTGGATCGAGGACGGAACCTATGAGACTCCCTACCTGGAGGGATTCGTTCAGGACATCACCGATAGGGTGCGCGCCGAGAAGGCCCTGCGGGCCCAGGAGGCGAAATTCCGTAGCCTCGTCGAGCAATCCTACGATGGCATCGTGCTCGTCGATGAGGACGGTGCCGTCCGCACATGGAACACTGGCATCGAGCGCATCACCGGTCTGCCTCGCGTCCAGGCCCTCGGCTGCACCTTGTGGGATCTGCTCTTCCGGATGACGCCTTCCGAGAAGAAGGCCGACCCCGAGCTCTATTTCACCTTCCGCCGGCAGATCCGAGAGGTTCTGGCGACCGGGTCGGTCTGCTCTTCACCTGTCGAGAACCAGATTGAGCGTCCTGACGGATCGCAGCGCTTTGTCCAGACGCTGGCTTTTCCCATCATCACCCCAGAAGGAGCTATGCTGGGCGCCATCGTGCGGGACATCACCCAGCGCAGGCAGGCGGAGCAGTCGTTACGCGAGAGCGAGGCGCGCTTCCGCCGGATGGCCAACACAGCCCCGGTCCTGATCTGGATCTCCGGTGCGGAGGGGCTCTGCACCTATTTCAACCAGCCGTGGCTGGAATTCCGGGGACGCACGCTGGAAGAGGAGGTGGGCGAAGGTTGGACGGAGGGGCTGCATCCCGAGGACCGTACGGCTTGTCTTGCCACCTACGCTGCGGCCCTTGCAGCGCGAGAGCCGTTCACCATGGAGTATCGTCTCCGCCGGGCCGATGGAACCTACCGCTGGTTGTTGGACAAGGGCACTCCGCGTTATACCCCTGAAGGCACCTTTGTCGGCTACATCGGGGCCGGCACCGACATCACCGAGCAGAAGCGGGCTGAGGAAGCCGAGCATCAATACACCCGGCGGTTGCGAGCCTTGAGCGCACGCCTCAACGAGCTACAGGAGTCGGAGCGCCAGCGGTTGGCGCAGGAGCTGCACGATCAGGTGGGGCAGAACCTGACGGCCCTGGGGATCGATCTCAACATTGTGCAGTCGCAGTTGGTAGACAAGGCCGTTCCCGAGGCGCATACCCGCCTGAAGGATGCCCAGGGCCTCGTCGAATCCATCACCGACTCCATCCGGGACGTAATGGGGTATCTGCGCCCGCCCGTGCTTGACGATTACGGGTTGGCGGCCTCCCTGCGCTGGTACGGGCGCGAGTTCCAGAGCCGGACGGGCGTGGTGGTGGAGGTGGACACGAAAGCGGAGGAAGCGCGCTTTTCCCCGCGCACCGAGGTGGGCCTCTTTCGCATCGCCCAAGAGGCGCTCACCAACGTCGCCAAGCACGCCCAGGCTGGGCACGTCACCCTTCGACTGCGGGCCGATGAACACCGGGTGCGGTTGGAGGTCGTCGATGACGGCTGTGGTTTCTGCCCGCCCGAGCCGGCGAACGGCGGCGCCGGGAAGGGGTGGGGGCTGCTCGTCATGCGGGAGCGGGCCGAGGGACTGGGCGGGCGTTTCGAGCTGCATGCTCAGCCGGACGCGGGAACCCGCATCTTTGTGGAAGTACCTCAATGAGTATCACCATCTATCTCGCCGACGATCACGCCATCATCCGCGATGGGTTGAGTTACCTGCTGGAAGCGCAGCCCGATCTGCGCGTGGTGGGCCGGGCCGGTGATGGGCGTCAGGCCGTGCAGGAGGTGCCGCTGCTGGAGCCCGACATCGTCATCATGGACATCGCCATGCCCAGGCTCAACGGCATCGAGGCCACACGCCAGTTGCGCGCGCGCTGCCCTGAGATCAAGGTGGTGATGCTCTCCATCCACTCCACGCACGAGCACGTGCTGCGTGCCTTCGAGGCAGGAGCACGGGGCTATCTGCTCAAGGAGACGGCGGGCCTGGAGGTTGTGGAAGCCGTGCGCGCCGTCCACGCCGGACAGCGCTACATGAGCCAGAGGATCTCCGATATTCTGGTGGAGACCTACGTTCACCGGCGCCAGGGGGAAACGCCGGACGACCCCCTCTCCGTGCTGAGCCCCCGTGAACGTGAGGTGCTGCAACTGGTCGTCGAGGGCCATACGAGTGCCGAAATCGCCGAGATCCTCTCCCTCTCCCCCAAGACGGTGGAGACCTACCGCAGTCGCCTGATGCGCAAGCTCGGAATCGAAGACCTGCCCGCCCTGGTGAAATTCGCCCTGCGCCATGGCCTCACCTCGCTGAACTGAAGGGTCATTTCTCAAATCTCCCCCACACTAGATGTCAAGGTTTCCCGACATAAGACCGCTCCTGTTTATGGTATCATAAACAGATGAAGCAGGGCTGGGTATCCCCACGTGGAATTTGTACCTAAACCTACGGGTGCCAATGTACGTGGATAGGTGGAAGGCAACGGATGAGGAGTACAGGATGACGGGGCCGAAACAGCTTTCAGCGGTTTTAGAGAATCTGAAGCCGGGTGACCACCTCTGTAGCATCTACGAGACGGAAGCGGAGCAACGCGCCATAGTCACCCCCTTCATCCGGGCCGGGTTGGAGCGGGGCGAGAAGGTCTTCTACGTGGTCGATGCGCACACCCCGGCGGAGATCCGGGCTTATGTCAACTCAGGGGACACCCCCAGCGTTCCCCTCACGGGTCTCTCTCTCCTGTCGCCCGAAGAGAGCTATCTACGAGAGGCGGAGGGCTTCGACCCCCAAAGGATGATCGCCTGGTTGAAGGAGCTCACGGCCCAGGCGCTGGATGAGGGCTACACGGCGGTGCGCATCACGGGTGAGATGACGTGGGCTCTGCGCGATGAACCCGGCGTGGGGCGGCTGATGGAGTACGAGGCCCGGCTCAACGATTTCTTCCACAACCATCCCGCCATCGGTCTCTGCCAGTACGACCGGCGGCGCTTCTCCCCGTCGCTGCTGCTCGAAGTGTTGCAAACTCATCCTCTGGCGGTGGTAGGCACCGAGGTGCTGCAGAATTTCTACTATATTCCTCCAGAGGAGTTCCTAGGGGAGGATCCCGAGGTTGCCATTCTGGAGAACTGGTTCGATAACCTGCGTCACCACCACGAGATCCACGCCTCCCTGCGGCGGGAGGTTGCGGAAAACGCCGCCATCGCGACCCTCTCCCAGGCCCTCGTCTCCTCCGCACCGTTGCACGATATTGCTCTGCTGATGTTGGAGCAGGCACAGCAGCTCACGGAGAGCACCCTGGGCTACATCGGCTATCTCGACCCCGTAAACGAGGAGCTGGTGTGTCCCAGCGTCGCGGGAGAACGCTGGGCACGCTGCCAAGTTGGTCAAAGCTTCTGCATCTTCCAATGTCTTCCCGGTCTTTGGGCGTGGGGTCTGGAGCACCAGGATCCCTTATTGAGCAACGACGTCGCCCACGATGCGCGTCTTGAACCGATGCTGGAGCAGCCTGCCGCAATTCGACGGCTGCTCGCGGTGCCGCTCCTCATTGAGGGGCGGCTGATGGGGCAGCTGGCGCTGGCGAACTCGGGCCGCGCTTACACGGAGCGCGACGTTAGCGTTGTACAGCGCCTGGCTTCCCTCTGTGCCCTCGCCATCGAGCGCCGGCGCCGGGAGGAGGTGTTGCACCGGGAACGGGATCTGCTCCATCAGATCATGGAGACCAGCCCCCTCGCTATTACCGTGGTCGATGCTGCCGGGCAAATCACCTTTGCCAACAGCCCGGCGGAAGCCATTCTGGGATTGACCCGCGCCGAGATTGTCCAGCGCACCTACAACACGCCTGAATGGAAGATCACCGACGAGGAGGGCGCGGCCTTCCCCGACGACGAGCTGCCTTTCCGGCGCGTGCAGCAAGAGGGGGAAGCTGTCTACGGGGTGGAGCATGCCATCGTCTGGCCCGACGATCGATGGGTCCTCCTCTCCATCAGCGCCGCTCCTCTGTGGGACGAAGAGGGAAGCTTCGCCGGCATGGTTTCCATTATCGAGGATATCACCGAGCGGCGGGAGCGGGAACGGGAGCGCATCCGAAGGCTGGAGCAGGAGTTGCGCGATGTGGAGGCCTTGGTGCATACGACCTCGGCGCCCGTTACCGCGCAGCTCTTCGGAAACCAGCCGCTTCATGATGCGTTGCCCCAGACCTTCGAGGGGCTGGTGATCCGCTACGAGGCGCTGTTGGAACGCGCGCTGGAGCGCCGGCTCTACAAGGGCGAGGAGGGCAACTCCCGCAAATTGCGGGAGTTGGCCGAAGCCCTGGGGCAGCTTCAGGGTAGCCCCCGGGACCTGGTCCAGATCCACGCGCTGGCCCTGCGACGCAAGACGCAGGGTATTCCCTTGCCCAAGGCTCAGCTCTATGCCGAGGAGGGCCGTCTAACGGCTTTGGAGCTCATGGGGTATCTGGCGAGCTTCTACCGTGCTCGGGCCAGCATTTCTTCCACTTTCCCTCCCGGTAGCCAGGCCACAGCTTCTAAGGAAGGAGAAACGGATGTCATCTGACCTCTCCCTCAAACTCTACGTTGCCGGACGTACTCCCCGCTCGGCACAGGCTGTTGAAAATCTCAAACGCATCTGCGGAGAGCTCTCGGAGCCCCTCTGCCAGATTGCCATCATTGACGTGTTGGAGCAGCCCGAACTGGCTGACGAGGACCTCATCATCGCCACCCCCACTTTGGTCAAGGTTTCGCCCCCCCCGACGCGACGGATCATCGGAGATCTCACAGATGTCTGGCGGGTGAGAGCCCTGCTGGGCCTGGAATCGCAACAGACGACACCCCAATCGCCAAAGGAGCAAGAGGTATGAAGTACACAGCTACAGCTACCGGCCCGATCGATAAACTCCCTACGGGTATTCCCGGCTTCGACGCTATCAGTGAGGGCGGGCTGCCCCGAGGACGGACCAGCATCGTCACCGGCACCGCCGGCAGCGGCAAGACGGTTTTCGCTGCCCAGTTTCTGGCGGAGGGCATTGCCCGGAGTGGCGAACCCGGCGTCTTTGTCACCTTCGAAGAGTCGCCGGAGGACATCCGGCGCAACGTCCTCTCAATGGGCTGGGACCTGAGTCAGTGGGAAGCAGAGGGCAAGTGGCGGTTTATCAACGCGGCTCCCCAGGTGGCCGAAGAGGCCGTCGTTGTGGGAGAGTACGATCTGGGCGCGTTGTTAGCCCGCATCGAACACGCGGTCCACGCCGTTGGAGCGAAACGCCTGGCCCTGGATTCGTTGGGAGCCATCTTCTCCCGTTTCAAGGACAACATTCTGGTGCGGACAGAGCTGCTCCGCATCGTCGCCGCACTAAAACTGCTGAACGTGACCTCGGTGATGACGGCAGAACGCGGCCAGGAGTACGGCGACATCGCCCGCTACGGCGTCGAGGAGTTCGTCGCCGACAACGTCCTCATCCTCCGCAACGTTCTAGAAGATGGCAAACGCCGGCGTACCATGGAGATCCTCAAGTTCCGAGGAACCAATCACCACAAGGGAGAATTCCCCCTTTACCATCATTCCCGATGAGGGTATCGTGGCTATCCCCCTCTCCTCCATCGAACTCAAGCAGCGCTCCTCAGATTTGCGTATCACCTCCGGCAACATCGAGTTGGACGTAATGTGCGGCGGCGGCTTCTTCCGCGACTCCATCATCCTCGTCTCCGGCGCAACCGGCACGGGCAAGACCCTGATCACGACGGAATTCATCGCCGGCGGCGTCAACCGGGGCGAGCGCTGTCTCCTCTTCGCCTTCGAGGAGAGCCGTGAGCAGCTCTTCCGCAACGCCCGGGGTTGGGGGCAGGATTTCGAGAAGCAGGAGCACGAAGGCAAACTCAGGGTCGTCTGTGAGTATCCAGAGGTCGCCGGGTTGGAAGACCATCTGATCACGATGAAGGCGGCCATCGAGGAGTTCCGGCCCCACCGGGTGGCGGTGGACAGCCTCTCGGCCCTGGAGCGCATCTCCACCGTCAAGGGCTTCCGGGAGTTTGTCATCGGACTGACCTCCTTTATCAAGCATCAGGAGATCGGGGGGCTCTTCACCTCTACCACGCCCACGTTGATGGGGGGCACCTCCGTTACCGAAACCCACATTTCCACCATCACCGACTCCATCATTCTCTTACGCTACGTGGAGATGTTCGGTGAGATGCGGCGGGGAATCACGGTTTTGAAGATGCGCGGTTCCATGCACGACAAGAACATCCGCGAGTTTACCATCGACAACGCGGGGATGCACATCGGCAAGCCCTTCCGCAACATCACCGGTATCATCGCCGGCAATCCGGTGCATGTGGAACCCCAGCAGGAGCTCCATCGACTCGGAGAGCTCTTCGTTGAGGAAGAACCGTAGCTCAAAGCGTAGGAAGCGGAGAGGAAGCAATGTGCAGCATGGCAGCGGAAAAGACGGGACAGGAGCGCCGAAGGGCCCCTGAGCCCTCGCCGCACGCCGCCGGCGAGGGGGGGCGCTTTCGGCACCTTATCGACGAGAACGCCGACGGGATCCTCATCGTCGATGACGAAGGATACGTCCGGTTCGTCAATCAGGCCGCGGAGCGGCTGCTGGGGCGCCCGGCGTCCGAGCTACTCGACGAGCTCTTTGGCTTTCCACTCGCGGGCGAGTCGATGGTAGAAATCGACATTCTGCGCGCTGACGGGAACTGCACGGTTGCTGAAATGCACGTTGTGAAGACCCGATGGGAGAGCCGGGACGCCTACCTGGCTTCGCTGCGAGATGTAAGTGAGCGCCAGCGGATGGAACAGGAGCTTCGGGAATCCCAGGCGCGCTACCGCACGCTCTTCGAAAGTGCTGGCGACGCCATCTTCATCCACGATCTCACGGGGCGTTTCCTGGAGGTGAATCAGGTGGCCTGTGAACGCCTGGGCTACAGCCGCGCGGAGCTCTTGCAGTTGACCCCCGCCGATATTGACGCCCCTGAATTTGCCGCACAGGTGCCGGAACGCATAGCGGAGCTGAAGGCGCGAGGAGAAGGCTTCTTCGAGACTCGGCACGTGCGACGGGATGGAAGCAGCATCCCCATCGAGATCAACGCCCGGATCATCGAATACGAGGGCGCGCCGGCGGTGCTCAGCATCGCGCGCGATATCACCGAGCGCCAGCGAGCGGAGGAGCGCATTGCCCATCTCAACGCCGTCCTGCGGGCCATTCGCAACGTCAACCAGCTTATCACCCAAGAGCAGGACCGCGACCGGCTGTTGCAGGGGGCCTGTGATACGCTGATCGAAACCCGGGGCTATTTTGGGGCGTGGATTGCCATATTGGACGTGACGAGGAAGACGATTGGGTTCGCCGCCGCCGGGCTCCAACGAGAGGAAATAGAGACCATGGAAGTGCGACTGGAAGCGAGCACTCTCCCGGCTTGCGCGGAAGCCTTGCTTGCGCGACAGGGACTCTTCGTGATAGAGGATTCCCAGCTGCTCTGTGAGGGCTGTCCCTTTCAGCAGCACGATGATTGCTACGGCATCATGACCACCCGCTTGCAGTACGACGATCACCTCTACGGGATGCTCACCGTCGCCGCGCCCCGAGCGTACGTCCACGATGCGGAGGAACAGTCGCTTTTCGAGGAGGTCGCTGGCGATCTGGCCTTTGCTTTGCACAGTATGGCGCTGGAGGAGCAACGTTTTCGCGCTGCGGAGGCTCTGCGCCAATCGGAGCGGAAACTGGATCTGATTCTGGAGACTCTGGTCGATGGCGTGGTGGTGGTCGATCTTGAGGGGCAGATCACCTACGCCAATCGCGCTGCCGGAGAGATTCTGGGGCTCTCATTGGACGTGCCGGCAGGTCACTACTATCGGGGGAACTGCTGGCAACAGATCGATGAGCAGGGGCGGCCCTATCCTCCGGCGGCTCTGCCTCTCTCCCTCGCCCTCCGTGAGCAGCGGGCGGTGCAGGCGATTGAGTATGGCATCCTCGCTGACGATCAACGGTTCAAGTGGCTCTCCGTCAACGCCGCGCCCTTGTGCGCCGAGCAGGGGGCGCTCGTGGGGGCCGTCGCCAGCTTTCGGGACATCACCACCGGACGCGAGATGGAGGCTGCCCTGAAGTCCCGGGAGCGGGAGCTCCAGCTGCTCTTCGCAGAATCCGGGACCCCCATCTTTGTCGCCGATCCAGAGGAGCGCTTCGTCACCGCCAATCCCGCCGCGTTGGAGTTCCTGGAATGCACATTGGAGAAGCTGCAGGGGCGCAGCGTGTGGGACTTTGTTCCCCCAGAGCAGCTGGCGCGGATTCAGCGCGAGCACCGTCCCTTCGTCCGGCGGCGCAGTCACGAGGTAGACTACCTGGTCCGGGGACGGGTGAAGACCTTGCTCCTCAACGTAGTACCTGTGAGCATCGACGGGCGAACCCTTCTCTACGGCATCGGGTTGGATATCACCGAGCGGAAGCAAAATCAGGAGCAGCTCCGACGTTACGCTGAAGAGCTGCGCCGGAGTAATCGTGATCTGGAACAGTTTGCCTACGTGGCTTCCCACGACCTCCAAGAGCCCTTGCGCATGGTGCGGAGCTATGTGGAACTTTTGGCGCGGCGTTACACGGGGCAGCTGGACGCGGATGCCGACGATTTCATCGGCTTTGCCATCGAGGGCACACAACGGATGCAGTCTCTCATCCAGGGCCTGCTCAGCTATTCACGCTTGGAGAGCATGGCTCCCTCTTCCCTGGTAATCTCGGTGCCTGCGATCATCGAGCAGGTGCTTGCCAACCTCCATCTTGTTATCAGTGAACGTCGGGTGGTGGTCCAGCAGGGCGCGTTGCCTCAGGTGTTGGGTGATCCTTCGCAGATCACCCAACTTTTCCAGAACCTGATCGACAACGCTATCAAATTCAATCTTTCCGAGCGACCCACCATCGTCATCACTGCGCAGCCGCAGGGGGACGAGTGGCGCTTTGCCATAGAGGACAACGGCGTCGGTATTGCGCCAGAACACTACGACCGCGTCTTCCAGATCTTCCAACGCCTTAACGCGCGGGATGAATATCCTGGTACGGGTCTTGGGCTGCCCCTCTGCAAGAAGATTGTGGAGCGGCATGGAGGACGCCTATGGTTGGAATCCCGAGTGGGCGCAGGAACCACCTTCTTTTTCACCCTGCCCGCGGCACCGGATGGCTCGGAGGGGGAAGCAGGATGAACCTCCCTTCGCTGATGCACGTTCTGATCGTCGAAGATAACCCGGCGGATATTTATCTCATCGAGCAGATGCTGCACGCACAGCCAGGCCTAGACTACGAGCTGCGTCAGACCGACCGGCTTGCGGGTTGCCTGGAGGATCTGGCTTCAAGCACGCCGGACATGATACTGCTCGACCTCTCCCTTCCCGACAGCCAGGGGCTGGCGACGGTGCGGACCATTCAGCAGCAGGCTCCGCTCATACCCCTGATCGTGCTCACCGGCTACGCAGATGAGGCGCTGGCAATCAGCGCCCTGGAGCACGGCGCGCAAGATTACCTCATCAAGGGTGAGGTGGACGGCGCGTTGCTGCAGCGGGCTATCCGCTACGCGCTGAGTCGTAAGCAGGCGGAGAAGGCCCTGAGAGAGAGCCGATTCGCGTTGGAGCGGCGCAATCGGGAGTTGGCCCTGCTCAACCGCATCATCTCCGCCACAGCCGCAGAGGTCGAGAGCGCGGCCATTCTGGGCGTCGTCTGTGATGAGCTGGCCCGCTTCTTCGAGGCTTCTTCCGTCCTCGTCCTTACCTGCGGGGAGAGGCAGGCACAGGTGGTGGCCGAACAACAGTCGGTCCCGTCAGTGCGCTGGGTGGGTCGCACTTTCGATCTGGCGTCCGGTCTGTTGCACCAGGTGATGGAAAGGGGCGAATTGGTCCAGGTTCCCGACTTAGGCAGTGTGGAGGAGCCTGAAACCTTCAGCACCTCTCTTGCCGCTTCAGGATTCCTCTCGCTCATGTTGGTCCCGGTGCTCGTAGCCGGGCAGGTGATCAACTTTCTCTGTTTGGCGGCGAGGGAGTTCCGGTGTTTTGACGCTCAGGATTGCGCCATCGTTGCCAGCGCTGCGGCTACGGCAGGGAGGGCGCTGGAAGCGGCAGAGTTACATCAGACGCTGCGGCGCCACGCCGAAACCTTGGAGGAGACGGTATCCCGGCGAACTCAGGAATTGCAGCTGGCTCTGGAACGGGCACAGGACGCCGACGAAGCCAAGTCGCGCTTTCTCGCCAACGTTAGCCACGAGCTGCGCACTCCGTTGACCAATGTGAAACTCTACCTGGAGCTCTTCGGACAAGGCCGGCTGGACAAGCGTGAGCACTACTTGCAGATCGTCCAGCGCGAGACCGAGCGGTTGCAAAACCTCATCCAGGATCTGCTGGATATCTCCTTTCTGGATTCCGGCAGGCTGCACTTTCAGCCGGAGCTACTCCAGCTCAATGTGCTGGTCCACGAGTTGGTGACCGATCGGGGTCATCTGTTCGCCAGCCACGACCTCACCTTGGAGGTGGAAACAGCGGAAGCGTTACCGCTGGTGTGGGCTGATCCCCGGCTCCTGGAGCGGGCCGTATCCAATCTGCTCACCAATGCGCTGAATTATACTCCCGGCGGGGGTACCGTCCGGCTGGAAACGCGATGCGAAAAAGGGGCGGTGTTACTATCAGTGAGGGATACAGGCCTGGGTATCGCCCCGGAGGAGCAGGCGCAGATCTTTGAGCGTTTTCACCGGGGAGAGGCCAGTCAGAAGATGAAGGCTGCCGGGACGGGGCTGGGGTTGGCCATCAGCCGAGAGATCATGGCGCTGCATCGGGGAACCATCACGTTGGAAAGCGTGCCGGGAGAGGGGAGCCTCTTCACGCTCTGGTTGTCCCCGGTCCGTGCGCCGGAGGGCTTGCTGCGGCCCTGAAAGTGCGCGGCTATCCGTGTCCGGGATGGGTTCGTTTAGGGAAACCCATCGAGTCCAGACGGGATCCCGGTAACCAGCGGGCCAAGGAGGCGGCTGTTGACTTGTGCCGAGGTAACCGGGGGACGTGAGAATTCGGTATGCGCGATGATACGGGCCGCAAACTTAGTGACTTCCCGATTTAGTCGGCTTGCAACGCCCGTTTTTAGCTTGCTGACGGTAAGTTATAGATTTACAGATCTTAAGGGAACGAAGAGTTTGGTGAATCAGGCCAGTGCGTCGCGGAGTATCAGGAGAAGTTCTGAGGATCTAGTGTCCAGATGAAAGAGAGCCAGAGTACCGTGCTATTAGTAGAGGACAATCCGGGGGACGTACGCCTCATCACCGAAGGGATGAAAGAGGGCCGGATCCAGAAATCTCTGTGCGTGGCCCACGATGGCTACGAGGCGCTGGCCTTTTTGCGTCAGGAACCGCCCTTCAGCGACGCTCCCCGTCCCGATCTGATCCTACTCGATCTCCAGTTGCCGGGCATCAGTGGACACGAGGTGCTAGCGGAGATCAAGACCGACCCCCAGTTCAAACGCATTCCGGTCATTGTATTCACCTCTTCCGAGGCCGAGAGCGATGTGATACGCGCCTACAGCCACCACGCCAACTCATACGTCCCCAAACCGCTCCATCTGGTGCAGCTCTTCCAGGTTATCGAAGCCATTGAGGCCTACTGGTTCAACGTTGTAAAGCTACCCCCGAAATGAGGACTTCGTCCCTGCCCCCAGAAACCGAGATTCGCGTGTTGTTGATTGAAGACAACCCGGCTGAGGCGCGCCTCATTGAGGAACGTCTGCGCGAGGTGCCTTATACCTCCTTCGTGCTTTGCATGAAGAGCACCTTGCATGCTGGATTGGAAGTGGCCTCCGACTCGGACGTTATCCTCCTTGATCTCTCTCTTCCCGACAGCCAGGGATACGAGACCTTTGCCTCCGTCCATGCCGCTGTGCCAGACACCCCCCTTATTCTGTTGACAGGCTTCGAAGATGATCGTCTGGCCCTTACCGCCGTCCGTCACGGAGCGCAGGACTATCTTATCAAGGATGAGGTAACAGGAGCGATGCTGGCGCGGGCGATTCGTTACGCTATCGAGCGCCAAGGTGCGGAGAAAACCCTCCAACAGCGTAACAAGAATTTGGTCCTTCTCAACCGCATTGCGACGGCTACCAGCAGCTCCCTGGAACTGCAAGAGACGCTAGATACAGCTCTGGAGGCCGTGCTGAATCTGGATTTGCTACAAGAAGACGCTACCGGCATCATCTTTCTCTATGGAAACGCGCAGGAGGCCGCATCGCTGGCGGTATATCCGCCACAGTTACAACATCTGGCTTGCCAGAGTGAATTGGCAGCCCTCAAGCCGGGCGTCCCCTGTCACCGGGCTCTGCAAACAGGAGAGATGATCATTACGTCCTCTCACGTGGAGCCCGCTCCTCCCTGGGAGGGGCAATGCCTGTGTCTGCCCCTCAAGACCCACGGTCACTTGCTAGGGGTAATGGGCTTACGGCGTGGTCGTCCTGCTCCGCTCTCTCCGCCCGATGTAGATCTATTACGCGCTGTAAGCTCACAGATCGCCATCGGTATCGAGAATGCCCAACTCTACGAACAAACCCGCCGGTGGGCCGGGGCGCTGGCGACGCTCAACCGGACCGGTCAACTTTTGACCTCCACCCTCGACCGGGATGAGGTCTTACGCCGGGTGATTGATGAGACGCGCGCCATGCTCCACGCCGAAGCGGCCTCCGTGCTCCTTCTGGATCCTATTGCAGAGGAACTGGTCTTTGCCGCTGTGGCAGGTACCGGTGCTGGGGCGCTGCACGGGCGGCGTATGCCCGCAGACGCAGGTATCGCGGGATGGGTCTTGTGCGAATGGCAACCGGTGCTCACCAACGACGTGCAGGAGGATCCACGCTTCTTCAAGCGGATCGATAAAATAAGTGGCTTGACGACCCAATCCCTGCTTGCGGTGCCCCTCATCTGTAAGGGAGAGGTCATTGGGGTGATAGAAGCGCTCAATCACCACGATCGCATCTTCAGCGAGCATGACCTCAAACTGTTGACCGTCCTGGCCGATGCAGCCGCCATCGCCCTGGAAAACGCCCGGCTCTACGAGGCGGAGCGAGAACAGCGACGACTGGTTGAGCACTCGCGCACCCAGCTGGTACAGAGCGAGAAGCTTGCAGCCACAGGGCGTCTCGCTGCATCCCTGGCCCACGAGATCAACAATCCTCTTCAGGCTATTCACAACAGTCTCCAGCTGATCCTCTCTTTCCCCGTTAGCCCTGAAGAGCAAAAGATGTATCTTGAGATGGCAGATGAGGAGGTGGAGCGTCTCATTCACATGGTGAGTCGTATCCTCGATTTTGCCCGCCGCTCGAAAGGAGAGCAACAACTCGTCGACATCAACGCCGTGGTAAACAAAGTCCTCATCTTATCTGAAAAATACCTAGAGCATCGGCACGTGATATTGGAACGTAAGTTGCAGGGCGACCTCCATCCAGTGATGGCGAATCCCAATGAACTGGGCCAAGTTTTCCTCAATCTGATCCTCAATGCCATGGAGGCCATGGAGGGAGGCGGGCGGCTGCGGGTGTCAAGCGGTTACGGCAGCGACGGAAAGGTTCACGTGAGTATTTCCGATTCAGGAAAAGGCATTCAGCCCCAACACATGGACTATCTTTTCGAGCCCTTCTTCACCACCAAGGCGCAGGGGACCGGCCTGGGGTTGAGTATCAGCTACAATCTGGTGGAGCGCCATGGCGGCACTATCGAAGTGGAGAGCCGCCCCGATGAAGGAACCACCTTCACCGTCTGCCTGCCCTCACATGCTGGAGCCTCGCCGGGAGGAGATAGCCTGTGAGCCCCACCGCACCTGGGACCCTGCAGACGAATCATCCTGGCGCCCGTATTCTCATTGTTGATGACGAACGGGCCCTGCGACGTTCGCTGGCGGGCATCTTCCGTCACCTGGGCTACGAGATTGAGGAAGCGACCTCGGGGCCGGAGGCGCTGGAGTGTCTCTCCTGCTCCACTTACGATGTGGTGTTGCTGGATTTAAAGATGCCGGGAATGCCGGGCACAGAGGTGTTAAGGCGGGCGCGCCCTGAGGCCCCCCAGACCCTCTTTATTATTATGACCGCTTACGGCACGTTGGAATCGGCCATCATCGGCATCCGGCAAGGAGCCTTCGACTATCTCCTCAAGCCCAGCCCCGCCCATGAGATCGTGCGGGTTGTGGAAACCGCATTGGATCAACTGGCTGCAGCGCGTCAGGAAGCGCATCCTATCCACCTGTTGGAACAGGCCCTGGCGAACTTGCGAGAGGAGCAAGGACCACCCGCATCCGCGTCTGGCTCGATGTCTCCGCCGATGTCCCCGTCATTGTCCGCTGACCCTTCTCAGGAACGGTTTCTCACCGTGGCGGATCTAGTCGTGGATAGAGCCAGGGCTCTGGTCCTCGTACAGAACAAGCCGGTGGAGCTAACGCCCACCGAATTCGAGATCCTCACCTATCTGATGGATAAACGCGACCGCATCGTATCGGCCTCGGATCTGGCCCAACACCTGCGCGGCTACGAGCTCGACGAGCGGGATGCGCGCGTCCTTCTCCGCGCCCACATTCACCGCTTGCGCCAGAAGATCGAGCCGGAGCCTAGTAAACCCCGGTACGTCGTCACCGTCCACGGGCGCGGCTTCCGGTTCTTCCCGGGCCTCGCCTGAACAAAGCATACCGTATCACACCGGATACAAAGCCTTCCCGCGAGCTCCGTGGCGAATGACCCCTCTTGCAAGGCGTCAACGGTCGCTCCCTTGAAAAAACTTGCCGCTCCGTAGCGGCTTTCAGCCGCGTCGACGCCGCCTCTCCTAAGAATCGGAACGAAATCGGAAGCTTTTCGGTAGCTTCCGGTCCCCCTCTCGCAAGCACTCTATGTTAGAGTAAGGTTAAATGCATTGAGGGTACAAAGGGCGTGGAGACAGGGGATGACAACAAAGCGAGTGCTCATCGTAGACGATGAACCGAAAGTGGCGTTCTTCCTGGGGCGCTCCCTGAAACATGTAGAACAGGGCTGTGAGGTGCTCACCGCCCGCTCAGGAGAAGAGGCTCTGGAGATCCTCAACGCCGGACCCATCGACTTGCTGATCACCGACCTGCGTATGCCCGGCATCAGCGGCATTGATCTGATCCGCTGGGTCCGGGCCTCCAACCCCAAGAGCCGCACCATTTTGATGACGGCCTATGGCAACGATCAGATCGAATCAGAAGCACACCGGCTGGAGGTATATCGCTACATCACCAAGCCCTTCAACGTCCAGCAATTCACCAGTGCTGTGGAAGGAGCTTTGCGCGATCTGGCGGTTAGCACTCCAGGATTGGTCGTCTTCTCCGGTGAGACCTTCGAGGTCATCGCCCAGCGCCTAGAAACCTTGCGTTACGATACCAGTGCGCGCTGCATCTTTTTCGCCGATATGCAGGGACAGCGTCTCGTGGAGGTAGGGGAGACGGGGGGCATTGACAGCACCATGCTGCTGACGCTGCTCGCGGGTGGCTTTGCCACTAGTGCGGAGCTGGCCCGTCAGTTCGGAGATACGGAATCGGTGAACCTGACCTTTTACGAAGGGCAACGCTACGATATCTACGCTGCGAATGTGGGGCAGAACCTGATCGTGGCGATGGTCTACGATCGGCGCGTACAGAAGAGCCGGGTCGGCATGGTCTGGCTCTATCTGCGGCGGGCCATTGAGGACCTGGCCGCCAGCTTCGCCGATGGGCAGACGGGCTCCAGCAGCCAGACGCTCGACGACGATTTTGGTTCTTCGCTGCTGGCGGAGCTGGACAGTGCCTTTGCCGGAAAACAGGAGGAGGTGGCCCTTTCTCATCCAACCCAGTCCGCGTCCGCCCTTCTTGAAGATCCGCCTTCCTCCTCCTCCCGAATCGCCTCGCCTCGAGAGCGCTTACCTGAGCCGAGGGGCGGCAAAGAAGACCTGCTGCCCCTGGAAGAGGCGGTCAAACGAGGTCTCATTCCCCCAGATCTGCTGGCTGATTGAAGGCCGATAGGTAGGAGCGCATGTTTATCAACTGGAAGTTGCGGGAACTCAATCTCAAGATCGTCTACTACGGGCCGGGCATGAGCGGCAAGACGACGAACTTGCAGCATATCCACGCGAAGGTCAACCCGCAATTGCGCAGTGACTTGCTCACCCTCAAGACCCGCGAGGATCGCACCATCTTCTTCGATTTCCTCCAGCTGGAGCTGGGCGCCATCAAGGGGCTCAAGCCCAAGTTCAACCTCTACACCGTCCCCGGGCAGGTCTGCTACGCCGCGACCCGCAAGCTGACGCTTCAGGGCGCCGACGGGCTGGTCTTCGTCGCCGATTCCCAGATGAGCCGGCTGGCCGATAACATCCAATCCTACCGCATGTTGCAGCAGCAGTTGCAGGAACTGGGACTGGATCCGGCCCAGATTCCCTGCATCGTCCAGTACAACAAGCGCGACCTGCCGCGTGTGGCCCCCCTGCCCCTGCTCAAGCGCTACTTTTCGCCCAACGGCACGCCGGATTTCGAGGCCGTCGCCATCCAGGGGGAGGGGGTATTAGAGACCTTGAAAGCTACCATCAACGCCGTTGTGGCCCAGGCCCAGCGGCGACTGTAAGAGGAGACTCATAGCCATGGATACACATCTCCCACCCGCATCCTCCAAGACCGACGTGGCCAGCGTGTTGCGCATCGCGGTGGCCAAAGCCCACGCAGGCGACAAGGCCGAGGCCCGCCGGTTGCTGCTGGCCGCCGTCGAGGAAGACCCGCTGCAAGAGGATCTCTGGCTCTGGCTGGCGGGCCTGGCGGAGTCCGTGGACGATGCCCGCCTCTACCTGGAGACGGTGCTCAGCCTCAATCCCGAGCACACCCGGGCCCGCGAGGGGCTGCGCCGGCTGGGCGTGGAGCCGGTCTCGCCCCCAGAGGCGCCCCCGGACGCGGTCACCTTCGAAGCGCCGGGCACGCCGCCGCCCCCCGCCGCACGGCCCGAGCGCCCCCCGCCGGTAGACGCCCACGGCGAGCTGCGGGGGCTGACGCTCTCAGTGGCTCAGGCCGAGGCCATCGACGCGGCATTGGAGCGCATGGCCTACGAGAGCGAGGCCAGCTGCATCATCCTGGCCGACATCACCGGGCAGCTCATCGCTGAACGGGGCGCCAGCGCCAGCATGAACACGCAGGTGCTTTCGGCCCTGGCGGCGGGGGAAATCTCCGCCACGCAGGAGATGGCACGGTTGGTGGGGGAGCGGGCGCGCTTCAGCCTGCTGCTCCACGAGGGAGACGAGCGCAGCGTCTACCTCTCCCACGTGGGCGACCAGCTGCTCCTCATCATTGTCTTCGATTCCGACACCCCCATCGGGTTGGTGCGTATCATCCTCAAGCAGGCGGTGACGGAACTGGTGCCGCTCATGGAGGCTGGAGCACAGGAGGATGAAGAGAGGGGGGATACCCTAGATGGTGACTTCGCGCAGCTGGTCGAGCACTCGCTGGATTCCACACTAGACTTTACACCGGACGGAGGCTGAACATGGCGGTCAAAGGGCGCTTGAACGAGATGGGGTTGCCTAGCCTGGTGCAGTATGCCTGCACCGCCAACCAGACAGCGTGTCTACACGTGCAGCACAGAGATGAGGAAGCAGAGGTCTATTTCGACAGCGGTGAGATCGTCCACGTAGCCCTGGGGCCCGAGAGCGGAGAGGAGGCTTTCTATCGATTGTTAGGCTGGGAAGAGGGAGCGTTCACGTTAGAACCCGAGGTACCTGCGCCCGCGCGCACCGTGACGAGGCCCTGGTCCATGCTGCTCATGGACGGGCTCCAGCGGTACGATGAGGAGACGTGGGACACTTCAGAATTACAGGAGGATTACGACATGCCGGAAAACATTCGTGAAATCTTGGTGGAGTTGGGAAGTGAAGTGCCCGGCTTCATCGCCACCAGCGTCTGTGGAATGGACGGGCTGGGTATCGCTGATTTTGCTGTCAGAGGTACCGACGTTGAGGCCATCAACGCCCAGCTGACGCTGCTGGTGAAGCTGGTTGAGACCACGACCCACAAACTTGGCGCCGGTGCGGTGGAGGACCATCTGCTGACCACCGACAAGGCCTATCTGCTGCTGCGCTTCCTGGAAGATCAGCAGTACTATCTGGGCATCGCCGTGGATCGGAATCAGACCAATCTGGGGAACTTGCGCCTCAACAGTCGCATCTACGCCGGTCGCATCGACAAAGCGCTGCCCCGCTAGTGAGAGAGGTGAGAGATGACCAAGCTGAATGAACTGCTACAAGAGGTGCGCGCTGAGATCGGCTCCGATTTCATCTCGGCGGACGTGGTGGGGCTCGACGGCCTCTCCATCGCCGGAGTCTCTGCCGATCCCAACTTCGACGGCTCCGCCGCTTCGGCCCGCTTCGCCATGGTGATGAAGCTCTCGGAGCAGGTGGCCAAGAAGATCAACATGGGAAAGGTGGACGACAACCTCGTCACCACCGACAAGGTCTACATCATCTCCCGCTTCCTGGGGGATGGCTCCTACTACTGGGGGCTGGCGGTCACGCGCGACGCCGTGCTGGGCCTGGTGCGCATGGTGATGAACGAGTACGCCGATGAACTCTGGGGAGCCATTCCCCATTGATAGAACTGACGACATACCTAATCGAGGAGGACTGCAATGGCTACGGATGAACAAAAGAAAGCAAATATGTTGCGCCTGTCGAACTTGACGCTCTACGGTTTGACGACGGGAGTCTGGGACTACGTCGGGGAATCCTCTTTTGCCATGAGCGAAGGAATCGGTGAGAGCGTCCTGGGGCTCATGGAGAAGGAGATGGGGCTGGAGATTGCCGGGGCTTCCGTCGATGAGGTGCTGACCGAGATCAACCGCCTCTTCGTAGATGAATTCGGTTTTGCCGACGACATCGAAATCTTGGCTGATGATTCCCAGGTGGTCATGAAGGTGCACAGCTGCCTCAACCGCAACCTCACCGACAAACTGATGGCGGCGGGAGTGGAGAAGCCCTTCATCTGCCCCATCATGAACGCGGCTCAGGCTGCCCTGAAGCGGATGGGAACGCGGGCCCGCATCGATGTGGCGAAATGGGAAGAAGGTAAAGGCTCCATCATCACGCTGACCATCGTATAGCACCCGTTATCCCTTTGACCAGCTCTCAACTGTGCCCGGGGGGATACCCCCACCCCCCGGGCTCCTCTCCCTTGTGGGAGTAGGACGGGGAATGCAATGAAAGAGCCTATCCTATTCCGCCGCAAAAACACGTTGAGCCACGAAGAGGCCCTCTACTGGAAGGACCTCCTCTACCGCACGCTCAAGATCGGCACCGAATTGGAGTTTGCCCTACCTCGCGGCGTTCAGAAACGCGATTTCTTCCCCGAGCTCGTAGAGACGCTTCAGCCTTCCAAGGATCTGGCACGGCTGGGACCCTACGGCGTCTTCGACGTCATCAGCGAACACTGTGGCATTGAGGTCCAAGTGATCGGGCGACAACCCTACTATCCGGCCCTGCTACAACAGTACCAGGCGATTCTCGACCCCCTCCTGGCTCAGGGGGTGCGCGCACGGGCCACCTGCGGCTTGCACTTCCACGCTCTGACCATCGGTTTGGCGGAGCCCGTGCCGGAGATCATCTTAGCCAATGTGTGGAACCTTGTACGGCGCTACGCTCCGCATCTGCGCTTCCTCACCAGTGCCGGGGAGCGTCCCGAAGCCCTTTGTCGCCGCCGCAACTACAACAGTCACCTGGAGCTGGTACGGCATACGCCCGGCACCACCTCCATGCCGGCCATCCAGCAGGTGCTGCGGGAGAGCAAAGTAGTGCCCGAACATAACAACTTTCTCAATTTGGAGCACGTGCGCTTCGACGAAGCGGGAAACGTGACCGATTTTCACCTGGAGTTTCGTTTTCCTGACGCCGACCTGGCTCCCACCTCCATTGTCGCCAAAACCTTTCTCTTCCTCGCCCTGATTCTCAAGGCGGTAGAATTGAGCCAATACGGCGTTATCCACGTGGGGCGGATCCAGGAGTGGCGGCGCAAGATCCAGATTCTCCACTGGCTCAGCAACAACGAGGGTAATCTGGCTACCAGCGACACCCAGCAGATCACGCCGGAGATCATTGAGGAGCTGCGCGTTGGCTGCCGGGAGCTGCTGGAGCTCCTGAAGCCCATCTTTGGGCGATTTGCCCGTGTCTCCTTCGAGGGTAGCGAGGATCACCCCGCCTTTGAGGTGTTGACCCTGCTCGCCGAGACCCCCATCAGCCTGCTGCGGTGCAGCGGTCGGGACTGGACCGAGATCGAATCCCTGCTCTCCGAACGGGCCGTCGTCGAGCCAGGATCGTGGGATCGGAGTGACCAACGACTCATCCGCGCCATCGAGCTGGCCGAACTCACCGGGCGCACGGAGCCGGAAGTCTGGAAATGGGAAGCCGCACGCGAACTCTTTCTCACCCCCCAGGAATTGGAACGCCGCCTGGAGCAGTTGGATCGCTGGCGGGGCTTGACCTGGGATGCCGCTCTCGGCACCATGGTCTTTCTCGGATGACGCCATGTGTGGATTGACGGCTATTTTGCTCCATCCGCAGCCGCGTTCCCCCGCCGACTGGCAATTGTTGCGGGAGATCACGACAGCCAACCTCGAAGCCCATGAAGAGCGTGGACGGGAGGCCGCCGGCTTGGCGGTCATCCAGCAGGACGGACAGTATCAGCTATTCAAGCAGCCCGTCGCGGCTTCGGAGCTGATCAAAATGGCCGGTTACCGTGAGACCCTGGCACGCATCGACGAGAATACTGTCGCCGTGCTGGGGCATACACGCATGCCGACCAAAGGCAGCCGGTGGCGCAACGTCAACAACCACCCTATCCGGGCCGGTCACGTCCTCGGTATCCACAACGGGGTGATCCGTAATGACGATGCCCTTTTCAACGGCCTGCACCTGCCTCGGGCGGGGGAGGTCGATAGTGAGATCATCTTTCGGTTACAGGACGCCATCGATCCGACTACGCTGAACGGTCATTACTGGCCGCAACTCCAGACGGTAGTGCGGTGTCTGGAGGGGCGCTTTGCCACGCTCTCCATCGATCTGCGCCGCCCCACCCGGTTGCTAGCCCTCAAACATCTCCAGCCTCTATGCCTTCATTACGAACCGGCAGTGGAGGCGCTCTTCTTCTCCTCCCGATATGTTTTCCTTCGCCGAGCTTTTGGACGCTCGGTCGTCACCGAAGCCCTGGAAAGCGGTTGTGGATTCTCTTTCGATGCGCTGACGCTGCCAGCCCGAGGCAACCGTCCACTGGAAACCTGGTCTCTCTTTGATCAGCACTCGGACTTCTCTGCCCTGGGCCTGGAGATCCCACACCATGGCTAGAGACACGGTGTTGATCATCGAGGACGAGCCTCAGATCCGGGCGATGCTGCGCGAGGCGATCATCCGCCACGCCGACTACCGGGTGCTGATGGCGCGGGATGGACGGGAAGGACTAGAGCTTGCCCTTCAGGAGCGGCCCGACGTCATCCTGCTTGATCTCATGTTACCCTACCTCAACGGCATGGATCTAATGCGCGCCCTCCTGGCCGAGAACCTCCACATCCCCATCATCGTCATCACCGCTCACGGCAGCGCGGAGATGATTCTCAAAGCCTTCCGGCTGGGGGCCAAGGACTACCTGCAAAAACCTTTCCGGATCCAGGACGTGTGGACGGCCCTTGAGCATGCCCTCGCCGAAGAACACCTCCGCCGGGAGAAGGAGCAGCTCACCCACGCCCTTACCGCGGCCAATCGTCGCCTGCAACTCCAACTCGAGCACTGGATCGCCCTGAACGCCATCTCCAAGGCCATTCTCTCCACGCTGGATGAGGAGGAGGTGCTGCACCGCGTGATGCAGACGGTGAGTGAGATCCTCCACGTGGAGGCTGCCTCCTTACTGCTCTTCGATGAAGCAGAGGAAACTCTACACTTCGCCCTCACCCTGCAAGGGGATGCTGCCTGTTTCTCTGAGATCACCTTGCGTAAAGGCGAGGGGATCGCGGGCTGGGTTGCTGAACACCGGATGCCGCTGTTGGTCCCCAATGTGCAAGAAGACCCCCGCTTCAATCCGGCGGTAGATCGCAGGAGCGGATTTGAGACCCGCTCCATCCTCTGTGTGCCTCTTATGTTGAACCAGGATGTGCTCGGGGTGCTGGAAGTGCTCAACAAGAAGGATCCTGAAAGTGCCGAGTTCACCCCCGAGGACTTACGAATGCTGACCACGCTGGCCTCCTGGGTGACCATCGCGTTAGAGAACGCCCGCCTGCACCGGGCCTTGCAGGATGCCGCCGCACTCCAGGCGATCAAGCAGGCGGTCATCACGTTGGCGCATCACATCAACAACCAGCTATTGATCTTCTCGCTGGAGTTGGACGGCGTGGAGCAGGCGAGTGAACAGTTGCCCCCGGAGGCTCAGGCCAGCATTCGGGCTTCCCGCCGTTGCATTCAGGAGATCAACGATGTGGTGCAAGCGCTCGACCGCCTGCAAAGCCTGCGGACGGTGCCCTACGTGGGAGACACCCGGATGATGGATCTGGAGGGGTTGCTCAAGGCACACGCTGACCATTCGCCTGGGGCTCCTCAAGAGGAGCGGTAATCTCACAGACCCTAATCCTGGATCGGGGCGGAACGTCTCTTTGCTTAAGCAGCTGTCCACGAAATCGGGGGAAGCTAGCACATAGGAGACGAGTGATGCGTTTGAAGTGTAAGTTTGCCCCGGGTAGAACGCTGGAGTCCAAGATGGAGGTACGCGTCACGCCGAACATCTTCGCCTTGATGGGGCTGCTGAGCGAGAGAGTCCCCTGTAACCTCGACATCTTTGCTGATCACTGGCGCACGTAGCAGAAGCAGGTATAATGGGAGCATCTTACATTTTGAAGGAGGCGCACAGATGCATACGGTCAAGGTTTTCCCCATTCTCGAAGTGCGCCTGTGGGTGATCAGGTAGAGACTGCCTGACCCGCTGACCTCACGTATCCCGCCACGGGCCCCTTCGGCCCGTGGCGTTTTCTTTTTCCTGCGCCACGGAGCTCTCTGTCCGTGGCCTTTTTTGTTCCAAGCGAGAAGGGGAGGAGGATCGGAACAGGTAGAGGGGGGCGAAATCGGTTCCCCCTACTCCCTGTTCCCTATTCTCTCCCAAGGAGGTGTCAGATGACAAAACGTGTCGAAGTTCGAGTGTGCTCTTTTTTGGTGTCGGATAATCACTTGCCAGCCTATTCAATTCACTTTCAGAGAGGAAACAGATATGCATTCGGACACAACCCAGGACCGCACGCTGCGGTCCGGAAGGGTCATTCGTAAACTCCGGGGGGCCTACCTCGTGCGCGAGAACGGGCACGAGATCCCCTGCTCCATCTCGTCGGTGCTGCGAAAGGAGCTTATCTACCCTATCGCCGATCCCAGCTCGCGGCGCCACCGGGTGCTGGACGTGCAGGAGATCGACATGGTCGACCCCCTCGCCGTGGGGGACAACGTGCGCTTCGTCGACGCCGGCGACGGGAGCGGGCACATCACGGAGGTGCTGCCCCGGCGGAACTACCTCGCCCGCAGAACGGCGGGTGTCGCCGTCCGCAGTGCCGACGCCGGTGCGAACCTGCGCCAGATCCTGGTCGCCAACGTCGATCAGGTAATCGCGGTGATGCCGGCAGCGCAGCCCGGCCCCAACTGGGCCCTGCTCGACCGCTACCTGGTCACGGCGGAGGCCTACGAGATCCCGGCGCTCATCTGCATCACCAAGATGGACTTGCTGCGCGGGGGCAAGGGACGCAAGCTGGAGGCGATGCTGGAGTGCTACTGCGCCATCGGCTACCCGGTCGTCAGATCGAGCACCATCAGCGGCGCCGGTCTGGAGGAGGTCAAGGCGGCCTTCGCGGACAGAGTCTCCGTGCTCGTGGGCAAGTCCGGTGTAGGGAAGAGCAGTCTGCTCAACGCCCTCGAGCCGGGATTGGGCCTGCGGGTGAACGAGGTACGCGAACGGGACGGCCGGGGACGCCACACCACGACCCACCTGGAGATGGTCCCCCTCTCAGGAGGAGGCGGGGTGGTGGACACGCCCGGCATGCGCGAGTTTGCCCTCTGGGGCCTCTGCGCGGGGGAGGTGGCCTATCTCTTCCCCGAGATGCGCCCCTACCTGGGCACCTGCAAGTTCGGGGCCAGCTGCGTTCACGATAGCGAACCCGAGTGTGCGGTCAAGGAGGCGCTGGCGGCGGGAGCGATCCCCGAGGGTCGCTACGGGAGCTATCTCAAGCTCGTGGGGGAATTGGGCTGAAAGAAACGGGACTGGGGAAGTTATCCCCGGTCCCCTATCTTTTCCCGTCCCATTTCCCGCTATACTCCTTATGAACGAAATCATTCAAAGGAGACGTCGGTGTTTGCACACACCATCCAAGCACTAAAATCGAGCGGATCAGAACCTGACCGTGATCGTGCGACGAGGGTGACAGCGAGATTGAAGTTGGTAGCGTGTGGAGGGGGTGCCCGGCCCGTCGCAGAAACGCCCGAGGGGACGCCCACCGCACGCCCGCTTTTCACCTCCGACTTCGAGGGGGGCTGTCGCCGGGGCACGGTGGAGCGGGCGCCCGCCTGTCCCGACGACGGAGACATCCATCCCGTGATGATCTTCCGCCAGGAGCCCGATAAGGAGTACTTCTACGAGATATCCACCCTCGCGCTGACCGTCCCCTGGATGGCGGCTGCGAGAAGGGTGACGACGACGTGGAGCTGGTGCTGTGCATAGCCGCGACGGATTCCAGCTTCGTCGAGGTCTGCGAGTACGAGGACGACGAGAGCGACGACGTCTTCCTCCTCAACATGTACGACACGACCTAAGAGCTGACGCTCTACACGGCGAGCTCCGGCGAGGCATTGGACACCACGGTGCTGGAACTCACCTACGACGGCGAGTGTCCCATGTTCGCCTTCTTCTCCGAAGAGGAGGAGGATCCCGCGTCATGCGCAGGTCTTGAGCACCCCCTCGCGGACGTCCTGGGCTACCGCCCCCTCGGGGACGTTGTCGCACTGCCGCTTCAACGCATCGACCACCTCTTCCTCGCGGCGGGGACGGGTCAGAGCCTCCCAGATGAGAGAGCCCGTGATGTTGACCACGAGCGCGTCGTCGGGATCCGGGTTGAAGAGCAGGGCGCCGTCGGGGCCCTGCTAGCGGCAGGAGACGTCCGGGTTCACCATGTAGAGCGTATTGCTTGTGTTCATTCGCACTCCCCAAAAGCTACAAATCAGAAAAACTCCGAATCCAACCCACTTGTGCTGGAGGAAGGCCAGACCTCACCGAAAGCACGTGATGGCTCTCCTGAAAGAACCACATACCTCACGCAAAGTCGCCAAGAACGCCTTTCAAGCCTGTGATAAATCCTTGATAAAGATCCTCTTTGCTCTTCAAGAAAATAAGAGCAATTTCGAAAAACTTGGCGACCTTTGCGCCTTTGTGGCAGATTCCGCCTTTTGCAGTAGAGGTAGCTGATCGTCCCAAACCCATCGCGGCAAGGGAGGGCACAACTCACCTAGCTGAACGCGGCGAGCTGGACGACATCAAGCGCCACCATCTGCTCGATGACCTCGATGACGTCGGAGAGCACCATGTCCACAGGCTGATCGTAATCCGCCGCCATGGCGTCAGCCACCTCCGCCAGCGTGCGCTGCCCGTCCAGCCGCCCTACAATATCCCGCGCCGTGACGTTCAACTCCACCAGCCGCAGCTCCTCGCAGTGCAGGGCGAGGGAACTCTGATGGAAGTCCTCGATGGCCACCACCGGATTCAAAGAAAAGACCGCCGTCGATTCTACCACTTTAGCACCTCAATGCTCGCCCGCTTCGACCGGCGGCGCCAGCAACAGGTCGTAGGGCTTGTAATAGCAGAGCTTACGCTCTTCCACCCACCAGCAGGCGACGGTGCGCCCGCCGTGCAGGTATTTGACCAGCGGCCCGCGCTCCGTCGCTAGTCGAACCTGGGTCGGGTTCAGCCGGATCCAGCGGCGCAGCATGCTGCTGGCGCGCAGCCACCGGTAAGGAGTGCCCGCCCACCGCCGCACCCGCCAGCCCAGCCGCAGGGCGGTCGCCCAGAGCCGCCCGGGCGTCGGCGACGGTGAAGATAGTATATCCGGCTGCCGAGAGGGGGCTCAGCAGTCGTGATTCCTGCTCCCTCAGGGTGCGTGATGTCGCTGGTTCTATCATAATCTTCCCTATTCGCTGCGAGAAAATACCTTCAGATGGAATTAACTTTACACAAAGTGGGATTTTTCCCGCAGTCGAAGAGGCGCCCCACCGCCGGCACGGCGTTGACCTGGTCGTCGAGGTTGGGATCAAAGCGGAATTTCACTTGTCTTTAAACCT
>NPIE01004556.1_pt1 | contig 29849 bp, 28 predicted proteins | sample 8637661 | NCBI WGS metagenome assembly NPIE01 (sample SAMN07420842, study PRJNA396082) | bioreactor metagenome | isolation source: sample BA12 brine-fed electro-methanogenic bioreactor BA | place: Japan: Kochi | collected 2016-12-09 | reverse complement strand
AGGCCCCGTCGAAAAAGGCGGGGCCTCGGTTCGTTAACTGGTTGCCTCTAAATGTTTTCCCCGACAGGGGGTACTCCGCGTTTTTTCGAGAGCAACAGGATCAGAAGCACCGTGGCCGCTATGGCCGGAAGCTTTATGTACAAAACGGGCGTGAAGGCGAAAAGCCCTGCCGCCATGAAGGCCAGGCGCTGGTAGGGTTTTAGCGGGCCGGCCATAAATCCTTCCATTGCGAATCCCAGTGAAAGCGCCGCTGTAATTCCTCCGGCAATGGCGGCCAGGTTTCCCCAAAGGCCCGCGTTCAGTATCAGGCCGGGGTCATAGCAAAAGGCGTATGGAACGATGAAGGCCAATATTCCCAGACGCATGGCCTGAAAACCCGTCCGGTTGGGATGGGCTCCGGCTACGGAACTCGCCGCGTAGGCCGCCAGGGCCACAGGCGGAGTGATAGCCGAGATTATGGCGAAATAGAAAACGAACAGATGCGCGCCCAGAGGGTTAAAGCCGAGCCTAGTCAAAGCCGGCACCCCAAGGGCGGCTGCAAGGATGTATGCAGCTGTAGTGGGGAGTCCCATGCCCAGAATGAGCGAGACGATCATTATCAGTATCAGCGCTAAAAAGGGGATGTCCCTTGCGAGGGAGAAGATAAGCCCCACGAGCTTGAACCCGATGCCGGTGAGCGACACGGAACCGACGATGATCCCCGCAGCAGCACAGGCTATCGCCACTACGGTGATGTTAGATGCTCCACTGTAAATGGCGTCTAGTATTTCCCTGGGCCCCATGCGGTGCCGGGGGTCGAAGAGCGAAACCACCCAGGCCATACCAATACCGATGACTGCCGCGAGCATGGGGGTGTAGCCCGTTAGCAGCATCCACAGGAGACCCACGATGGGAATGAGCTTGTACGAGTGTTTGAGTACGTATATTTTTGAGGGAAGTTCTTCCGGTTTGAGCCCCCGGATACCGAGCTTTATGGCACGAAGATGGACCATGAGGAAGACAGCCCCGTAGTAAAGAATAGCCGGAAAGGCTGCGGCAATGATGACTTCGCGGAACTGGATCCCGAGCAGGGATGCCATGATAAAAGCCCCGGCTCCCATGATGGGAGGCATGATCTGCCCGCCGGAACTGGCGACGGCTTCCACGGCTCCAGCGAAATAAGACTGGTAGCCAAGTCTTTTCATAAGGGGGATTGTAAACGTCCCGGTCCCGTAAACGTTTGCCACTGCCGATCCCGATATGGACCCAAACAGGCATGAGCTCACCACAGCGATCTTGGCTGGCCCGCCAGGCGTGGTGCCCGCGAAAGCCTGCGCGAATTCCATGAAGTATTCCCCGATTCCGCTTTTTTCAAGAAACCCGCCGAAAATAAGAAAAATCATGACGAATGTTGCCGATACGCCGAGCGGTATGGAGAAAATCCCCTCACCAGTGAGGTAGATTTCTTCTACGACTTCGGGAAGGGTGAACTGGAGTCCCTTGAGAATACCGGGAAGGTAGGCCCCGAAATACATGTAGCCTGCGAAAAATGCCGCGATGAGTGTGAGAGGAAGCCCAACAACGCGGCGCGTGGCCTCAAGCAGAATAAATGTCAACAGAATGCCGAGCCAAAGCTGCGCAGGCGTCAGGGGATCCACCTGCGTTATGCGTACGACTATTTCACCATAGTAGACGATGCCGTAGATGCCGGGTATTACGGAAACTGCTGCGAGAAGCCAGTCAAACCCTGTGGGCTGATCCATCGGTGAATTTTTCGTCGCGGGGTAGAAGATGAACGCCAGGGGTAGAACCCAGGTCAGGTGGATCATCCTCTGCAGGTAGGCCTCGTAAGCTCCGAAAACCGCCGTGTAAAGATGGAATACTCCCATGAAGATAATATAGACGTACATTAAAGCTTGTATTTTCCCACTCAAAGTTCGCATATGAAAGCCTCCCTGAATCAAAAAGGCAGGGGCCAGGAGGCTGTCCCGTCCCCTGCCTTTTTAACTATTGCTATTGTGCGAAGTTTTTCGAGGGCTTTTTATTTGACTTCATTCCAGAATTTGACGGCACCGGGATGAGCGTCTACCCCCTCCGAAATTGCTTCCGCGGGGTTCAGTTCGCCTATGTCCTTGATGGACTTCGCAAGGTCGTCCTTGTTCTCCCAAAGCGACTTCGCCATGGAGTACACGAGGTCGTCAGGGAGGTCTCCCCTTACGATGATGCAGGTATAGTCTCCGACGACAGGCACATCACCCGTCACTGATTTGTAAACATTTTTGTCTACGTTGAAGGTGGTGGTACCGAGGGAATTTTTCATCACCTCGCGGGCTTTTTCGTCGACGGGCAAAATGACGATGTCCGTCTGCGATTCTATCTTCATGACTACAGAAGCGGCGCGTCCTACTGCGAAGGCGAACATATCTATGTGGTTGTCGGCCAAAAGATTTGCGCCGTCGTCGTAGGATGCATATTCTACCGAGCCGCCCCAATCCTTGATGTCATCCCAGGAGACATCGAAGCCTCTTTTGAAGATGGCGCTGATTACGAATTCCGAGGAGGTACCGGGCTTGAGCGTCGCCATGCGGATGGGAAGTTTCTTCTCCACGATGTCACCTATGGTGGAAATGCCGTTTGCTTCCGCGTAATCTTTGCGCATGATGAAGTAGGTGTACTGGCGATAGAGGTTAGCGAAAAGCTTTGCGTTTTTCATGGGAGCCTGGAAGGGTGCTTCGCCCGCTTGTCCCGCTCCGAGGACCGAGGTTACCGAAAGAGCCAGTTCGCCCCTTCCGCGATCGACGTTGATGATATTGCTTACGCCACCACCCGTACCGCTTGTCGTCGGAACGACGTTTTGCGTCCACATGTCGGCAAGGGTTCCGCCCAGGGCAAACCAGTTGCCTCCCGGCGGTCCGGCCATAAACCGTATCTGCGGAGGCCAGTCGGCTTCGGCGGCCAAAGCGGCGCCCGAAAAAGCCACCAGAAGCGCCATGGCAAGGATAAGAACCTTTCTCATGAAAAATCACTCCCAACAGTAGATTTGTTTTAGACTAAGCCAGGTTCGATCCTATTTCCTGCCACGGAAATAAACAAGAGTTTTGTAAAAAACAAAATGTTTTATTTGGTTTTGTTCACGGCAGCATTGGCGGTTGTTGCAGAAAGCCCGTTCTTAGAAGGAATTGTGAAATGAACGAAATGAACAAAAATGTTCTCAGCGAGTAAGTCTGTAGGTATTGACCGGTCGTCCCACGTCGCCGTAGGACCTTTCCACCATGGCGTCACCCCTGGCGGCGAGGTATTCGAGATAGCGCCTGGCCGTTACCCGTGAAACACCTATTGATTTTGCCGTTTCCTCGGCGGAGAGCGGCCGATCATTCTTTCGCAGCAAGTCTACGACCTTGGAGAGTGTTAGTTCGTTAAGCCCCTTGGGGAGACATGAAACTGGACTTTTCCTCTTAAGGCGATAGAGGTCGTCCACTTCTTCCTGGGTAAATTTTTTTTGCTTGGTGAGCAAGCGTTCATAGAATTCTTTGTATGACTCGAGAGTGGAACGAAACCGCTCGAATTCGAAGGGTTTGACGATGTAGTCAAAGGCCCCGGCCCGGATGACTTCGTTGATGGTTTCGATTTCCTGGGCGGCTGAAATGACGATTACGTCCACACCGTCTCCCCTTGCGCGGAGTTTTTTCAGTGTTTCAATACCGTCGAGTTCGGGCATGAAGATGTCCAGAATCACTAGATCGGCCTGCAGGCGGTCGAGCATTCTGAGAGCGGTACTTCCGTCCTGTGCTTGCCCGATTACGCAAAAGCCTTCCAGGGAACCGAGAAACCTGCGGTAGATTTCCGCAACCATGGGATCGTCTTCCACTATCAGGACTCGGATTTCATTTTTCATCGGCATCACCCCAGTTCGGCAGGCTTACCACGAATTCGGTGAAACTTCCTGGCACGGAATCCACCTCGATGTCGCCTTTTAAGGCCTCGACTCTGATTTGAACGTTGTAAAGTCCGTAACCTCGATCCTTCGAAGAGGTTTTCGTTGAAAATCCGCGCTCGAAAATCCGGTCGCGTATTTCTGGGTCGATGCCTACGCCGCTGTCGCGGACGTTGATAAGCAGCCGTTTTGATTCGTCGAAAATACCCACCTCCACTTTGCGGCGCTCTCTCGGTAGGTCCTTAACTGCCTCGATGGCGTTATCGATGAGGTTTCCGACGATGATAACCAAAGAAAGGCTGTCAAGGTTTTCCAGGGTGCCGCAGGAACTGTCCGGCGAGATCCAAAGATCTACCCCCAGCTCGGAACACCTCGCGCTTTTGCCTAGTAATATCCCGCCGAGGGAAGGGTTTTTGATGTTTCTTGCCACGAAAGAAATCTCGGAATGCCTTCCCCGTACAGTTTCGGAGATGAAAGAAACGGCTCTTTCATATTCCCGGAGCTGCACGAGGCCCGAGATAGTCTGGAGCTTGTTCTGGAATTCATGGTTTTGAGCCCTCAAGGCATCTACGTACATGGTTACGCCGGTAATCTGTTCCGCCAGGGTCCTGACTTCCGTCAGGTCCCTGAAGCTGCCTATGGCACCAACGGTCCTGTAATTGTCTTTTATGGGTATGCGCTGGGCCATGACCCTTTTGCCGCCGATATCGACTTCACGGTCGTATTCAGCCTCACCTGAGTTCAGAACCCTCGGGAGTCCGGTGCCCGGTATTACCGGTTCTACAGGTTGGCCGATGATATCGCTCCCGATTCCAAAGAGCTTACGGGCGGCGCTGTTTATAAGAAGCACGTTGGTGTCGGAATCTACGGCGACTATCGCCTCTCTTATGGATTCGATTATGCTCTCGCGTTGTTTCAGTAGAATGGCGATCTCGCCGGGTTCCATGCCGTGAATGATGCCTTTTACCTTTTGAGCCAGAACCACGGCGGCTACCACGGAAACTAAAAGGCCCGTAAAAAGGGCAAGCATCATTTTTCCGTAAAGGCTGAACTTGGCGCTGCGGATTTCGTTGACGAGAACGTCAACGTAGACGTTTCCGACCTGCTTTCCTTCGAATGATATCGGAACTTCGGACCTGATCGACGTTCCCGGCAGTCCTTCCATCTGTCTTGCGCTCGAGACGCCGGAGACCGGAACTGCCTTTGCCCCTTCGTCGGTTAGTGTTCCGCCTAGCCTGTAGGTGATCGGGTGAGAATAGACCGTGCCGTCGTTTCCGGAGACTACGATTGATTTGACTCCTGTCTTTTGGCGGATTTTCTCCGCTATTTCCTGAATAAGCCCAGTGTCGGCGCCTTCACTCAGTGCTTTCTGGATTTCAGGGTTTTCCGAAAGAGCCAAGGCTATGTTCTGTGCGTTTTTGGCGATGATTTTCTTGAACTGGGCTTCGATGGTTCGAGACGCCACCAAGCCCACCACTGCAAGTCCTGTGACGGAAACCAAAATCAGGACGAGAATGAGCTGGGTCTGCAGACTCGGTTTGGCCCCTGTTTGCGATCTGTATCGCTCATGTTGCGTTTTCGCTGAGGGGAAACTATTCATCGATTCAGTCACCCTTTCGGACCCGAAAAGATTATACGAAAGGACCTTCATTGGGAAGTGGAAAGAAGAAAATATAGAAAGCGCCGACCTGTTGTGTGGCACTATCGTTGTTTACTGGAATTGTCGTATTAAATTAAAAAATAGTTGTTTTTGGAAGGAGCTGCTTCGTGGCAGGTATTGGGCGCTCAGTGTATTTTTGCGAGGGCTTTCATGAGGTCTTCGATGAGCGAGACGAGTTCATGCAGTCCCTTTTCACCGTTCGAGTACCATTCCGTCTCGATCTGGGCGGGGTTTGTACCCGCCGAATAGAGGGCCTCGCAGTTGCGGGTGATCCACCACCTGGCGGCGTCCAGGGCTATTGCATGCGGGAGATGGGTATAAAAATGCCTGAGCGTCTCTTCAGGTGATGTCGCCGGGGTTCTTGTCGCCGTGAGGTGCTGCCTTATGGATTCCGCAGCCGCGTTTCCGCACTTTGCGTAAGATGTCGGCTCCACGACCAGGAAAGCCCCGGTAAAGAGGATCGCCGCCGCAAACAGGCCATATACCAGGATGTGGACCATGGATGCGCCCGGCGCCCTGGAAACGGCGATCCCTCCCAAGGCTGCCAGAATGACGCCGGGAATGAAGGCGGTCATCCTGGTTTTTGTAAGGTTCCGGCCGTAATGCCGGTTCATGAATCGCCTGAAGGCCCGCTTGATTTGTCTGAAATCTCCTCCCCCGTTTTTTTCGAGCAGGACAGGTTGTCCCTTTTGAAAAAGAGCTTTGAAAATAAATCTCTCCTCCGGGGCCACCGTCCCCGGGCAGGGAGATTCCCTGTGGAACATCCAGCCAAGGTGATGACTGGAGATAGAAATGACTTTCTGCTGGGCGAGATGGATCAGCGCCGCGACGAGGCAGGAATCGTCGTATTCGAGGCGGAAAAGAAAGGCCGCTTCCGCGGGTGATGAAACGATTTCAGGCACCATTTCGGTGGCGGGTTCCTGGGTGGGGTTGACTCCGGAACGCAGTCCTATAAGGAGGAAAAAGAGGATGAAATATGCCGCCAGAAAGACAGTCGCGATAATCGTGACTGTCCAGACCGGAGGAAGCGAAAGTTCGTAAAAAAAACCGGAAATTGCGGCATTTGCGAAAGAAGGCGGGAATAAGGACACAAGTACAAAAAGCGCGGCGACGTAAAAGCCGTTTAAAAGGTGCTTTTGAACTTTTTCCCCGTCTTTTTTCCCCTTGTCCTTGCGTGGCTTTTCACATTTCTGCGAAGCCTTTTTCGGTTTCATCGAAATTTTTCCCTTCCGAAGTAAAACGGAAGATTTTCCGACACCTTGTTTATTTCATTATAATGGAAAAAGAAGTTTTCGGGTTAACTAACCGGTTTCTTTAGTAAGGAGTTTTCCGGCAGATCATTCGAGCCAGCGCTCGAGGTTCTGCAGGTACCTGTGACGCAACATGGCTGATACCGGCCCGGGAGTCCCTTTCCCGATGGTCTGCCTTCCGATCCTCGTAACGGGCAAGATTTCCTTTACGCTTCCCGTTATGAAAAACTCCTGTGCCTCGGCGAGCTCGTCGAGCCGGGGACAGCGTTCTTCCACCTCGAAACCGGCTTCCAGGGCTACTTCTATGGTCATGCTTCTCATCGTCCCGTCGAGGACCCGTTCCAGGGGTGCCGTTACGATCTTTCCTTTGGCGACCATGAAGGCGTTACTGTGTGAAGACTCGGTGATTTCTCCGCCGGGGCAGTAGAGGATCTCCAGCGCCTCCGGGTCCTGCCTTAGTGGAAGGTAGCCCTGCATGTAGTTTATGCTCTTGAGAAAGGACAAGGGGCGTTCCATATCGACGGGAACCAGGGCCGCGCCTTTTGTGTAGAGTTTTTGTGGCGGCGGGTCCAATGGTTCAAAGAAAGCGAAGAACCTCGGTTTCGGGAAGGTCCCTTCCCGCATTTCGTCTCCCCCGGTAATGTAAGGTCTTGCACGACTGTCACCGCCGGTTTTCAAAAGCCCTTCCCGGATGATTTTTTCCATCTGGTTCAGGCTCATGGGAAGCGATATCCCACACCTTTCCGCCGAGTCCCGAAGGCGCGCGAGGTGCCTTGACAGCGCCATAGGGCGACCTCCGTAGGTGCGGATAGTTTCAAAAACTCCGATGCCCCGCTGTACTGAAAGGTCCGTTACGGGGATACGGGCTTCAATGACGGGGACGAAGGTTCCGTCGATATAACAAAAAGACATGTAGGTTCCTCCTTGAAAATTTCGAAGATGCCAGTGTGGAGTATACATCAACAGGGACGCGGGCTGCACCCGTTATGGGTCCTTTCTTGCCGGCGAGGTCTTTCAACGGAGTGTTATGCAATTTTTTTCACGAATATGTATAATGAGCATGTCATCATGTATTTCAGCATTTATCTTGGCGAAAAGTTCCGGATAATCGCAAAACCCGTGTTATATACAGTCCCCTTTAGAGAATTTTTCTTTTATACTCGTGTCGTCCGGCACAAGTGGTGTTTGCTTTTGTTGTTTCTTGTGTCTTTTCCAAATACAGAGGAATGTGAAGACCGGTCGGCTTGCTAAAGTCCGCATCCTTGATCTGACTGAACGGGGAGGAGAGACGATGCCTTTTCAGGTGCTGGTGATTAACCCTGGGTCAACGAGCACAAAAATAGCCTGGTTTGTCGACGATAACAAGCTCTGGCAGGAAACTGTGTCCCATGATCCGGAGGAGATAGGGGCCTTCCCCAGTGTGGCGGCCCAATACGAGTACCGTTTGAAAACCATTGAAAAGATTGTGTCGGAGAAAGGTTCTGACCTGGACGCCCTTTCAGCTGTGGTAGGGCGCGGGGGAATCCTGGAACCCATTCCTGGAGGTACCTACATCGTCGACGAACTCATGCTCGAACATTTGCGGCGAGGCAAACCCTGGGAACACGCGGGGAACCTGGGGGGAATCATTGCGAAAACCATCGCCGAACCGAGGAATATCCCTGCTTTTATCGTCGATCCTATAGCGGTGGACGAACTTGACGATATTTCCCGCATTACGGGCCTCCCCGAACTGCCCAAGGCCTCGCTCGCACACACCCTGAACGTCAAGGCCACGGTGAGACTCGCGGCCGAGGATCTGGGAAAGGCCTGGGATGAACTCGACGTAATCGTCGCCCATCTCGGCGGCGGCATAACGGTATGTGCCCACCGCAAGGGACGGATGGTCGACCTCAACAACGCCAATGAGTTCGGCCCCTTTTCGCCGGAGCGAGCGGGCGGGGTTCCTGCGGGAGACCTGGTGCGACTTTGTTTCAGCGGAGAACATACCCTGCAGGATGTAAGACGTCGACTCGTAGGCAAGGGCGGGCTTATGGGATATCTCGGGACCAACGACGTTCGCGAGGTCAAAAAGCGCATTGAAGGCGGTGACGAATTCGCGGGCCTCGTTTATCGCGCCATGGCGTTTCAGATAGCCAAGGAGATAGCTTCCTACGCTGCGATCTTTGGTGGAAAGGTGGATGCCATTCTTTTGACCGGTGGCGTCGCCCACGACAGTGACCTGGTACAAATGGTGCAGGAGCGGGTTCAGTGGATCGCGCCTGTGTTGCTATATCCAGGAGAAGACGAGATGAGAGCCTTGAACGAAGGAGCCCTGAGGGTGCTCCGAAAAGAGGAGGAGCCGAGGATATACGGAGAATCCATCAGGCGGGAGGCGTAACGTATGTCCTTTCGAAATCTCGATTTTCTGGTCGAAGAAAGCGTTTCGGGAAGCACTATGAAGCTCGCCGTTGCGGCGGCGCAGGACGCGGAAGTCTTGAAGGCCGTACATGACGCGGCAAAAAGGGAAGTCGTCGAGCCTGTACTTTTCGGTGACCTGCAGAAGATAGAGGCCATCGCGAAAGGCCTGAAGATCGACTTGTCCACTTTCGAAGTCGTTGACGAAACCGACGAGTCGACCGCGGCGGAGAAAGCGGTAAAAAGCGTCTCGTCGGGGGAATCGGACCTCCTGATGAAGGGCAACGTCAAGACGGCTACTTTGCTCAAGGCCATTCTCAACAAGGAATGGGGTCTGAGGGCCGGCTCTCTCCTTTCGCATTTGTTCCTGTTTCATATCCCGAAGATGGACAAGGTCTTCGGCATGACCGACGGGGGCATGACCATGTACCCCGACCTTAAGACGAAACAGGTGATAATCGAAAACGCGGTGGCCTGCTACAGGAGACTGGGAATTGAATGCCCGAAGGTGGCGGTTCTTGCGGCCGTGGAGGTCGTGAATCCCGAAATGCCCTGTACCGTGGATGCCGCGGCCCTCACCCAGATGAACCGGCGAAAACAGATAAAAGACTGCATCGTCGACGGTCCACTCGCGCTTGACAACGCCGTAAGCGAAGCGTCGGCCAGACACAAGGGCATAGAATCGGAAGTGGCTGGCAAGGCAGATATCCTGATTGTTCCGGATATCGATGCCGGAAACATGATGGGCAAGGTGATGTCCTACATGGCGGGCGGTGTAGGGGCCGGGGTAATCCTGGGAGCCCGCTGCCCGGTGGTCCTGACGAGCCGGTTTGACACGGCGGCCACTAAACTGCATTCTATTGCACTGGGAGCGCTTCTGGCAAAGCGCGGCTGATAATAACAGCAGCGACGGGCTTTCTTCCTGCTTTGCGGGATTAAAACTACAGCCGGGCCTGAAAAGACGAGGCCGGGGAAAAAGAATTTCAAGACAGGGAGGTACCATGAATGGAACAGATCAGATCGCTTGAAGGACTTCTGAAGTACGCAAAAGAAGTGGGCCCCAAAAAAATTGCCGTGGCTCTCGCCGAAGACGCCGAAGTCATGGAAGCCGTAGAGAATGCGCGCAAGGAAGGTATCGCCGAGGCCTTTTTGGTGGGTGATGCAGACAAGATCAGGGAAGTGGCCGGCTCCATGGGCATCGATATCGGCAATTACGAGATCGTGGACGTCAGGGACGATCAGAAAGCGGTCGGCCTGGAGGCTGTGAAGCTGGTTTCCTCCGGCAGGGTGGACATCCTGATGAAGGGCATGATTTCCACCGCCAACTTCCTCAAGGGCGTTCTCAACAAGGAAGTGGGCCTGCGGACCGGCGGGACCCTTTCTCATGTTTATATCCACCAGGTAGAGGGGTATGACCGGCTCTTTTTCATCTGCGACCCGGCCTTCAACATGTACCCGGACCTGGCCACCAAGGTAAATATCCTGAACAACACGGTAGACCTGGCACATGCCTTTGGCATCGATCTGCCCAAGGTCGCTGTGCTCGCCGCCGTGGAAGTGGTTAACCCCGAAATGCCCTGCACCATTGACGCGGCTACCCTGTCCCAGATGAGTCGCAGAAAGCAGATAAAAGGCTGCATCGTCGACGGCCCGCTCGCGCTGGACAACGCCATAAGCGAGGAATCGGCCAAACACAAGGGAATAGAATCGGAAGTCGCCGGCAAGGCCGACATCCTCCTGGTTCCGGATATCGAGGCCGGAAACATGATGGCCAAGGCTATCGTTTACTTCAGCAACAACAAGACCGCGGGCCTCGTGCTCGGGGCCAAGGCGCCGGTGGTCCTTACGAGTCGCTCTGACACGGCCGAAACAAAACTTCTTTCCATCGCCTCGGCCGTGGCCCTCTCAGCTTACCAGAACAAGTAAAAACGGAGGGCCGGTGATTTCGCCGGCCCCTTCTTTTTATAAGTGAGGAGGAATTGCTATGGACCCATTGACGATCCTTGCCATAAACCCCGGTTCGACAAGCACCAAGATCGCCCTTTTCGAAGAAGACCGGGAGGTATGGAGCGAGACCCAGCGATACGATGTGGACGTCCTCCGGCACTATGCGGGCATTCCCGCCCAGGAACCCTTTCGGCTGGAGGAGATCCTGAAAGCTCTGGTAACTCATGAGATGGATGTACACGGAATCGACGCCTTTGTGGGAAGAGGAGGGCTGCTTTGCCCGATCCCCGGAGGCACCTATGCCGTGAACGATAAAATGCTCCATGACCTGAGGACCTGCGCCTACGGGTCGCACGCCAGCAACCTGGGCGCTCCGCTCGCCAAACGGCTTGCCGACGAAGCAGGGGGGAAGCCTGCTTTCATAGTCGACCCCGTGGTGGTCGACGAGCTCATAGAAGAAGCCCGCCTTTCCGGACTCCCGGAGATACAAAGAAAGTCAATCTTCCACGCTCTTAACCAGAAGGCCGTGGCAAGGAGGGCGGCAACAGATTTGGGCAAGGAATATGAGGATGTGAACTTTATCGTCGCACATATGGGCGGCGGCATTTCCGTGGGCGCCCACGAAAAGGGCAAGGTGGTGGACGTCAACAATGCCCTCGACGGCGAGGGTCCTTTCTCGCCGGAAAGGGCAGGTTCGCTTCCCGCCGGCGAACTGGCGAAACTCGCTTTCAGCGGGGAGATAGAACTCGACGAGCTTCTCAGGAGAATAACAGGAGGCGGCGGCCTGGTGGCGCATCTGGGGACCAACGATCTCCGCGAGGTGGAGCGGCTTAGAAAAGAGGGCGACGAAAAGGCCGACCTCATCTTTAGGGCCATGACCTACGCTGTCTCAAAGGAAATAGCGGCAAGCGCGGCGGTCCTTAAAGGCCAGGTCGACCTTGTGGTGCTCACTGGAGGTCTGGCCCACAGCGAGGCCTTTACGGAGGCTATAAAAGAACGGGTTTCTTTCATAGCCCCAGTGAAAGTGTACCCCGGCGAAGATGAGATGAAAGCCCTTGCGGAAGGGGCACTCAGAGTGCTACGCGGCAAGGAGGAGGCCAAGGAATACCAGGGGAAACCGCGGTAAACGGGGAGGACCGCAAGATGAAAGTCAATGTTCCGATAGGTGAGGCGTTTCGTTGGGGCTGGCGCGCCTATACGAAGAATCTGTTCTTTTTCACAGGGTTGCTTCTTCTTGCGGTCGTACCCCTGTTTTTGCTCGGAGGATGGGCCGGGACGTTTCCAGAAGGTTCGGTCGAAAAGAGCCTCGTCGAACTTGTCGCCGGCATCTGGCGAGTCGCCGTGGCGATGGCGGTCATTCTTTCATGTCTTGCCATTCACGACAGAGAAGCGGCGGCCCCATCCGAGTTCAGGAGGATAGGGAGCCGTTATATAGCCTATTTCTTTGGTACGCTCCTTTATTCCCTGCTCGTCGGCATAGGTCTCATCTTTTTTATTGTCCCGGGCTTATATATCGGCATGGCATGCCAATTTACGCCGTACCTGATCATCGACAGGAAACTCGGCCCCATCGAGGCCCTCAAAGAAAGCGCGAGGCTCACCAAGGGTTCAAGGTGGGGTCTGCTTTTTTTGGGGCTGTCCATGGTAGCACTCAACATCCTGGGATCGCTGTTGTTCGGCCTGGGGCTTTTAGTCACGATCCCCATTAGCTTCTGTGCCCATGTTTGGGCCTACCGGCGATTCGTGCCAGCGGCATGAGAAGGGGGGAGGCCCTTTGAGCCTTCTCAGAATCCTTGTGATCGTCGCAGTCACATACCTTGCAGTTACGGTTGGTGCCTATCTTTTTTACGACCGGCTTCTCTTTCATCCGACGTCCAAAATCGTCATGACTCCTTACGAGGCGGGTATGGAGTACGAAGAAATCGATTTCAGGACGGCAGATGGCTTTTGGCTTAATGGATGGTACGTTCCTTCCACTAGAGAGGACTCCATGGCGGTGCTCTTTTTCCACGGAAACGCCGGGAATATCTCCTACAGGCTGGAATCGATCCGTATCTTCCACCGTCTCGGGCTTGACGTTTTCATCTTCGACTACAGGGGTTACGGAAAAAGCAGGGGCAAGCCATCGGAAGAAGGCCTCTACTGGGATGGTCGAGCCGCGCTCGAAGTCCTTCTGGACATGGGTTATGACATGTCGAGGATAGTATTTTTCGGTCGATCCCTTGGAGGAGCCGTGGCTGCGAAACTCGCTTCGGAACGGATCCCCGCTGCGCTGATACTGGAGTCTTCCTTCTCTTCGCTGGCCGATATTGGAAAGCGCTACTTCCCGTTCCTGCCAGTAAGGTGTCTCGCGCGCGACGCCTTCGCCACGAAAAAATATCTCGAAAGCGTCAGTTGTCCTGTTCTCGTAGTTCACAGCCGCGACGACGAGATCATTCCCTACGAACACGGAAAGGCCCTGTACGAGGTCGCAAGAGAGCCCAAGGCTTTCCTGGAGCTTAAAGGGGATCACAATGGAGGGTTTATTCTAACCGGAGAAGATTACACTCAGGGCCTGAAAAATTTTCTCCTTTCGATAAGAGCTGAAGAGGAAGAATAATTTGAAAGCCCCGGCCAGGTGAGTGCCGGGGCCTTTGTATCAACAAGATCCGAGACTACCATCCCTTGAGGTAAGGGAGAATGGCGTCAGGTACTTTTCCGGTTGCCGCATCCTCAAGGGAAGCCTTGATAATCTCAAGGGCTTCTTCCATGAGATCGTCGGGAATATTGAGGGGTGGAGCGATCCGGAGAACGTTCCCATGCTTGCCGAAGGTTATCAGGATAAGTCCCCGTTCCCATGCGGCCCAGGAAATCTTTAGAGCCATGCTCTTGTCAGGGGTTTTCGTTTTCGTGTCGGAAACGATGTCGACGCCCATTAGCAAACCTTTCTGGCGAACGTCTCCTATGAAAGGATATTTATGGGACTGTTCGCGGAACCATCCAGAAAGTCTCTGTCCTTTTTCGGCCGCCTGAAGAGGCAGGTTTTCTTCACGTACGACATTCAGAACCGCCGTCGCGGCGGCGCAGTTGACGCTGTGCCCCGTGTGTGTGTAGGCGAAAAAGGGGACCGGGACGCTGTCAAGTATTTCGGCACGTCCCGTCACTGTTGAGATGGGCATTCCCCCGCCCAACGCCTTGGCCGAAACGACCAGGTCAGGAGTGACGCCATAATGTTCGATGGCCCACATTTTACCGCTGCGGCCGATTCCGGTCTGGACTTCTTCATCAATGAAGACGGCACCCTCGTGTTTCGCGAAGTCGCTGAGAAGGCGCATGAAAGAAACAGGCGGGAAAACCATACCTCCGTCACCTTGTACTGGTTCAACGAGGATTCCGGCGAGACCGCCATCAAGTCCAGCCACGGTCTTTTTAACTGCCTCCATTGCTGCTTCGGACAACTTGTCCGGCTCGGCGTATCCGTCAATACACCAGGAATTTCTGTAGGGATCGGGGTATTCCGCAAAGGCTATATTTGTATCGGGACGAATGCACTCTTTGGACTTTTCGTCGATGATGCCCGTTGCAGAGAGAGAGCCGTAAGTCATGCCATGGTAGGAGTCCTTGAAGCTTAGAATCCACTTCCTGCCCGTATAGGCTCGGGCCGCTTTAATGGCTGAATCCACAGCGTCCGAACCGCCGAACCCGAAGGATACTTTCTTCGGGAAATCGCCTGGTGTCGACGACTTGAGCATTTCAGCCAGCTGCACGGGCCGTTCGTTGTAAAAGTACACGATGGTGTAGTTCTGCAGATCCTGGATCTGTTTTTTAACGGCTTCGACAATGGCGGGATGACCATGTCCGACGTTGTAAACGGCGGCGCTGGTAAGAAAATCGATGTATCTGTTGCCGTCGACATCCCAGACCAGAGAGCCCTTGGCTCTCGCAACCGCCATTGGAAAGTACTTTATGGCCGTAGCTTCGGGTATGTTTTTTTCCTCACGAGCTATGATCTCGCAGCTTTTTTCAATGTTCTTTCCCGTGAGCTTTTTAAGCTCCTTCCAATTCATCTTTGAAGCCCTCCCCTTGTAAGGTTTAGGTTCTGGAAGAGGCGTTTTTCCGCCGGATCTTATAGAGACCTATAGTAAACAGCGCGCATCCGTGGAGGATGAAGAACCCCCAGCTTATTGTGCCATAACCTTTTGCTATAAGTCCGATCAGACCAAAAGAGGCGATCCCAAGTCCTATGAGGGCCATCAGGCCTCCCATGAGGCCACGGGCTTGTTTTGTCATACCTTTTCCCTTGCGGTCGATCATCCAGGAATTGATGCGCTCGTTGACGGCGTGAATAAACCCGGCGCCCGTTTCAATCATGGTGCCGAAGAGGACGATCATGTACACCGGCAAAAGCCATGGCGCCATTTTCCCTAGGATCGTATAAGTGGGGACTTCCTCGGAAAGGATTCCCGGATAGTAGCCCATGATGACCAGGTAAAGGAAGAAGCCAGGGATTATGGTGATAAGCGATGTCAATATGCCCGAGATGACGGCTTCTTTGCGGCTTTTGATGTAGTTGAGGGCAAAAAGAATTGCCGGAAAGGTCCCCAGATTGTAAAAGGCGTATTTGAAGCCGCCCAGCGCCCAGCCTTCCTTTATTTCACCGCTTCCCAGATTGGCCGAGATCTCGCCGCCGACCTTCGAGAGTCCGACGATCAGGAAGGCCAGGAAAACGGCGTACAGGACATAGCTCCACCAGGACATGACGATCTCGATCACGAAGCTGCCCCAATAGGTCAAGGCGGCGATGCCAATAAGAAAGAGTCCAGCGCCCACCATGGGAGGCAGACCGAAGGATTGCATGAAGATACTGCCAGATGCGGCTCCTACTACGCCCAGGACGATCAGAAGCAACACTATGTAGCAGATTTCATAGAGGACCCAGCCCGGACCAAGGAGTTCCTTGAAAAAGCTCCGGTAATCATAGACCTGAAACGTTCTGGCGAATTCGTAACTGACCGCGAAAACGAGAGCCCAGAGCGTGGTAGTCACAAGAAGCATCCCCAGGATCCCGCCCAAAGTGCCATAGTTGACAAAATATTCGACGAGCTCCCTCCCCGTGCCATAGCCGCCTGCGATGATGACCGATTGTGAAATAAGTCCCGGAAGAATAAACTTCTTGTAGCTATCGGATGCCATGAACCATGTGAAAAAGCCTTGTTTCTTTTCCTGAGTTTCACTCATTTCTCCTCACACCTTTCCTTTTTCCCGGAAACCCTGATGTCCCGGGGAGTTATTACTTTAAAAACGAAAACGCCGGACTTTAAAAAGCCCGGCTTTTTCCCGGTTAAAAAGTGGCGAGCCTTGATGTACAGTAAGGGACCATTCTAAAGTCTACAGGTTCTTTTCTTTAATAAAATATACATAATTAGACATTGAGCTCAATTTGTTTTCGGGAAGTCTAGTACTCCAGTCTTGCCTTGTCAAGAGACATATTTACTGTATTTCGCACATTCGCCCTCAAGCATTACCCAGGGCTTTTTCCCAAAGCTCCATGAAAAGCGGAAGTTCCTTTGGGGAGGGGACACGAAGCCTGACGCTCGAAGAGTCGAGACCGTCGTAGCAGGCTCCCGATTCAGTACGGATTCCCTGGCTCATCAGCAGTTCGTAGAGGTCTACCGATGGATCCTTGTGGGTTATCAGGACTATGGGGACAGCAGGATGTGTTTTGGAAGCCGACACTCGAGGTGTTCTATTTACCAGTTCCAGAACCGATTTTTTTATTCCCTCGACGGCTTCCCGAGCCATGGCAAGAAAGGATGTTTCTTCCATGGCGGCTGTGGCGACCTCCATTGCGATGGAGTTGACCGAAAAGGGCGGTGCCACCTTTGCTATGAATTCTCTGGCCTCCCTGTTCTTGATGACGGCGTAGCCGGCACGGATCCCCGCTAGTCCCCAACCCTTTGAGAAGGACCTGAGGGTGATTATGTTTTCCCGCGGCAAGTGGATTGCGGACTCCTCCTGGGGCAGGAAATCGCCGTAAGCCTCATCCACGACCAATAGCGAACCATTGCGGGCGCATGAATCAGCGATGGTTTCTATCTCTACAAGGGAAGACGCCTGCCCGGTGGGATTGTGAGGCCTGTCTATGTACACGAGGCTTTCCTTCCCGGACAGCTCCGATGCCACTGCCTCCAGTGAGACGGCGAAGTCCGGGCCCTTGAGGGGGATGCTTTTGCATGTGGCCCCGGTTAGCCTGAAATGAAGCGGCCCGTCAGGAAACTGTGGTGTCAAGCCGACCACAGTCGCATCTGGGCCGCAAAATGTACGGGCCAGGGTTATAAGAAGACCGATCGAGCCTGTGCCCAGGATAACCTCTTCGGGCTGGAATGCGCCGCCCCAGGCCGCACTGAGGACTTTTCTGAACAATTCATCGCCGGTAGGATAAGAAGAGATGTCAACTTTGTTTCCAATACTTGCGAGACGGGCCAATACCCGTTCAGGCGCCCCTAGCGGGTTGGTTCCCAAAGAGCAATCCACGGCGACATGACGGTATTCGCGAGCGCTGGCATATTCCTTGAAAAATACGTCTCTTACGTTCGAGGGCATTCTGTCCTTCCAGTTCATGAATGTTGCCTCCAGAAAAAGAATGAATGCTATGTTAGCATAAAAGACGGCTCTCACAATAGGTATGATTCGATTATTTGCTTTTTTCGTCAAAGCCGCGGCTTGCGTTATAATAACGAATATCATGTGACACCTGAAGATGACACTGGAAATGATTTCGCGAAAGGAGGAACAAGGTATGTCCGATTATCATGAACCCGTTGAAGAACTTGGCGCCGAAGACAGGGATATAGCCAGGGCGCTGCACAGTCTCAAGGAGGAAATCGAGGCAGTCGACTGGTATCATCAGAGAGCCGCGGCGACAAAAGATGAATCCATAAGGGAGATATTGATTCACAACAGGGATGAGGAAATCGAGCACGCTGCGATGATGTTGGAATGGCTGAGGAGAAAGATGCCCGTTTTCGACGAGGTGTTGCGAACGTATCTTTTCACTGAGGCTCCCATTACACAGGTTGAAGAAGCCGCAACAGGTGGAGAAGCTGCCGGATCGGGCCAAAAGGGATCGAACCTCGGCATAGGCAGCCTGAAGAAAAGCTAGCTTCTGTTTCTTGTTTGAGGATCTGAAAGGAGGAAAAATCATGGATATGCTGAAAAGATCACTAGCGCCTGTCAACGAAGAGGCGTGGGAAGAAATAGATGATCAGGCACGCAAAGTACTGAAAGAACAGCTTTCGGCGCGCCGTTTTGTGGATGTCTCCGGCCCTCGCGGTTGGGATCACGGCGCGGTAGTCACCGGACGCCTTGAAGTTTCAAAATCTTGTGGCGAAGGTGATGTGTGCTGGGGTGTTCACAAGGTTCAACCGCTGGTGGAAGCAAGGGTGCCCTTCGAACTTGATGTGTGGGAACTTGACAACGTCGCAAGAGGCGCGAAGGACATCGAACTTGACCCTGTCATCGAGGCCGCACGCAAGATGGCCCTCTTCGAGGAAAAAGCTGTTTACCAGGGTTTCGAGCCGGCCAACATAACGGGACTTGCCCAGGCTGGCAAGGACAATGCCGTAAGCCTCTCAATGAATACTGGCAGCGACATAATGGCATCGATTTCGAAGGCCATTGTGAAATTGAAAGAAGCTTCCGTTGGAGGCCCTTACATGCTTTTGGCGGGTCCGGAGCTCTGGCAGGCCCTTGATGTGAAAGGGGAAGGATATCCCCTGAGGAAACGCCTTTCATCGCTCCTTGAATCAGGTGTGGTTTTCGCTCCGAACGTGAAGGGCGCATTTGTCGTTTCCACAAGGGGCGGAGACTTCGAGCTCACCCTGGGACAAGACTTCTGCATCGGCTACGAAGCTACCGTGGGTGACAAGGTGCGGCTTTTTATGGCCGAGTCGTTCACCTTCCGGGTCATAGAACCGGCCGCAGTGGTTCCGCTTGTGACCCAGTAACCATTCCCACTCAGAGGTTAGATTTAGAGGGATCGCTGTTTTCGGACGGTCCCTCTTTTCATTTGGTCCCCCCACAGGGAATCGGACGCAAAAACATGGAAGGAGTCTTGTTTATTTGGGGCCATTGCCTCTTTCGCCAAGCGGCGGGGAAGTAAGATCCCGAGGTCATCATGATTACGGCAAACCCCCGTTTTCTGGCAGGCAGAGTGAGAAAGTTTTGTTTTTGTATATTGTATCCATTCGTTAAAGCTTTGACATGCAGTCTATAATATTGCATAGTTGTACAATTCCTTAAGCATTTCAAGAAGGACACGAATTGTCCGGATCAAACTTTATCCCGCACAAGGGTTTTTAGACGTGTTCCCCAAAGTGTAGTGTAGATTTGACTGCGCGCTCCTGGTAATTATCTCGCTTCGGGTACATTGAATGTCGGTTTTTGAGATTTCGAAAAGTATCAATGGAAGCGGGCGTTTGTTGTTCTAAAGGATAAATAAGCGGCAAAAGAGCCTTTAGCCGAAAAGGGGGAGAGCAACGAATGAGTGAATCAGCCTGTAAGGGGGACTGGGTACAGATTCACCAGATTGTCCTTGAGGCTCACGACAGGGCTCCCCAAGTGCCGGAAGATACCGCTCTTGTGCCCCTTGAAATGAAAGTTAAGGGTGTCCTTGTCGACGAAAATGCCGAGATTGGAGACCAGGTGGTCATAGAAACAGCCGCTGGCAGGAAGCTCAAAGGAACGCTCATGGCAGTCAACCCCTCCTACGATGTCGGTTTCGGGCCTCCTCCCAGAGAGCTTCGGAATGTTGGAAACGAATTACGGCGTATTCTAGGGAGAGAGTTTCCGTCATGAAAGCCAGGGACTACACATCCGTAATGCAGCGACGTGCGGAGATCATGCAAAAATCGGTTGGTATCGACTATAGCCGATACGCAACGGGTAGAATTGCCTTCGATTACGAACGGATGATGGCCGAAACAGGCTACAACCTGCAAGAAGTTGTTGCCATCCAGAAAGAAGCCAACGTCGGGAAGACTCCGCTGATAGAGCTCAAAAATCTCACGGTTCTGGCTCGCAGACTTTCCTCGCCCGGACTTGGCGCCAGGATTTTCGTCAAAGATGAAGCCAACAACCCCGCGCGATCCTTCAAGGACAGGCGGGCCTCTCTTTCTGTCTATCACGCGAAAAGAAAGGGCTACCCGGGAGTTGTGGCTGCCACCAGCGGCAATTACGGAGCCGCGGTGGCGAGCCAGGCGGCCAGGAGCAACCTGGGTTGCATCATCGTACAGGAAGTCTTCGACAGTCGGGGCTTCGAACAGCCGGAAATAGCGGAAAAAGGCAGGGCCTGCGAAGCCTACGGCGCGGAGGTGCTGCAACTTTCGGTAGGTCCGGAGCTTTTTTACGTGTTTCTCCTGGTACTTGAGGAAACCGGGTACTTCAACGCTTCTTTATACACTCCTTTCTCTATAGCGGGGATTGAGACCCTGGGCACGGAAATAATAGAACAGACGAGAGATCAGACGGGCAGAGACCCAGACGTGATCGTCAGTACCCATGCGGGCGGTGGTATCACCACGGGAACCGCCAGGGGCGTGAAAAAGGCCGGGAGTGAAAAGACGAAGGTCATCGGGGCGAGCGTGAACCTCGAGGGCCTGCACATGGCGTCGGACCGCGATTTCAACCGCAAGTCCTTCACCACGGGGCACACTGGTTTCGGCATCCCCTTTGCCGTGTGGCCCGACCGGTCCGATGTGCCCAGGAACGCAGCAAGAGTCCTCAGGTACCTTGACCGATACGTGACGGTGACCCAGGGGTCGGTGTTCTACATAACCGAAGCACTGGCGCAACTGGAAGGCCTCGAGCGCGGTCCGGCGGGAAACACCTCCCTGACGGCGGCCGTCGCCCTCGCCCAGACCATGCCGGAAGACCAGATCGTGGTTGTGAACGAAACCGAATACACGGGAGCCGGGAAACACCCTTACGCCCAGCTGGCCTTTGCAAAGGAAATGGGTGTAGAAGTCAGGCGCGGAAACCCTAAAGAGGAAAAACCTGGCGAAAACATCATTATTCCGGAGGAACCTTCGCAAATAACCGTTGATGAGATCGACTTAAGAAGACTGCGTGCATCCTACATACGGCATATGGCCGAAAGCCTTGGGAACGACAGGAACGTTACCTCGGCGGATGTCGATTTCCTTGCCGCGGACCTGAGTATGGATAACGAAACCGTTCTCAAACTCCTTGGGGAAAACGGCGTAACCGTAAAGAAACAGGGCGATGCCTGAAAGAGAAAGGCATTATAAATGTTTTTACAACATGTGGGGAAGAGCGTCTTTTATGAGAGAAGAGCAACTATTTTTTCGTAGAGTTCACATCTAAACTGGTCGCTTGATCTAACTCACGGCCTGATTAACGCATGCGTGCGTTTGTTTATCGGAGAGTAAGTTTACGGTCTCAACAGGAATTACAGGGTGGTCTTGAAAAATATCTAAACAGTTGGTAAAGAGCCTGGTTGTTAATGGGTTTTGAAATCTCAGATCTTGATGCTTTTTACAATACGCAAAAGTGAATTATACGAGTTTTTTAGGCAAGCTTGAAACCTGTAGCTTTAGCGTTGTCGCTTTGTCCTTGAGAATATAGCGGGTCAGTGTATAAAATGGGGAATATCCAGAGATCTTAATGAAATATTTATTTAGGTAAGCCGCTAAGAACAAAAATCTGTTTTTGTGAGGAAGGAGTTAAAGCCCTTGGGTTTATTTATTTGGAATATGCTTTCTAAATTCGAGCGAGCCATCATGGTAGCGACGTCCGTCGTCATAGTTGTTTTGGTAATGATTCAAGTGATACTTAGGTATGTTTTTAAACATCCGATAATGGGAGTAGAAGAAATGGCTACCCTGTTAGGCTTTTGGATGTACTTCATAGGTGCTGCCAATGGTAGCCGGGAAAGAAGCCATATTAGGGCAGATTTGCTCAACGTGTTGGTGAAAGATTCCAGGAGATTGGTGTTTATAAAGTCTATTGTGTCCTTATTCACTTTAACGATGGTCGCACTAATGACTAACTGGACCTGGAACTATGTTACCTGGTCTATCAAGACCTATGAGCGCTCGCCTTCTTTAGGTATTCCTATGATTTATTCCCAGGTTGCGCTGTTCGTGGCCGCGTTGTTGATGTTGTTGTATACATTAGTGGAGTTCATGGATTATTTCCTTCAGCTAATCGGCAAAAAGCCGATACAAATTTCGTTCGATACAGATTCAGAAAAAGAGATTAACTAACTAGACGGCTCAATTTGTGTAGAGGAGGATAAATTTTAATGCATGTCGTAATTGACATCATCATCTTAATCGTAACTATCGTTATGGGAGTGCCGGTGCCTTTCTGTTTTATGGCCGCGGCACTTTACATGGGGATTGTAGCATTCCCTGACTTTTCGTTTCTCATGACTGTTGGTTTCAGGGCACTTAATTCGCTTACTCTTCTTTCGATTCCTTTTTTCATCATAGCAGGTATGTTAATGAGCTCGAGTGGAATAGCAGAAAGGTTAACAACCTTTGCTGACTCGATCTTAGGTCGCATGAAGGGCGGACTTGGTGCTGCTACCATTTGGGCATGTGCTATTTTCGGTGCTATTTCAGGGACGGCTTCATCGGCAGTAGCCGCGATAGGAACGATTATGATCCCTAAACTGGAAGAAAGGGGTTACCCCAGATACTATACGACAGCAATGGTGAGTTGCTCCGCTATCCTGGGTCAACTAATACCCCCCAGCGTCCCAATGATCCTGTACGGATGGGTGACGCAGACTTCCGTCACGGCATGTTTTCTTGCAACGATATTGCCGGGTATTTTGATGGCAACTATTTATTCAATAATAAATTACTTCATGGTCAAAAGAAAATTCCCCACGGTAACAGTGGAACCGCCGGCGCCGGGTTTCGAGAAAATTCGGATAGTTGCGCGAGCTACCAAAAGAAGCATATGGAGTTTGTTAATGCCGATTATAATCCTCGGCGCAATTTACGGTGGGGCGACAACTCCAACTGAAGCGGCTGCTCTGGCAGTCACGTATTCTATAATAATTGGCTTTTTAGTTTACAAGGAGCTTAATATAAAGACGTTTTTCGCATCATTAACGGCTGCTGCTACGACAAGCGGTGTAATAATAATGATGCTTTTCTTTGTCACCATTTTAGGTCGCCTTTATACCATGCAGCGCGTGCCGATGATGATAGCCAATTTCCTGCTTTCCATTTCTGACAATAAAATAGTAATTCTTCTCATGGTCAATGTTTTTCTCGTGATAATAGGAATGCTAATGGACGACCTTAGTGGAACTATGTTGGTGGCGCCTTTGCTCTTGCCGTTGATGATGCGCATTGGAGTGCATCCGGTACATTTTGCGGCCATCTTGGGAACGAACCTGGGCTTGGGCAATGTTACACCCCCAACTGCTCCGATACTCTATTTAGGAGGGCGGATCGGCAAAGTTCCATTTAATCAATATTTACCTACCGCCCTGATTTTCATGGTTTTAGGAAATCTGCCAGTGATAATTCTGACAACTTATTTCCCGTGGTTTTCCATGTTTCTTCCACGATTGATCATGGGAGTAAAATAGGTGTTGATTTAGCGATGAGCAATTGGAGCAATTTAGCCATAAAAGAAGGGCGGTGGGATAAATAGGAAAAAGGGAGTCCTGTAAGATACTCGTGATGGAGAGAGCGGGCGGCATAGTGGTTAGTTTAGCAAAGGGGGAGGTTTTGATGAGTGTGAAAAAATTGTCAGTCATGCTGTTAGCAATCTGTGTTTTAATGTCAATAAGCCTTATTGTTGTTGCAGGACAACCTTCTTTTGCTGCAGAGCCAGAGTATCAATGGAGAATGTCGCAGATTCACCCTGAAGGCAGTGATTACGACATTCGAGCTAAAGAATTTGCGCGAAAAGTCTTTGAACGGACCAATGGGCGGATTAAAATAGACGTTTATTCCGGTGGGGTATTGGGTGACTGGACTGAAGTCTTCGAAATGGTGATGAGAGGCACCATCGAAGTGGCGTTACAACAATCAAATGCTAACTTCGATCCTCAGCTGAATTTGGCATATTATTTCCCGTATTTGTTTACTACATTTGAAGAAGCCAAAAAAGTATACGGCCCTGATGGTTGGACGTTTAAGGTCAACCAAGAGTTGTGGGAAAAGCACAATATAAAGGCCCTTGACGTTTTACCGGTAGGAATGTCCGGTCTTTCCTTGAGCAAGCTGCCTGACAAGTATGATGATCCTACCGTACAAAAAGGGGTAAAAGTCCGCGTTATGCCGATCAAACCCTGTGAATGGACATATGAGGCTTTGGGGTATATTCCAACTCCCATACCTTATGCCGAAGTTTACACATCGCTTCAAATGGGGATAGCCGATGGGCAGATGGGAGGGCCACCCTTCCAGGCATGGCAATTCAGGGACGTGCAAAAAGTTTGGATACAATATAATGATTACGTAGAAACATGGTGGTTTGTGATAAATAAAGATGTATGGGATAAGCTTTCCGCAGAGGATCAGCAGATACTGACGCAGGCGGCTCAGGAAGAAGCAAGAATCCAGTGGGATAAAGCAGAACAGGTAGATGAAGAATTCCGCCAAAAGCTGAAAGACGAGTTTGGCTGGGAAATCGTTATGTTGTCTGATGAACAGTTAAATCGCATAGCCGAACATGTAAGGAAAGTAGTATGGCCGAAGATGGAAGAAATTGTTGGAACAGATTTGATGAACCGTATTTACGAGGAATCTGGAATCCCTCGACAGTAACAGTAAGATGTACGCAACAAAAAAGGGGGGTACATATGTACCCCCCTTTTTTGTTGCCTGTTTACTATCTCATTATTCTCCCTCAGATGGTCAAAACTTTTTTTGAATCCCATGTGCAATAATAGAATTGCATTACAGGCATTACAGGAGGAAAAGGCGAGAGAAATCGATGTAAACATCAGCATCTGGTTAAAACCTCCATGTCTTGGTTCCAGTTACGTTATTGCGGCCGGAGGAGGGATACCATGATCGACGAAAGACGGAAAAACGAGCTCATAGGGCTATGCAGGGAACTCATTCAGCGTAAAAGCCTTTCGGGCGAAGAGGGCGAGGTGGCGCATCTTTTAGCCGAGGCGATGCGATCGCTGAAATACGACCAGGTCGAAATCGACCATTACGGAAACGTGATAGGACGCATGGTCTTAGGAGAAGGCGGCCCCGAAATTTTGCTTGAAGGCCACATGGACCATGTAGATGTGGCCGACGAAAAGTCCTGGAGCCACGATCCCTACGGGGCGGAAGTCTCCGGGGGCCGTATCTGGGGACGCGCCACCTCGGACATGAAAGGAGCCCTTGCCGCCATGGTCTTTGCGGCGGACCTGCTCAGGGAAGAGGCTAAAGGACTGCGTGGAGAGCTTGTAGTCGCCGGGAGCGTGCATGAGGAATGCTTCGAGGGAGTGGCCTCGGAATCAATCGCGGCAATTACGAACCCTGATTACGTAGTCATCGGCGAAGCTTCGGGGCTTGACCTCAAACGTGGACAGAGGGGACGCGCCGAGATCGTAATGGAGACCTATGGAAAGTCGGCCCATTCGTCGAACCCCTCTATGGGACTTAACGCCATAAAGACGATGCTCCCTCTTTTGATGAACGTAGAAAAGGAATTCATCCCTCATTCCCACCCCGTACTTGGAGAGGGCATACTCGAAGTAACGGATATCATCTCATCGCCTTATCCGGGAGCAAGCGTCATTCCCGACAAGTGCCGCGTCACCTTTGACCGCCGTCTTTTGCCGGGAGAAACCAAAGAAGAGGTACTGGCGCAAATCAGGCGGATTATAAGAGGTGTCGCAGCCTTCAAGCCGGATCTCAAGGCCGAGGTCTTTGTCGCCGAAGGGACCGCCAAATGCTACACGGGAGAGACCATAAAGGCCGAGCGGTTTGCTCCGGGCTGGTTGTTTGAGGAAAGCCACCCCTTCGTCCGCAAGGCTCTGGCAGGTCTCAGGTCGTCGGGGCTGGCCCCACGTGTCTCGCATTATTCTTTTTGCACCAACGGCAGCTACTATGCAGGAAAGGCAAGGATTCCCACCGTGGGCTTCGGGCCCTCGAGGGAAGAATTGGCCCATGTCGCAGACGAATATATAGAGATCGACCAGTTGCTCTCAGCCTGTGAGGGATATGCAGGCATCGCCCGGTCGGTCCTTTCCAGGGAGGCGGACCAATGATCAAAAAGACTGATTTGAAAAGCATCGAAGCAAAAGAAGTAGCACCGGGAGTCAGGGGAAAGTTCGCCCATTCCGACAACATGACTATGGCGTGGTGGGAAATCGACGAAGGCGCCCTTTTGCCTGCCCACTCCCACGAACACGAACAGGTGGTCAACGTCGTAGAGGGGACCCTCGAAATCCGCTCGGAAGACAAGACCTGGACTCTGGAGCCTGGTTGCGTTCTGGTGTTGCCGGGCGGAGTGCCCCACGAAGCCAGGGGCGTAACATTCTGCCGCGTAATCGACGCTTTCTGCCCCGCCAGGGAAGATTACAAGTAGTTAGCTCCAGGCTCAACGTCAAGGGGGGTGTTTCATGAATCGTCCCATTTCGCGCATAACGGGGGGAGTCGAATCCGTATCCAGGAGTCTATTCGGTATTTTCGCGACTCTTTTGGTTTTCGGGGCCGCCATGGGGGTCCTGGAAGCCGCGGTGGTCGTTTACATGCGCGAGTTCTGGTATCCCGCGGGTTTTGGATTCCCGACGGCCGAAATCCCCGCAGACATTCTTGCCGTCGAAATCTGGCGCGAGGTGGCCACCTTGGTCATGCTTGGTGCAGTGGCGTTCCTCGCGGGCAAAAGGTTCTTCGACCGATTTTTGTACTTTCTTTTCACCTTTGGCATCTGGGATATTGTGTATTATGTTGGCCTTAAATTGTTTGTCGGGTGGCCGCCGTCGCTTTTCACCTGGGACGTTCTGTTTTTGATTCCCGTCACCTGGGTCGGACCTGTTCTGGCTCCCGTCCTTTGCTCGCTTACGATGATTGCCATGTCCATTGTACTGGTGACGCTAGAAGAAAACGGGTACCGCGTCAGGACAAGCCCCCTGGAGGTCGGCCTTCTTATTGCCGGTGCCTTGATGATTTTCGCTGCCTTCGTCTGGGACTTTACGGCAATGCTTGTGGCCAGCGGGTTTTCGGCGGGAAGTGAGGCCTTTGCGGAAGCTGTCGGAAACTACGTACCCGAGTCTTTTCATTGGGGCTTGTTCCTGCTGGGCGAGGCCCTGGTCATAGCTTTCGTCGTCCTTTCGATCCGCAACTCCCGCAGGCTTATCTGAAATCGTGGAGCGTGGTATCCTATCCGGAGGGAGGGGATTGCCACGAAAAGAAATATTTTGATTTTTGCCCTCTTTGCCTTTATCGTCGGGGTCGCCGTGAGCATTTCCGTCGTGCGTCCCGGGAATGGAAATGAAGAAAAAGCACCGATACCGCAGGCTCAGCCGGTAGGCGAGTCTTTTCCGGTACCGGACGCGCTTGAGGAGTCTGTACCCGAAGAAACATCGGGGGATCTCTCGACGGCGTCTGAAGAGGCTGCTACCGAAAAGGCCTCTCCTGAAGTGCCTGAAGGGCAGTTCTTGGGTCTTGAGGTGACTCCTGCCGGGACAGGCAAGGCCTTCGATGACGCCGACCTTGAATGGGTTAGAAGTAAAACCGGCGGTAAGCCCGTGGTTTCGGAAGATGAAAAGGACATAATGGATTCTCTCGATCCGCGCTTAAAGAAAGCCGTTGAAGAGGCGGGAGATTTTGTAGAGGAGGTTGACGAGAAAACCCTCGATATAACCTCGGATATACTAGAGGTAGTTCCTTTTCTGAACCTCAAGCCCGAAAAGGCGGAAATACGCCCCAATGGTGGAGGTGCCACGCTCACAATAGAGTTGTCACCGGAGGCCCTTGGCATAAATACAGGTAAAAAAACCGCGCCCGAAACGGCGTCTTCGGACGAAGCTCCTGCCGAACAGCCGGAAGAAGACGTGAAAGTAGACTCCCAGGATGAGGGTGGGGAAGGGAATTCCTGAGAAAGATGTCTTCTTTTAGTAAGGCATACCCCGGTTTGATACTGCAAAGTTTCAGTACCCGTCTATATCAGGCATAAAGTATATTCAAGGAGGATGAGTCATGAAAAAAACAGTAAAGACCGACAAGGCCCCGGCAGCCATAGGGCCTTACAGCCAGGCGGTGTGGGCAGGGGATTTCCTTTTCGTGTCGGGACAGATCTGCCTCGACCCAGAAACGGGCGAACTGGTAGGTACCGACGCCGCGACCCAGGCGGATCAGGTGTTCAAGAACGTGGGCGCTATTCTCGAATCCCAGCAACTCAGCTTTAAGGACGTTGTAAAGGCAACGGTTTTCGCCAAAAACATGGAAGACTTTGCCGCCGTAAACGAAGTATACGGCAGGTTCTTTACTTCTGACTTCCCCGCAAGGGCCTTTGTCGAGGTGGCACGTCTCCCCAAGGACGTCCTTGTGGAGATAGAGGTGATCGCTTACAGGGGGTAACGTCTTGTGGAATATCTGCAAGAGTGGATCAGCATAATCTTCAAAACCTGCCCGGTGTCTTGTTTTAAAGGATGCCGGGTTTTTCTTTTTTCCCAAGTCCTGAAGATCAAGTTGAATGATTAAAATCCGTGATAGGCAGGTTGTCCCTTCCGGAATTTATCCAGAGCTTCGCCAGGTGTGAGCATGTCCTCCATACGAAACAGTGCCCCGGTTATATGAATCTCCTCGGTTATGCCCTTTTCAATGAGAGGAGCAAAATAGTTGGCTCCCCCGTAGACCAGCAGGTACCCCTTGTTCCTGTCCTGGATTGTCATGCGGTAGTTCTCGGGCATTGTACATCCCATTTCAAAGAGCGAGTTGAAATGCCTTTTGCCGAGAGTTCCGGCTATTTCCATGGCCCGGTCACAGTAAAAGGACGGAAAGGTCTTGATACTCGCTGTGACATAACCGGATCCCGTTTCGAGGTATCTTGAAACCTGGGTATAGCGCCCACGGCACAGTAGTTGTCCGGGACTGATTGTGGTGCCGGAGTGGCAAATTAAATCGATGAATCCCTTGGGTGCATAGTCCGACAATTTGTAAAGGCCCGTTGAGGCAGTCTCCAGCGGAACTCCGCCGCGCCTGAAGATGGATTCGTAATTTGTGGACGAAACAGCCGCGATGCCTATCTTTCCAGGGTCGATCCGTATGTTCCAGAGCTTCTGGTCTTCATCGATGAGGCCGATCAGAGGTGACACGATGACCGACGAAGAAGCCACTTTGTCAAGGCATTCGAGGGCTTCAATGATGCGCTCTTTGGGGCAGGTGATGACATTGACGATGAGTTTGCCCTTACATTTAACTATATCGAAATTGCATTCGAGCAGCATTTTCTGGGTTTCCAGCGAAGCAAGACCGATCCTGTCGAAAACCAGAAGCGTCTTTGCCTCTTCGATGCCCTTTTTGGTCAAAATCACGCCCCGTTTACCCAAACGGTGTACTACACCACCTTCCTCCAGGTTGGAAATGTGGTAGCGGATAGTGCGGGGATCCAGATCTATTCCGGCTTTTTTCAAGGCCTCCTGGAGGTCGATAGAATTAAGGGGTGTGCTCGAGAAATACAGGTTACGCAGTATTTCGACGACTGTCGA
>NPIE01022931.1_pt1 | contig 29876 bp, 26 predicted proteins | sample 8637661 | NCBI WGS metagenome assembly NPIE01 (sample SAMN07420842, study PRJNA396082) | bioreactor metagenome | isolation source: sample BA12 brine-fed electro-methanogenic bioreactor BA | place: Japan: Kochi | collected 2016-12-09 | reverse complement strand
TATGAGAAATTAGCCAAACTCAAGGCACCCTGATTTATCAGGGTGTTTAAAAAGGGAAGAAATGTCGTGATCAGCCCGCTTCAGCGGGCTTTCACATTTCAACACAAACAATAGAATAATTTTCCATCGATCAGCGATCATATTTTTTTCTTGCATTCAGCCGCCTTTGATGTTATTTTTGATACGGGGACTATTTGGAAAATCAAATTGCGGTCTAATCATGAACCAAACCGATAAAGATGAAAACCTATCTTAAAGTTTTTTTGGGTGGACTGGCATTAATGCTATTCTTATCCACAACCTGCGAAGAAGAAGACCCATGTGAGGATACCAAGCTAGAAGAAAATGTAGATGTTGATTATTACTGCTGGGGGACGGCAACATTTGTTAGAATTAACGATGGAGCAGATGTTACTGCAGCTTTCAAAGGAACTCATTTCAGGGTTAAATTTAATAAGGTGTATTGCAGCAATAAGAAAAGCAACGTTTTTGAATACCTGTATTATATGCTTGAAGATGGTACACTGGATAAGGTAGGAATGGGTACGATTGGCTTTACAATGCAAAACTCACTGGATGTTCTTGATATGACGGCCTATGTTATTACGCCATTTGGAGTCGGAGATGTAAGACTCGGGCAATCAAGGGCTACTGAAAACTATTGGTCCGTAGGTAAGGTAAGAACAGAAATGGATATTGAAATATGGGTTGATGAAGTAGGCAATGCCATATGGGCCAGCGGCAGTGCTGATTTTTATTATCAATAATTTGATTGGAAATAAAGCATATCCTGCCAGCCCGATGAATAGAAGTGCCAAGCTAATTTTATTCTGACATTATTTGGATAGCACCCGTGCTGGTGATTGATTTTATATATCCATTAATTCCTTCATTAATATTACCTTTGCCCCTTTAAATATTTGATGTTATGGCTAATAATTCCCCGGAGAATACCGAAAAGAAAAAATCACTGAATTTCATTGAACAGATCATTGAAAAAGACCTGGCAGAGGGTAAGAACGAAAAAAGGGTACACACCCGTTTCCCCCCGGAACCCAATGGTTACCTGCACATTGGCCATGCAAAATCTATCTGCCTGAATTTCGGCCTGGCTGAAAAATACAATGGTTTGACCAATTTGCGCTTTGATGATACCAACCCGGTAAAGGAAGATGTGGAATATGTGGATTCAATCAAAGAAGATATCAAATGGCTGGGCTTCGACTGGGAAGACCGGGAGTATTATGCCAGTGATTATTTCGAGCAGTTGTATGAATGGGCAATCAAACTGATCAAAGATGGCAAAGCTTATGTCGACGACCTGGACCAGGAAGATTTTGCAAAGAATTACCGGGGCACGGTCAATAAGCCAGGCAAAGAAAGTCCTTTTCGCAATCGCTCGGTAGAGGAAAACCTGGATCTCTTTGCCAAAATGAAAAACGGGGATTTTCCTGATGGATCCAAGGTATTGCGTGCAAAGATCGATATGGCCTCACCGAATATGCTGATGCGCGATCCGGCATTATACAGGATCAAACATGCCTCTCATCATCGTACCGAAGACCAATGGTGCATATATCCCATGTATGACTACGCGCACGGACAATCTGATTATATTGAGGGCATCACTCATTCTATCTGCACTTTGGAGTTCGATATTCACCGCCCGCTATACAACTGGCTGCTGGAGCATATAGTAGACACCGAATACAGGCCCCATCAGTATGAATTTGCCCGCCTGAACTTGAGTTATACCATCATGAGCAAGCGAAAGTTATTGAAGCTGGTGGAAGAAAATTACGTAAGTTCCTGGGATGATCCACGCATGCCAACCATTTCCGGCTTGAGAAGAAGGGGCTATACCCCTGAATCCATTCGTTATTTTGCAGATAAAGTGGGTGTGGCAAAAAGAGATAATGTGATTGATGTGGCCCTGCTGGAACATAGCATAAAAGAGGACCTCAACAAAAGAGCCCAGCGGGTAATGGCTGTGCTGGACCCGGTAAGACTGATCATTGATAATTACCCTGATGAAAAGGTGGAGGAGCTGGAAGCTGTGAACAACCCTGAAGATGAAGATATGGGAAAACGTAAGGTCATATTTTCGAAGGAACTTTTTATTGATCGCAATGATTTTATGGAGGACCCCCCCCGGAAATTTTTCAGACTGGCCCCCGAGCGGGAGGTACGCCTGCGTTATGCTTATATTATCAAATGTGTTTCTGTTGAAAAAGATGACAACGGAAAAATAACAACCATTCATTGTACCTACGATCCGAAAACCAAGAGTGGAAGCGGGAACCCCCAGCGAAAAGTGAAAGGGACCATTCACTGGGTTTCGGCACCCCATGCAGAGACTGTTGAAGTAAGATTATACGACAGGTTGTTCCTCAAGGAAGATCCGAATGAAACGGAAGAAGGAGAAGATTTTACTGCTAATATCAATCCTGAATCCCTGCAAATCGTGGAAGGGAAAATTGAGCCCTTTATCACCGAAACAAAGCCAGGTGATAAAATACAATTTGAAAGAGTCGGCTATTTTTGTGTGGATAAAGACAGTAGGGCGGAAAGAATGATACTCAATCGGACCGTGCCCCTCAGGGACCGCTGGGCAAAAAAGAACCAGTAAACTGTCAGACCCATCAGGAGGATTTTAAAATATCCTTGAAAGGCTATATAAAACCTCTTTCATTTTTTTGAATAATTTCAAAAAAGCTTTTATCTTTGCACCCGCATCTGCTTCTGGGCGGACAAGGATCCTCCAGCAGGCTGAAATAATTGCCCGATGGTGTAATTGGCAACACGTCTGACTCTGAATCAGAAGAGTCTAGGTTCGACCCCTAGTCGGGCAACATTCAATAAGAGGAGTCCTTGATTTCGTAAGAGATTAAGGGCTTTTTGTTTTCCCCCTGTTTTGTGACTGGGGGAGGGGTTTATCCAGTAAATAAATTGATTAAGCTACATATCTCAGAGGTTTAGAGGTTCAATCAAACAACTATGCAATTCACCAATCAACCAATCTTACAATTAAGGTTTTCTCTGCCCGGATGGGTGCAGCAGTCGAAATGCGCCTGAAACCTTACATTTTGTATTATATTTGCCTGCATTACAAAGCGCTTAAGATGTCAGGTTTTATGATAACCAGGATCAAAATATTTTTCGAACTCCTCTTCTGGAAGATCAGAAAGAACAGGGAAGGAAAGCTTGGGCATGCCCATTACGCATTCTTCTTCACAGAATATTTTTCTATCACGCGATCTTTTTATAAGGGCAAACGCATCCTTGATATCGGATGTGGACCCAGGGGCAGTCTGGAGTGGGCTGATATGGCAAAAGAAAGGATCGGTGTAGATCCGCTGGCTGATCGCTACCTTCAAATGGGCGCAGAGCAGCATGGCATGAAGTACGTAAAAGCAAACGCTGAAGATCTGCCTTTCGGGGATGATCATTTCGATCTGGTCTCATCCTTCAATTCCATCGACCATGTCATCAAGCTGGATCAGGCCTGTTCGGAGATAAGTCGGGTACTTAAACCAGGAGGTCTCTTACTCCTGATCGTGGATGTGCATGCACGGCCCTGGGTCACCGAACCCCAGGTGATCCGCTGGGATTTTGTCAGCCGGTATTTCCCGGATTTTGAAGTACTGGAAGAACATCACCTGGAAAGTGTAAAGAACAACAGGATCTACAGCAATGTAAGGGCAAATGTTTTGGCCAGAAACGAAAAGAAACAAAAGGGCGTGCTCACAGCAAAGCTGAAGAAAATACCTTAATTTCGCATGGCGAAAAGATCCCTTAATCCGGGAAGATTTGAAGACCTTTTAACAGTGAAAGTACATCGGGCAAAGCGTGTTTTTATCCTCTTTCTGCTGGCATGTATTGCCATGCCTTCAATTGCCTATGCTCAACTTAGTCTGGAGACGGGAGGCAGTAATTCCTTTTATCAGAGCAAGGCAAATGTGCTGCGATTACAAAAACAGCCGGCAGATTCTGAAACATCCCAGGAAATTAACAAGAAACGGCTTCGGGCCGTCATCATCACGGAATCCACGCTATTTGCCGCCTCCATGATCGGGCTCTATCAGCTCTGGTACAAAGATTATCCGCAGAGCAGTTTTCACTGGGACAACGATAACAACAACTGGCTGCAAATGGATAAGGTAGGCCATGGGGTGACTTCTTATTATGTTGGAAAAATCGGTTATGAGGCCCTGAGGTGGTGCAATGTGGATGAAAAAAGATCTGTCTGGTTCGGTGGCACCCTCGGTTTTGTTTACCTGCTCACCATCGAAACCCTGGATGGATTTTCGAAAGAGTGGGGAGCTTCTGCCGGCGACCTGGTAGCGAATGTCACTGGCTCCGGCCTTTTCATCGGGCAACAGCTCCTGTGGAAAGAACAGCGTTTTACCCTCAAATATTCCTTCCATCAAACAAAATATGCCGATTACCGGCCGGACCTTTATGGTAAGAATTTTTTCCAGCAGATGATCAAAGATTATAATGGCCAGACCTACTGGCTTTCTGCTAATTTAAAATCCTTTTGGAAAGAGAGCAGCTTCTTACCCGACTGGCTGAACCTGGCGGTTGGGTATGGAGTGGACGGCCTCACGGGAGCTGTGGAGAATGAAACGGAGCATGATGGCCGGGAGATCCCTGAATTTGAGCGAACCCGGCAATTTTACTTTTCCCTGGATGCAGATCTTACAAAGATTAAAACAAACTCTGAATTCCTGAAGAATCTTTTTAAGGTGATCGGTTTTATCAAGATCCCATTCCCCGCCCTGGAATATAATACCAGGGGGGAGTTTAAATTTCATGCCTTTTACTTTTGATGCATACTGATCATTCTATGTGGGGATTTATTTCTTGACATTAGCCTGCACACATACTAACTTTAATGCGCAAACCAAATTAAAAAATGAATAATGAGAAAACTTATATTTTTCTTGCTGGTCACTGGTATCTTTTTACTACTCAATGCATCCTCCTGCAACGAAGACGATAAGGATAAACCGGTTTCCCTCAAGGTAACTGCCAAATTCACTGTTACCCCTGAAAGCGGTACCACAAACACACAATTTCTTTTTAATGCTTCTTCATCAGAGTTGATCGGGGATTATGAAACAGTTGATTATGAATGGTATTTCGGGGATAACCAGTCCATCATTGATGGCAATGTAACGGCCCAGCATTCCTATGCCAGCCCGGGCACATATACCGTCCGGCTGGTCATCAAGATCTATAAGGCCAACCAGAGTGGGTCTGCTGCCGACGAATCCCTGGGCTCGGTAACGGTTAATTAGTCTGCTGATGTTTCTGAAATAATCTGTAACCCCGACAGGGGAGGAAAAAGTAATATCAATTGAAATTCAACTTATTTTTACACCATGAACTGGATCGACATATCTGTTAGCATACAGGAGGACCTGGTTGTCTGGCCCGGGGATCCTTCTGTTGATATTAAAATGGTGAACGATATGCAACTGGGCCATGAGGCCAACCTCAGCCGGCTCAACATCAGTGCACATACCGGAACACATATGGATGCCCCGCGGCATTTTCTAAAAGAAGGAATAAGTCTGGATAAAATGCCAACCGATGTCATGGTGGGAAAAGTGCGGATCATTCAGATCCATGATCATGAATCCATCAAAATAGCAGAGCTGGAAAAACAGAATATTCGGCCCGGGGATCGAATTTTATTCAAAACCAAAAATTCTCAGAAAGACTGGTCAACACGACCGTTTGATTATGACTTTGTCCACCTTGAAACCGATGCCGCGCAATACCTTGCCGGAAAAAGAATTGCACTTTGCGGAATTGATTATCTGTCGGTAAGCGGCATCAACAAAAATGAAACTGAAGTACACCGTGCCCTCCTGGAAGCCGGCATCTGGATTGTTGAAGGCTTGTTTATGAAAGTTGTTGATCCGGGCGATTATGAAATGATCTGCCTGCCTGTTAAAATTAAAGACAGTGATGGAGCCCCGGCAAGGGTGCTTGTCAGAAAAATAGTTTCTTAAGAAACATTATTATTCCTTATTATCCGGCTAAGTCTTTCTGGTGTTTTACCTAAGTAGAGAGCAATATGAGAATGCAAGCAATAAAGGAATGTTTACTTTTGCAGGCACAATTTTGTCACCTATGAGCAAAACCGATAGTACATCAGGAAATGTTCGTGAGAATATTCATATTGGAGATCTGGTAGAGATCATTCAGAAAAAACATCAGCGAAGTGGAGAACTTACAGAAGGCCTGGTAAAAAGAATTTTAACCAGTTCTTCCAATCATTCAAGAGGGATAAAGGTGATGCTGGATACCGGTGAGGTGGGTCGTGTGCAACGGCTTATTCCGGAAGAGGAATAAGAATACATCCCTTTAAGGGCCCTTAATAAGCTTTACAGCAGCTCTGAGGAAAGAAAATCTGCTTTTTGGATAAGGATGTCCGCTCAGGTAATAATCGGTGAATTTCTCGGCTAAATAGCTGCCACGGTGTTTGAAAACAAACTTACTGAACATACTCCTGTCATAGAGAATATGAGCCAGTTTTTTACCGGGTTTTTGAAGATCCAGAATATTTTCTTTGATGAATCTTTCGTATGTGGGACCGGCTTTGCTGTTTTCCTCCATGCTCTGTCTGATGGCCCTGATAGCCATTTTTCCACTGAGTAAGGCATGGGAAATGCCTTCTGCAACTACCGGATCTGCCAGCCCTGCTGCATCCCCCGCCAGCAATATATTATCCCTGGCAATACCCTGCTTCCTTGGGCTAACGGGTATGACAGAAGCCCTTATTTCAAGATCTGCTGGTATGGGCAATTTCAGAAAATTAAAATATTGCGCCAATTGTTTTTTCAGATCAAGCCTGAATTTCCTGGGCGAAAAGCGGCCCAGTCCAATGCTAAGGATTTCTTTTTTGGGAAAGACCCATGCATATCCGCCCGGGGGAAACCCCAGGTCGAACCGCAGATTATTGCATAGCGGATGATTAGGAGAAACAGGGATTTCACATTCAAGGGCAGGACACAAAGTCCGGTCTTCAATCCAGCCTGCCAGCCGGGCAGATTTGCTGTGAACCCCGTCAGCAATTATAAGATAAGGCGCCTGAAAAACTCCGGAATCCGTCTTGACAAGATAATTGTTACCGGAATGATCAATTCCTTCCGGAGTGTTCAATTCCAGGATGTCGACAGTATGCCGGTTTAAGTGATCCAGCAGAAAGATATCGAGGCGATCCCGCATAACTGCATAAATAATGGGATCTTTACGTTGAATGCGATGCTGAAAACCGGTATCCTTCATGCTGATCAGGATGTTGTTGAAGCTTCTCTCTACGATGCCTTCTGCCCCCGGAGGAAGCAATTGCATACTGGCACTGACCAGTCCCCCGCCACAAACCTTGTAACGTGGATGTTTTTCCTTTTCGATCAGCAGGCTTTTAAAACCGTTTTGCTGTGCCTCCAGGGCTGCCATCAGGCCGGCCGGCCCTGCACCGATAATGATGATATCATACTGTTTCATCAGATGGAAGATTAATCAAAAATACGGATATTGATCTTTTATTAAAAACAAGCGAGATAAGAATCTTTAAGAAATCTGCAGAAACTTTATAATATCAATGGAATCTGGTAGTTTTGTGAGAAAGAAACTGATTATGCGCAAAAGATATCTTATTGTTTTAATGATCATGCTGGGGGTTACCAGAATGCAGGCCCAGATCGACAGCCTGAATCCTGGACTGGCCAATGACTGCATACGCTCCCTGAATTTTTCCGACCGCATGTTCGAAGAGGGAAATTTTGATATTTCCTATAAATACTGGCAGAATGGTTTCAGGATCTGTGACAAAGACATCGGTAGCGGGATCTATTTCCTGGGTGAGGCCCTGCTCGAATACCGGCTTTTTCAACTGGGCCCGGATGAAAATAAGCAAGTGGTGCTGGATTCCCTCATCCAGCTGATTGAGGAAAGAAAAGAACGCTATGGCAACGAACTCCAGTTAAAAGGCCAGCAACCTTTTTCGGCCACAAAAAAATTGAATGCCCTCAAAGTTTTTTACGGCATCAATGAAAAATGCGAATACATCCGTTTTGGCAAAGAAGCCATCGGAGACGGCTTTTCAATTGAAACCTTCCCCACCCTGCTCTGGGAAGATCATTACCATTCCATTGCCGTTGCCCTGGATAAGGACAACAACCAGGTAAGGATGAGTCTCATCATCGATCTGGGAGAAAAATTTGATATTGAACAGGGGGATATTCTGGAACTGCATTTGCAGGATGGAACAAAGATCATACTGAAAGCCGACAAAGACGCCTCCTCGGTGGGTTTACAAAAATTCGACAAACTGGTATACCGGGCCAGGGCCACTTATTATCTTGATCTGAAGGAAGCAGCTTTTCTTTCATCAAAGACTAATCCACTGGCAAAGATCGTACTGAATACCCGGAAAGGGAAAATCAGCAAAGCACCACAACATCCTGAACAGCTTGCGGATTTGATGCGTTGTCTTAAGCTGTAAGGCCATCTTTGATTTTAGAACCAGTATCCAATTTTGAATGAGAGTGGCAGATTTAAAGCAAAATAATTGCCTTCTTTTGCTGCAAGGTAATATGCGTTGGGTACTTTTGGTTTTCCCATCTTATCAAAACTGTTTTCTCTTTTAAAATGCCTGGTATTTTTGTGTTTTAAACCAACACCCGCGCTGAGATCAAACACAAAATGGTTGAGGTAAACATGCATCCCAACATTGATATTAAAAGCTTCGGTGCTTTTGATGATCATGATCCGATCCTCGTAATTTACAAGGTAGGCATAAGGGTTTTCCCATGGAGACTCTACGCCAAATCGTGTTGTATACCAGAACCTGGTTGAGCAGGCCATGATCTCTGCAGCATAATAAACGTCCAGTTTTTTGCTCTGGCTGAATGCACGTTTGTAAGTAAGTCCCGCGCGCAATCCCCTGATTTTTTCAAAATCAGAAATACCGAATACATCTGAAAGGTGAGCAAATGACACCTCAATTGCGTTGTTCTTGCTGAAGAAAGTTTCGATGCTGAACTCATATCCCGGGTTTACCGGGTCAAACAATTTAAGCGGTGATATTTTGAACTGGTTATTATAAAAGAACCTTTCATCCTGTGCAAAGGAAAACTGCACGATCAATAATAGCAATATTCCGAGGATGCGGTTTTTCATCGGGTGAAGCTCAAGGATATTTGTAATCAAATGTAAGAAAATTCTGAGGAGCCAACAAAAAAGCCTGGCAGGGAGCTGACAGGCTTTTTTAGAGGTCTCGGGCGGATTCGAACCGCCGTACCCGGTTTTGCAGACCGGTGCCTAAGCCACTCGGCCACGAGACCTTTCTTTAAAAGGAAGGCAAAATTACGAATATTCTTTTAATCAGAGAGACTATTTTTTCAGGAGTTTAAGCGAACTGAAAAAATTTAGTCGAACTCCTGCCTGCAGCAGGCAGGGATCCCGAGCTTGTCGAGGGATCTCCTATTATTTTACCCTGTTTTCTGCGTAAGCACGCAAACAATCAGGGCAAAGGCAATTATCATAAGTTTCCCTGAGCAATTTCAGGTTCTGCTCTGAGATCTGATAAGCCATGCACCAGCATTCCTTGTTGTGCAGGCACTCAAAGGTCTGCCCGCATTTAGCGCATTTTTTTATGTGTTTGCTTTCATTCATATCATAGATTCATTTTCAGGGCGACCCGCTCAACCCTCCCTCCTACCGGTGGATTCATCTTGGAGATCTTCAGGCTGGCATTTTTTACATATGGATATTTCTCCTTCAGTTTGTTGAGGATCCGCCTGCCAATATGTTCCAGCAAATTGGAACGAATGGCCATCTGCTCCTTCACCATCAGGTATACTTCCTGGTAATTCAGGGTGGTGCTGAGGTCGTCGGTCTTCTCGGCTTCCTCCGTGTTGGTTTCAATGAAAATATCCACCATGAACTTGGTCCCGATGATGGCTTCCTCCCGGATGCAGCCATGATAGGCATAAAACTCCATTCCCTCAACAGATATCTGTGACATGATCCTTATTTTTTAATTTCCCCGATGGCTTTATCGATGCGCTGCATGCTTTCTTCCTTTCCGATCATTTCGATGATCTTAAACAAACTGGGGCCCATACCAGAACCGACCATGCAAAGCCGTAGTGCGTTCAGGACTTTGCCAAAACCCAGCTCCTTTTCTTCAATATATGATTTTACCGTTTTTTCAATTGCTTCTTCCTGGAAATCTTCAAGATCTTTTAGCTTGCTTTTGATATCTTCCATCATACCGGGCGTATCTTCTTTCCATCTCTTCTTCACCACCTTTTCATCATATTCCTCCGGGGCCTGGAAAAAGAAATGGGACTGATCCCATAATTCAGAAACGAAATTCACTCGTTCCTTTACCATGCCAATCACTTCCTCAACAAATGCCTTTTCTTTGCTAATGCCTTTCTCTTCGAGCACGGGCATGAACAGGCCCGCAAGTTCTTCATCACTTTTCTTTTGCAAGTACTGATGGTTGAACCAGCGGGCTTTTTCCGGATCAAAACGGGAATCGGATTTCCCGATCTTGCTGAGTGAAAAGAGCTCGGTCATTTCTTCCATGCTCATGATCTCTTTGTCATCACCGGGGTTCCATCCCAGCAGGGCCAGGATGTTCACAAAGGCTTCCGGGAAATAACCCGATTCCTTATAGCCACTGGCAACTTCGCCTGTTTCAGGATTCTTCCATTCCTTGGGAAAGACCGGGAAACCATCCTTATCCCCATCCCTTTTACTCAGCTTGCCTTTTCCGCTGGGTTTCAGGATCAGGGGCATGTGGGCAAATTCCGGGATCTCATCTTCCCAGCCAAGGTAACGGTACAGGAGAATATGTGCAGGTGTTGAATTAACCCATTCCGATCCACGGATCACATGGCTGATCTTCATCAGGTGATCGTCGACTACATTGGCAAGGTGGTAAGTGGGCATGCCATCCGATTTGAATAGGATCTTGTCGTCAAGCTGGGATGAATGAAAAGAGATATGCCCGAGCACAATATCATCGAATTCCACATTTTCGTTTTCAGGTAGCTTTAAACGGATCACAAAAGCTTCGCCGGCATCCAGTCTTTTTTTAACTTCCGCTTCTGGCAGGGTGAGGGAATTATTCATTTCACCGCGGGAAGCCACATTGTATTGCTGGCTGTCGGCTTTCGCTTCCTGCAGCCGCTGGCGCATAGCTTCCAGTTCTTCCGGTGTGTCAAAAGCATAATAGGCATGCCCCTTGCTAACCAGTTGTTCCGCATATTCACGGTAAATATCCTTCCTTTCAGATTGCCGGTAAGGTGCATAGGGTCCGCCGGCTCCAACACCTTCATCAACATCTATCTTACACCAGGCCAGCGAGTCCACGATGTATTGCTCCGCCCCGGGTACATAACGGTTCTGATCGGTATCTTCTATTCTCAGCAGGAATTTTCCTCCGTGCTTCCTGGCAAATAAATAATTGAACAATGCCGTCCTTACGCCCCCGATGTGCAAGGGGCCGGTCGGACTTGGTGCAAATCTTAACCTGACTTCTCTGTTTTCCATAAATCGCTTGCTTTTGAGCCTGCAAAGATAAGAAATCTGATAGGGATGAGGCCCGCAAATGATAAATGATTGTTAAAGAAGCCAGGCAGAATATCTTTACATCCAAATACTTATTAGCTTTGCACCTCAGTGTTTGAACCGGCTTTGGGGTGTCAAAATAAAGGTCCATACAGATCGTTTACACTGAAAGACAATACGGAGCTTATATATGAGCAGTTTTGAAAATATAAAATATAAACTCAGAAGATTCAGAAGGAAGTATTATACCAATATGCTGATCCGGGGATCCATCCTGTCAATCAGCATATTGATACTGCTTTTTCTGGTTCCGGCAGTACTCGAATATTATGGTTATTTCGATACCCTTGTTAGAAGTATCTTCTTTTTTGGTATGCTGATTGGTGGACTGCTCGTACTCGGATTTTATGTCTTTCGTCCAATCATGAAGATACTCAACCTGGGCAATACGATCGATGATGATTCCGCGGCCCGCCTGATCGGGGAGCATTTCCCGGAGATCCGGGATAAATTGTTGAATACGCTTCAACTCCGCAACCTGGGCCAACAACCGGGAAAGAGCCTGCAACTGATCGAAGCCAGCATTGAACAGCGTACAAAGGAAATGAAAGCCATTTCATTCCAGCAGGCCGTCAGTTTCAGTGTGAACCGTAAGTATATGCGGGTGTTCTTGCCCTTAAGCCTGCTCTTTTTGTTTATCCTGATCGCATCGCCCGACCTGATCACAGAACCATCAAAGAGAATCGTACAGTACAATGTGCATTTTGAGAAACCTGCTCCCTTTGAGATCAACATCACCAATGACAGCCTTTTGGCTCTGGAAGGAGATAATTTTGAACTGAAGGTAAAAACCAGCGGGGAAGTATTGCCCGACAAACTTTACCTGAGCAGTGGCGGAAACAGAATGCGATTGCAGAAAGAAAGCCCGGAGCAATTTACATACCTTTTTAGCAACCTGAACAGGGATGTGAGCTTTTCAATCCAATCGGATGAATTCAGCAGTGAGAAATACCTTTTAAAAGTAAACCCCAGGCCCGTGCTAATCAGTTTTGATGTCTTGCTGACTTATCCGGAATATGTGCGGAAAGAAAATGAATTGCTCGAAAATAATGGAGAGGTCATCATCCCGGAAGGAACAGATATCAAATGGAAATTTTACACGAAACAAGTTGATGAACTCCTGTTCGGACTGAATACCGAAGATACAATATTGCAGAATGAAAATTCAAATGTTTTTGAATTCCAGCAGCAGGTTTTCGATAATAGCAATTATTATTTCCAGCCCAAGAATGCATATTCACAGAAGGAAGATACGCTATTTTATGCAATCAATGTGATCAAAGATGCATATCCTGATATTATTGTGAACGAGGAACAGGATTCCAGCATGCGGGGCCGTTCCTTTTTTACTGGTGTCATTAAGGATGATTATGGTTTTAGCAGGCTTAAATTTTACTACAGCATCAATGAAGAGGAGGAGAAAGATATACCGCTGACTGAATTGATCGATCCGCTTTCAGAAGAGCAGCGCTTTTATTATTCAAGTGATTTTTCCAGCATTGAACTTGAACCTGGCGATGAAATGGTCTATTATTTTAAGGTCTGGGACAATGATGCCGTAAATGGGCACAAGAGCTCACGCTCGAGGACATTTTCCTACAGAATGCCCACAAAAGAGGAAATCTCGGAAAAGATAAAAGAAGATAAGGACAAGATTGAAAAAGGGGTGGAGGAGAAGCTGATCGAGTTGAATATGCTCAACCAGGAGATCGATGCACTTTCAAGGCAGATGCTGGAAAAAGAAAAAATGGACTGGCAGGATACAAAAAGGGTAGAGGATCTTCTGAAAAGGCAGAACGAACTCCAGACCAGCATCCAACAATTGATCGAAGAAAACAAAAAAACCAATCGTCAATTGCAGGACGAGAATATACTGAAGAACCAGGAATTACTTGAAAAACAACAAAGGATACAGGAGCTGCTGGAACAGGTGCTGGATGAAGAAACAAAGGAGATGCTCAGGAAGCTGCAGGAGATGCTCGAAAAGATGGACAAAGACCAGGTGATGGAAATGATGGAGAACATCAAGATGTCGAATGAGGAAATGGAGGAGAGCCTCGACCGCAACCTGGAATTATTCAAGCAACTGGATTATGAAAAGTTACTGACCGAAATCACTCAGAAACTTGAACAATTAGCCGAAGAGCAGAAGAAACTTAGTGATCAGACCGCTGAGAAAAAAGCCGACAAGGAAAAAAATATGCAGGAGCAGGGGGAATTGAAAAAAGACTTTGAAAAACTTCAGGAGGACATCGAGGAATTGAAAGAGAAAAACCAGGAGCTGGAAAGCAAAAACGAGGAATTCGACAGCCAGGAACTGGAGCAGGAGATACAGCAGGACATGGAGAACAGCATGGAAAACATTCAACAAAACAAAATGGGAAAAGCCTCGGAATCGCAGCAGAGTGCCTCTCAAAAAATGAAGAAAATGGCCGAGCAAATGATGGAGGCTTTTAACAGTGGCATGCAGCAAAGCGCTGGTGAGGACATGAAGGCTGTGCGGGAGATCCTTGAAAATCTAATCGAAACTTCTTTCGACCAGGAAGAACTGATCCACCGTATCAACAACATCAATCCGAATGATCCGGGATATGTCAGGATTATGCAGGAACAGAACAACATCAAAGACAATATGGGCATGGTGGAAGACTCTCTGCGTGCACTTGCAAAAAGGCAGATGGCCATACAGCCATTTATTAGCAAGGAATTGTCAAAGATCAACAAAAACCTGGACAAGGTAAATGAAAACCTTAAAGAGCGACGCACAAGCTTTGTTTCAAGAGACCAGCAATATGTTATGACTTCTGTTAACAACCTGGCATTGCTTTTGGTTGAGGCCCTGCAGCAAATGCAAAATAGCATGAACCAGCAGAATTCCCAATCCTCCAAAGGGAGTTGTAGCAAACCGGGAGGAAAAGGTTCCACGGCAAAAAGCATGAAACAATTGCAGCAAAAGCTCAACGAAAGCATGCAGCAAATGCAACAGGGTATGGAAGGTAAAGGGGAGCATGGTAAAAAAGGGAAACGCTCGCTCAGTGAGCAATTTGCACGCATGGCGGCCGAACAGGCAAGCATTCGCAAGCGACTACAGGAATATATGGATCAGCTTGAAGAGGGCGGAGTCAAAGCCGGAGGCATGGCAGAGATGATGGAAGAAATGGAGAAAACCGAAGAAGAGCTGGTAAATAAAATACTGACCAATGCTACTATGCAAAGGCAAAAAGAGATTCTTACAAGGCTGCTGAAATCTGAAAAGGCTGAGATGGAAAGGGAAAAGAAAAAGGAAAGAGAATCAGAGGAAGCAAAAAATGTTAAAAGAAGTAACCCGGAGAATTTTTTGGAGTATAAGAGGATGAAAGAAGGTGAGGCGGAATTATTGAAAAAGGTAAATCCCAAATTAAAGCGTTTTTACCAGAAAAAAGTGAATGAATATTTTTATAATTCGGGTGTTGTAACAAAGGAAAATCCCAATGGTAGCAATTCAAATTAAGGATGATTATTTAAAGGACATAGAGCGTTTTGTCGAACAGATCTGCAATCAATACAAATTGTCAGATAATTATTTTGGAAATATCCTGATCTCACTGCTGGAGATGGTCGACTATCTGAAAAAACATGGTAATAATGTTTTGAATGTGCAGCTTAAGAATTCAGATATGTTAACCCTGGATGTAATACGCGAACAGCATTCAGGTCCGGAAATCAATACGGAAGAAAATGCTTTGCTTGATAATAAAAGCCTGTTTATGATCAGTAGGCTCACTGATAAATTCAGTATTTCTGAAGATCAAAAAACGATCTCCCTTCATTTTGATATCAGCCATACTCTCCGGAAAAAATCTGAGGAAAGGGGAGAGGTCCTGAAAAATTATCTTTCTCCCAGGGAAGCTTACCAGAAGAAAAATCATTGAGTTTATGAGTAATATTCATTTTTTCTACGATGGAATTGAAAAGATTCCTCTTGATGAATTGGCATTAAGAGATTTTTTGGAATGGATGGTCGGTGAGGAAAAACAGAAACTAACTGAGCTGAATTTCATTTTTTGCTCAGATGAAAAACTATTAGAGATCAATAAGCAGTATTTGCAAAGGGACTATTTTACGGATGTGATCAGTTTTGACCTCTCGGAAGGGAATGAAATAGCAGGGGAGGTGTATATCAGTGAAGAAAGGATAAGAGAGAATGCTGAGGAAATGAGTCAAAGCATTGAAAAAGAAAGAATTAGGATCATTTTTCATGGTCTTTTACACTTGCTGGGTTATGATGACAAAACCAAAGGCGAAAAAGAGCGGATGAATGAAAGGGAAGACCACTACCTGGCCGAATATGTTTCACGTGGAACAAATAGAAAATGATTTTTGAAAAAACATATGATATAATTGTGGTTGGCGCCGGGCATGCCGGTTGTGAGGCAGCTGCAGCTGCGGCAAACCTGGGATCGAGTGTACTCCTTGTGACCATGAACATGATGAACATGGCCCAGATGAGTTGCAATCCCGCCATGGGAGGAATTGCAAAAGGACAGATTGTACGGGAGATCGATGCCCTTGGAGGCTACTCAGGGATTGTTTCCGACAAATCCATGATACAGTTCCGTATGCTAAACAAAAGCAAGGGACCAGCCATGTGGAGCCCGAGAACACAAAATGACCGCATGCTGTTTTCTATCGAATACAGGAAAATGCTTGAGAGGACCAGGGGGCTGGATTTCTGGCAGGATGTGGTGAATGGTTTGATCGTGGAAGAAAATCGAATTGCCGGGATACGCACAGGCATGGGCCATGAAATCCGGGCAAATGCAGTCATACTCACAAATGGAACATTTTTAAATGGCGTGATTCATATCGGGCAAAAGAAAATCGGCGGTGGAAGGATTGGTGAGAAAGCATCCATGGGTATCACAGAAGAATTAAATAAACTGGGCTTTGAATCTGACCGCATGAAAACCGGAACACCGGTGCGGGTAGATGGAAGGACCATTGATTTCAGCAAGCTGGAAGAACAAAAGGGCGACGAAAAAATAGGGCGCTTTTCTTTTACTGATACACAACTTCCGGAAAAACAAAGGAGTTGCTACCTCGCCTTTACAAACCTCAAAGTGCATGATACATTAAGGCTTGGTTTTAAAGATTCACCCATGTTTAATGGAAGGATTGCTGGTGTTGGACCCAGGTATTGTCCCTCCATAGAAGATAAGATAGACCGTTTTTCAGATAAGGACAAACACCAGCTATTTGTCGAACCTGAAGGCTGGAATACGGTGGAGTATTATGTAAATGGTTTCTCTTCATCATTACCAGATGAGATACAGTTTAAAGCCCTGAGAAATATCCCGGGTTTTGAAAATGCAAAAATATTCCGGCCGGGGTATGCCATTGAATACGATTATTTTCCACCTGTACAGTTAAAATATACCCTGGAGACAAAATTAATAGAAGGACTTTATTTTGCCGGGCAAATCAATGGGACCACCGGCTATGAAGAAGCAGCCTCACAAGGTTTAATGGCCGGGATCAATGCGCATCTTAAACTGAATCAAAAAGAAGCTTTTGTATTGAAGCGATCTGAAGCATATATTGGTGTATTGATTGACGACCTGATAACAAAAGGAGTGGATGAACCTTATCGTATGTTTACATCCAGGGCAGAATTCAGGATACTGCTCAGACAGGATAATGCAGATATGCGTCTTACCGAAAGAAGTAATGAGATTGGATTGGCAGGTGATGATCGTTTGCAGAAAGTAAAAGAAAAGCGAAATCAAATCGAGAAAGTCGTCAGTTTTCTGAAGAAAGAAAGTGCGAGCCCTAAAAAAATGAATACTGTACTGGAAAAAGCCGGAACAAAAATCCTGAAACAAAAAGTAAAACTGGATGCTGTCCTGCTGCGTCCGCAGATTTCCCTGAATGAACTGATACAGGGTTCTGATGAATTGAAAAATTTCCTGGAAAGCAGCAGGATTTCGGATGAGAGTTTAGAAGAAGCAGAAATCCTCGTAAAGTATGAGGGCTATATTCAGAAAGAAAAGGATATGGCAGGGAAAATGAATTCACTGGAAAATCTGGTATTAAGCGATAATTTTGATTATCATAAGCTAAAATCCCTGTCTTTTGAAGCAAGGGAAAAACTGAGTAAAGTCAGGCCGAAAACAATTGGACAGGCCTCAAGGATCAGTGGAGTATCCCCGGCAGATATTTCTGTTTTAACGGTTTATCTTGGACGATAAATGCCATTGTTCCACGTGAAACAAACTCATAAAATGAAAGAAATTAAGGAGTGCCCCGTTTGTAAAAATTCTGCCTTTGAAAGCTTTCTTCATAGCAGGGATTACTTTTTAACCCAGGAAGACTTCCATATTTCAAAATGCAAAAATTGTGAATTCGTATTTACAAATCCTGTTCCTCACGAAAGGGAACTTGGAAAATATTATAAGAGTGATGAATATCTATCACACAGCAACAAAAAATCTTCCCTGAAGGATTTTCTTTACCAGCTCGTAAAAACAAGAAATCTAAAGAAAAAGTACAATACGGTATGCAAATATGCCAGTATACAAAAAAGAAGTATTCTTGATTATGGTTCAGCCAGTGGTGATCTGCTGGCTTATTTCGCTACAAAAGGGTGGAATGTAAGAGGAATAGAAGCGGATGATGAAACAAGAGAGAAGTCAATAAAACAACATGCGATAAAGGTTTTCTCCAAAAAGCAGGATCTCGACCTTCATCAATATGATGCAATTACTTTGTGGCATGTGCTTGAACATGTGGCAGACCTGGATGAAAGCCTAAGTTTTTTTCACGAGAACCTAAAAGCCAAAGCTAAGCTCTTCCTTGCTTTACCCAATATTGATTCATGGGATGCCAGGCATTATGGCAAATACTGGGCAGCCCTGGATGTGCCCAGACACCTCTATCACTTTAATAAACAGTCGGTTGAGGGGCTTTTGATCCGCTTTGGATTTAAAATGAGGGATATACGACCCATGCATTTTGACGCATATTTTATCTCACTACTCAGCGAAAAATATAAAAAAGGGCATCATGATTATTTTACTGCCTTCCTCAATGGGATGCGGTCAAATAGTTTTGCAAGGAAGAACATGCAGCATAGCAGCCTGCTTTATGTATTCGAAAAAGCTTGATTTTCTGGTTCAGTTTTTGCTATTTTAGCCAATCAATGAAATCCTTATGAGAAAAGGACTGCTTTATATTTCGCTTTCTGTAGTATTGCTGCTGATCGCTGTATACTTTTCAAACTTCATTCTACGGCAAAACCTGCATGAAGTTGTGGTGGAACTGCAGGAAGACATCCTGGAACGGGAACAATTGATTTCCGGTCTGAGCAAGGAACTTATTCATGCCTATCATTCCAATGACGATAAAGAAGCACCGCTTATCAACGAGTTGTCCGAAAAAGTTCGCAGTCATAATGCAGAGGTACTGATCTATAAAGATGATTCACTTTATTACTGGACCGGAAACAAAGTTCCTATTGGTGTTAATGAAATCAATAGCTCGCCGCTACCTCCTTTCCTTGAATTAAGCAATGGCTACTACCAGGTGTTGCAGGTAGAGGATCATGGATTCGAAGCTTATGCTTTCATCCTGGTAAAATCAAATTTTCCTTATCAAAATGAATTTCTGATTAATGATTTTTCAGATTACTATCCATGTGCTTCATCTTTTGATATTGATCTAACAGCTAATGATCATAATTTGTATGATTCATCAGGGAATTATTTGTTCTCTCTGCAGCAGAACAAACAAAGCAAAATCAGGATTTCATCCCTTAACGAAGTCCTGCTCTTTTTACTTTATTTTTCAGGCTTCCTGTTTCTGATTGCTGCTATTTACAGCCTCTACAGGCAATTTTTTAAGATTTTCCGAAACGACTTTTTGCTCAACCTGACTTTTGCCATTGACATCATCATAATCCGGGCTGTATTATACTATTTTAAGGTCCCGGGTATTTTATACGAAACGACCCTCTTTTCTTCTCATTTCTATGCTTCTTCTGTGCTCATGCCTTCACTGGGCGATTTCTTTGTAAACATTATCCTTGTACTTGTAATTGTGCTGCTTATTGTTCGATCAGAAGGATTCAGCTTGCCGAAGCAATGGAATATAAAGCGCAGGATGTTGCTGGTATTGCTTATGCTGATTGGCAGTGTGATTATTTATGATATTGTAATTTATCAAATCGAAAGCCTGGTGCTCGATTCCTCTGTGCCACTGCAGCTTGAGAATATTTTTGATCTTGATTTTGCCGGCATTCTGAGCCTGTTCAGTATTGCGTCCCTGTTGATGATCTTCTTCCTGATAACAGCCCGCTTCATGCAAATGTACCATGAGGCTTTTCGCTACAATTTCATTGCCGGTCTTCTGCTGCTGGTACTTATTTCATTGATCAACTTTCCTGTAATCAAAAGTCAACCATTTATAAACCAGGTGTTTATAACCATATACCTGCTCAGTCTCTACCTGTATTTCGCGAAATTCAGGGAAGGTTTTACGGCCGGATTCATCATTTATAACCTGCTCATTTTTGCACTGATCACTACATTTATTATCAATCATTATGAGCGTAAGCGGGAAATGAAAAACCAGGAGTTGCTCGTAGAGAAAATTTTGATGCGTGAAAACCCCCTGCTTGAGTTCCTGTTCAAGGATGTAAAGGACAGGATACGATCGGATGAAAAGATCGCCGAATTTGTCCGCGAAGATTATATGCTCACTACAAACGACGATAGCCTGTCGTCTTTGATCATGCAGCATTTTAAAGATCCTTTCTGGCAGCAATACGACATTTATATTACTGCCTGCGACAGCATGAAGGAACTCATGGTTGAACCGGATGATTATATCATCAATTGTCAGCAGTATTTTTCGGATTTTATCCGGGAAACAGGCCTGCCCACAGGAGTGGAAGATCTTTTTGTGCTGGAGGACAACACCATTGATAAGAACTATTTTGCAAAGGTTGCGCTGGATTACCCGGAACTTCAGCTGGTCCTGTACCTGGAGCTTTATTCCAGATTCATCCCCGAAGGCCTGGGATATCCCGAATTGCTTATCAACAAAGCCAGTGAACTGGATCCTTTTTTGAAGGAGCACGCTGTGGCCAAATACAGGGAAGGAGAACTGGTTTATAAATTCGGGAATTACCACTACAGCATCTACCTTGGTAATTATGCCGTAAAAGACAGCATTCCGCAGAAGTTGAAACGCAACAATTATGATCATAATTTCTACAAACTGGATGATGGGGATTACCTGGTAGTAAGTAAACAGGCCATGGATTTCTTTGATTTTATTGCACCACTGGCATATCTGCTTGTAAGTTTTTCGATTTATATTTTGATATTTTTGTTCATCACCCGGAAACCAGCGGAAGTTTTTAAGAATACAGTAACTTTCAGGAAGCGATTACAGTTTTCAATTATCAGCATCGTTTTCGTAACCTTCCTGTTTATCGGGATACTCTCCATCGCCTATATTATCAGCATCAACAATACCAAAACAGAAGATGTGCTGACTGAGAAATCCCATTCTGTGCTGATTGAGATGGAACACAAACTGGCCAGTATAGAGGAACTGGATTCTGAATTGTACCCATACATAAACGAGATACTGGTAAAGTTTTCGCAGGTATTTTTTACGGATATCAACCTCTATGACCTCTCAGGAAACCTGGTGGCTTCCTCCCGGCCGCAAATATTTGATGAGGGTCTCATCAGCACACGCATGGACAATATGGCCATGGGCAAGATCCTGGTGGGTAATAAATTGCTTTTCATCCACCGGGAAAGGATCGGAAATTACGAATATCTTTCAGCTTACATGCCTTTTCGTAATGCAAGCAAAGACCTGATCGCGGTATTGAACCTGCCGTATTTTGCCAAGCAGGATGCCCTGAAAGACGAGATATCGACATTTCTCACAGCCTTTATCAATGTTTACCTTATCATTTTTGTGATCGCCATCATCGTAACCATCATTATTTCGCAGCAGATCACCAAGCCTTTATTGCTGATCCGCTCAAAGATGTCGAAACTGCAACTGGTCAAAACGAACGACAAAATTAACTGGAGCAGCAAAGACGAACTGGGACAACTGGTTGATGAGTACAATCGGATGATTGAAGAGCTTGAAAAAAGCGCAGAGATGCTGGCTCGATCCGAGCGGGAAACCGCATGGCGTGAAATGGCCAAACAGGTGGCCCATGAGATCAAGAATCCACTGACCCCGATGAAACTGAGCATACAGCATCTGAAGCGCCTGATCGAACAAAAAGATCCCTCATGGGAAAGCCAGTTTAAAAGAATATCAAATACCATCATCGAGCAGATCGACAGCCTTTCGAGCATTGCATCTGAGTTTTCTGATTTTGCAAAAATGCCAGTCGGAAAAATGAAAGAGATCGACCTGTGTGAGATCCTGAACCGGGAGATGGAACTTTACCATAACAGTGGTATCGAGATCAGACTGAAAAGTGATCTTAAAGGCCCCTGCTTAATATATGCCGATGAGAAACAATTGATGCGGGCATTCAATAATCTCATTGAAAATTCTATACAGGCGGTAGAGGGGGTGGAGAATCCCGAAATCGAAATACGACTGGAAGAGAGCCGGCAGCATTACAGGGTGAGCATTCAGGACAATGGTGCCGGGATTGAACCGGAAATCGTTGAAAAGATCTTTTCGCCCAATTTCACGACCAAATCGGGTGGTATGGGCCTTGGCCTTGCCATTGTAAAAAGCATCATTGTTGAAGCCGGAGGCGAGATCGATTTTTCATCCCGGCCGGGACAGGGAACCACTTTTGTTGTAGTTTTGCCAAAGCTAAATGAAGAAAACGGAATTGATCCTTGAATCCCTTTAAAAAGCTAGCCGGACAAACTGCCATATATGGTGTTCCCAGCATCGTGGGCCGCATCCTGAATTATTTACTGGTACCCCTTTATACCCGTACCCTAGACCAGGCAGAATACGGGGTGGTCATACTGATGTATTCATTTGTGGCTGTTTTTTTTATCATCCTCACCTATGGAATGGAAACGGCCTTTTTCCGGTATTCTGAACTGGAAAATGATAAGAACAATGTTTACAGCACCGGTCTGATTTCCCTTATTGGCAGTACTGGCATTTTCTTGCTGGCAATATTTCTTTTCGCAGGAGATATTGCCAGCATGATCAAATATCCCGATCATGAAGAATATGTGATTTGGCTCGGGATCATACTCTCACTGGATGTACTCACAGCCATTCCTTTTGCCAGACTTAGAATACAAAACAGGGCGAAAAGATTTGCATTGATAAAAATGCTCAACATCAGCACAAATATTTTCTTTAACCTCTTTTTTATACTCTTCTGTCCCTGGGTGCTGGAAAATACCCAACAGGGCATGGTATATAATTTTGTCCGTTTTGTTTTTAACCCGGATACAGGCCTCATTTCCTATATTTTTATCAGCAACCTGATTGCTAGCAGTGTGACCATCGTTCTGCTGCTCCCCGAGTTTTTTTCAATACATCTGCGTTTCGATGCCGGACTGTGGAAGAAAATGATCCTGTATGCGCTTCCCCTTTTATTTGCCGGTCTGGCCGGAGTAATGAACGAGACCCTTGGAAGGATTATGTTGAGGTATTTGTTGCCGGAAGATATTGCCGAGGCAGAGCTTGGGCTGTATTCGGCATCTTACAAGATCGCTATCCTCATGAGCCTTTTTATACAGGCTTTTCGCTATGCGGTGGAACCGTTCTTTTTCTCATACGCCAGGAAAAAGGATGCTAAGGCTACCTATGCACAATTACTGAATTTTTTCAGTATAGCCATTTCTGTGATTTTCCTGGCCATTATGCTTTATATAGACATTGTGATGCTGATCCTCGGTAAAAACTTCAGGGCCTACGCCTCTGTCATTCCGGTACTGTTGATCGCTTACATGTTCATGGGTCTTTATTACAATCTTTCAGTATGGTTCAAAATTACAAACAATACCCGCTATGGCGCTTTGATGGCTCTGTTCGGGGCCGCCATTACCCTGACTTTGAATTATATCTGGATCCCCGAATATGGTTATATGGGTTCTGCCTGGGCTACCTTTACCTGTTATGGGAGCATGCTAGCCCTTTCTTACCTGCTGATGCAGAAATTCTATAAAGTCCCTTATAATCTGCCCAAAGTGAGCGGATATCTGGTCCTAGCTATTGCCCTGTATTATATAAGTAATAGGATCCCATTTGGTTCAGGCCTTATAAAATATACAGTAAATACGCTTTTCCTGCTGGGTTATATTGTTGTGGTGCTTGGATCGGAGTGGAAAAACATTAAGCCGGTCGTGAAAAGTTAAGTCATTATCTTCTGAACTTCTTCAAGTTTTATTTCATGCCCATCTTTTTTGCAAAGGGGACAATGATCTGAGTGTTCAGTAAACTCGTAACCGCATCGATTGCATTTATAATGAACCTCAAAATAAGAAATCCTTTTGCCGGAATTAAATACGAAAACAAAACCCACAATGGGTGTAAGCAATAAACTGATTAATAGCGTTCTCAGCCAGCCAATCTTTCTTCTGGAGCCTTCTAATGTCAGCCAGATCACCAGTCCTGAATAAACTACAATAGCCAGATAAATCTCGATCATAACAGCAGTAATAATTATTTCATGGTACGTGTGCCAGTAGCTAGGGAAGTAGCAAACGTATGTTGTCAGTCATCCATGCAAAAGTAAACAAATAATTGCTATTATTATTGTTAAGGATTGTTAACCCGCTAATAATCTGACATTTTAATTTACAACATTTCATTGCATCATGAGTTATTTACATATTATTAAATTTGCAGCTCTAAAATCAGTAAAATGAAGATTAAGATTGTTAACAAAAGCAAGCATCCTTTACCCTCATATTCCACAGAAGCTTCTGCAGGGGTCGACCTGCGTGCAGAGTTGGATGGGGCTGTAATATTGAAGCCCCTGGAACGGGTCATGATCCCTACCGCTTTGTATATAGAATTGCCGGTTGGCTTTGAGGCCCAGGTGAGGCCCAGAAGTGGCCTGGCTGCCAGGAAAGGCGTCACTGTCTTGAACACTCCGGGTACCATTGATGCCGATTACCGGGGCGAGATAAAGGTGATCATGGTGAATCTTTCGAATGAAGATTTTACCATCCAGGATGGTGAACGAATTGCTCAAATGGTATTTGCAGCCCATGAAAAAGCCGAATGGAATGAGGTGGACTCGCTTAGTGAAACAGACCGTGGTGGCGGAGGCTTCGGCCACACGGGAAACAAATAAATCAGCGAATATGCATAGAATCATAAATTATATTATACTGATCTCTGTTGTTGCTTCGATCATCTCCTGTAAAAGTAGTGAAATACAATCGGAAAAACCACCGAGTGACATCAGACAATCGGATCATTCAATTGTGAGAGAAGACAACTCAAGAGTTTTTACCGATGCCGTGATGCAAAAAGCCCTGGGCAATAAAGACAAAGCAATCAAGCTTTTTGAAAAGGCCATTGAAATGAATCCGGATGATGCGGCAGCCCATTATGAGCTGGCCAAACTGCTCAGGCAAAACGCTCAACTTGAAGAAGCTGAATTTGAAGCCCGGAAAGCAGTGCAGCTTGATCCCAGCAATGAATGGTATAAATTATTGCTGGCTGAGATTTATGAAAGCATTGGTAAATACCAGGAAAATATTGACCTCTGGGAGCAACTGGTAAAGCAAAAACCCGGGAACCTGGAGTATCAATTTGAACTGGCAGGCAAATATATTTTCGCCGGTGAAAAGAAGAAGGCTATCCAGCTTTTTAACAATATTGAGGAGAAGATGGGGGTGAATGAACAATTGTCCATGCAAAAAATGAAGCTTTACCAAAGCATGGGAGAGAATGAGAACGCTATAGAGGAAATCGAGAGACTGGTTGAAAGCAATCCCGGCGAATCGCGTTATTACGCTCTCCTGGCAGAGGCTTATTTGAAAAATGATCAGAAAGAAAAAGCATTGCAGGCTTATCGCAAGATCTCTGAGCTGGATCCGGATGACCCTTATATCCACATTTCCCTCTCGGATTTTTACCGCAAACAGGGAGAGCAGGACAAAGCCTTTGAAGAACTGAAACTGGGTTTTCAGAATCCCCGCCTCGATATAGATACCAAGGTCCAGATATTGCTTGCATATTATACAGTTAATCAATTGTATTCCGAGCATAAAGATCAGGCGCTGAGCCTTTCCAAAATTCTGATTACAGCCCATCCGGATAATCCCAAAGCTCATTCCATCTACGCTGACCTGCTCTATCAGCAGGATCTTTTCGAGGAAGCCCGGGAGGCTTTCCGCAAAGTAATCAGCATCGACAGTGGGAAATACGTGGTATGGGAACAACTCCTGTTCATTGAGGTTGAGCTTGAAGACTATCATGCGATGAATGATGAAGCCACCCGGGCCATCCAGCTATTCCCACAGCAACCCTTGTTGTATTTTTTTGCCGGGGTGAGCGATATTCAATTAAAGAATTATGAAAAGGCTGTGAAGCATCTTGACAGGGGCAAAACATTTGTGATCGAGAATCCTTCCTTGCTGGCACAATTTTATGCAAACCTGGGGGATGCCAGCAACCAGTTGAAAGAATATGAAAAGTCGTATGAATATTATGACAAAGCCCTGGAAATTGATCCGGACAACGCACTGGTATTGAATAATTATGCTTATTATCTTTCACTCAGGGGCATTCAGCTGGAAAAGGCACTGAGCATGTCAGAAAAGGCGGTGAAACTGGATTCACTCAATCCTGCAAATCTCGATACCCATGCCTGGGTGTTGTTTAAGCAGGGAAATTATCAGACTGCAGAATCAGCGATAATAAAAGCCCTGGAAAATGGTGGCGATAGCGATGGCACCATACAGGAGCATTACGGCGATATTTTGTTTAAACTTGGCAGGAAGAAAGAAGCTGTGAGGCACTGGGAGAAGGCCAAAGAACTTGGCGGTTATTCCGAACTGCTGGAGAAAAAGTTAAAAGAACAGCAATATTATGAATAGTCGGAAAACTTTTATGGTACTCTTGCTTTTTGCAGGCAGCATGTTGATTTTCAATGCGGGCTGTAAAACCAGCAGAAGCATTATCAAAAAACCCATAAAAGAGGAAGGACCGGAATATCTTTTTAATAAGCTGAAAGATAACGAACTGCAATTTACCTGGTTCTCAGCCAAGATCAATATCGACCTGGTGATCGATAAGAAAAAAACATCATTCAAAGGACAGATTAGGATTAAAAAAGACAGCCTGATATGGGTTTCTTTTTCACCTGCCCTGGGGATCGAAGTGGCCCGGCTCATGATCTCCGAAGACAGCGTGAAATACATTAACCGGCTGAACAATACCTATTTTATCGGGGACTATCAGTTTTTAAATGATTTTCTGGAAACCAGCATTGATTTTGATGTATTGCAATCTTTCATTATCGGCAATGACTTTCAGTATTATGAAATTGAAAAGTTCCGGGCTTCCATCGATGCCATGGAATATAGGCTTTCCACTGCAGCAAGGCAGAAATTGAAAAAGTTTGTCAAGAGACATGAGGTGCCCCAGGTCTTCCTGCAAAACATCTGGCTTGATCCGGATAATTTCAAAATTACCAAGGTTAATATTCGGGAACTGGAACAGCAAACACGAAAACTGGAGGCCTATTATCAGGAGTTTAAGGATGTGAATGGCCAGCTATTTCCCAGCCAGATGATCTTTGAGATCTCAGCCAATGAAAAGGTATTGGTGGATGTGGGATTTTCAAAAATTGATATTGAAAAGATCCTGCGTTTCCCCTTTAATATTCCTGACAGGTACGAGCGCATACGCTAATTGCTTATTTTTGGATCATTATTGTATTGATGAAATGAAGCGTTTACCCGGTAAAATCCATATCATTCATGTTTTTCTGCTTGCTTTCTTGTTCTTGCCGGCAATGCTCAGTGCACAGAAATCAAAGGAGGAATTGAAGGCGAGCAAGGAAAAACTAGAAAAAGATATACAGTTTACCAATAAATTACTCACGGAAACCCGGCAATCCAAATCCTCTTCCCTCAACCAGCTGGTGATTCTTGAGAACAAGATCGCCCAGCGTGAAGAGCTTATTGCCACCATTACAAACGAAAATGCTTTGCTGGATGAAAGGATCGGGCAGAACAATCAGAAAAGAAGGCAATTGAAGAAAGAATTGGTAAACCTCAAGGAGGAATACGCCCGGATGATCTATTTCGCTTTTAAAAACCGCAGTGTATACAGCCGCCTGGTCTTTGTCTTTTCCTCCGAGGATTTCAATCAGGCTTACCGCCGTTTAAAATATTTTCAGCAATATGGTGCTTACCGGCAAACCCAGGCAGAACTCATCGTAAAAACCCAGCAGGAACTTGAAAGCACCATACAGGAATTGGAAGAACAGAAGGATGAAAAAATTGAGCTCATGCAGGAGAAGGAATCTGAAATTCAGAAACTGATTACTGAAAAAGAGCAAAAGAACCAGACACTGAGTGAATTGAATCGCAAAGAACGTAAACTTACTGCCGAACTCAGGGAAAAAGAAGAGGAAGCCAAAAAACTGCAGGCTGCCATCGAGGAGATCATTGCGGAAGAAATGCGGGCTGCAGCTGAAAGAGCCAAAACAGAGGAAGCCAACAAGGGGCTGGCACTCAGTCCGGAAGAGCTGGCGCTTTCAAGCAATTTTGCCGGTAACAAAGGCAAATTGCCCTGGCCGTCAGATAAAGGGATCATTTCCAGTACCTTTGGCGAGCACCAGCATCCGGTATTGAAAAGGGTTAAGATCAAAAATAACGGGATCAATATACTTACAGGAAAGGGGGGTGTGGCCCGTTCAATTTTTAATGGAACGGTGATCAGTGTGCGTTACATCACCAATACCAATATCGCAGTGATCATTAAGCATGGTGAATACTTCAGCGTATATTCAAACCTGGATAAGGTGTATGTGCAAAGAGGAGATGCAGTAGCGACCGGCCAGGAAATTGGCGTAATTTTCACAAATCCGGCGGATAACAAAACTGAATTACATTTTGAAATATGGAAAGGCAAGACCCTGCTGAACCCTTCTTACTGGATATTGTCAGGGAAAAGTTAATTATTCGGCCTTTTTATCGTCTTTGGTGTTGCTGCTGCTTTCTTCCGAAGGATTAACACCATCCTTGAATTCACGGATCCCTTTACCCAGTCCGCGCATCAGTTCAGGTATTTTCCTGCCTCCGAAAAGCAATAAAACAACAATGGCTATGATCAGGATCTCCCAGCCACCGAAACGAAATAATAATATCAATATGTCCATCTTTTAGTTTTTAAACTCTTGCAAATATACAAATCGGCTCATAAAACGTACATTGATTCTAAATATTTTAAAATTTATCTTTTATCCGAAAGGAGTTTTATCTTTGAAAAGAATTAAAGTTACACCAAGATGAAAAAACTGATTTTTACTCTTTTTGCACTCGTATTCATCAGCAATCTGTTGCTGGCCCAGACCGAGGTTCCATTGTACAAGAGATCTCACTTCCTTTCGGAAGAAGAGATGAAATCACACGATCCTTCACAGGCTGCGCGGGAATTCTATCCTACGGATCCCCCGCCCGGCGCTGTCAGACAGGTTGCAGAATTTGAAAGAATGCAAAGCATTTTGATCCGCTATCCTTTTGCTATCCCTTTTACAATGATCGCCGAAATATCTGAAGATTGCGGGGTCACCACCCTGGTTCTGAACCAGGCCCAGGAAAATACCGTCAGGAACCAGTACCTGGCAAATGGTGTTAATCTGGATAATTGTGACTTCGTTCATGCGCCCACCAATTCTGAATGGACCCGTGACTATGGCCCATGGTACATAACAAAAGGTCAGAATGAAATAGGCATTGTAAATTTCCCCTATAACCGTCCTGCACGACCCGATGATGATGATATTCCCATAGTAATGGCCAATGAACTTGGCATTGATCTCTATGGCATGGAACTAATACACACTGGGGGAAATTATATGACCGACGGTTTGGGAGTGGGTGCTTCCACAACTCTGGTCTATACTGAAAATCCGGATCTTACACCCGAGGATATTGATACGCTTGTGGAAGAATTTCTGAATATCCATACCTATCATGTGCTGCCCGATCCGCTGGGAGATTATATAGAGCACATCGACTGCTGGGGAAAAT
>NPIE01001258.1_pt4 | contig 29886 bp, 29 predicted proteins | sample 8637661 | NCBI WGS metagenome assembly NPIE01 (sample SAMN07420842, study PRJNA396082) | bioreactor metagenome | isolation source: sample BA12 brine-fed electro-methanogenic bioreactor BA | place: Japan: Kochi | collected 2016-12-09 | reverse complement strand
GGCAATTTACGGATAGATACTTAATCTGTTCTGTGTGGTTGTGGCAGTATGGACATGTCATCCTTTGAGTTTATCAAACTATTTGATCTTAGACACTCCCCAATCCGGCCCGCCCGTCACACAAGCCGAAACCGCCCTGCGCTTTGCCCTACAGCCGCAGCGTCCAATCGTCCGTGGCGTAGACCTCCGCCACCAGCGCCAGCGCGCGGGCCTGCTCGGCCGGGCTGGGCGGCTCCGGCGCGGGGAAGGCCATCCCAAACGTCTGCTCGAACGCGCCCTGCAGCGCGGCGGCGGCTTCTTCCCACGTGATCGCGCGGCCCAGCACCCGTTCCAGCGTCGTGGCGCGCTGCCCCACGCGGGCCTTGATGCGCGCCCGCACGGCGTCATCCGGGAAGGCCAGCGCGTCACAGATGCGGCTGATATCCCCCCACAGCGGCAGGCTGCCATGCTGCAGCACGCCGTTGTACTTGCGCACCTGGGCGCTGCCGATCAGCTTGTAGCCATTGGCCGTGATCTCGTAATCCGAAGGCACCTCGAAGCACACCGGGCCTTTGGCCCCCTCCGGGACCTTATCCAGCCGCCGGTCAGCCTGGGCCTCCAGCCCCAGCAGCTCCAGCGCCCGCAGCAGCGCGCTGCTCAGGCGGCGGTAGCTGGTGACGATGTCGCCCTTCACCACGGGATGATCCTTTGGCAGGGCCACGCTGTAGGTGATCTCGTCCGTGTGCAGGATGGCGCGCCCGCCGGTGGGCCGGCGCACGATCCCCCAGCCATTGGCCCGGATGCGATCCAGGTCGGCATCGGCGGCGGGCTGGGCCTGCCCCAGCGAGAGGCACGCCGGCTGCCAGGAGAAAAAGCGCAGGGTCGGCGGGGACTGGCCCGCGCCCACCGCCTCCAGAATAGCCTGGTCAAGCGCCATGTTGTACGCCCCGTCGCCATCCGGGGTGATCAGCAGGCGCCACTGGTTCGCTGCAAAAATCATCGGGCTGTTTCCCTTTCTGTGCGCGGCCAATTGTAGCGCGCCGGGCCGGGCCTGCCAGCGGGTTAACCACCCGTTTCGCAGGCGGGGCCAGACCCGGTACAATGGGGGAGTGACTGGAATGACGAGACCGGGGGAGGTTTGCCATGCAGCTTTATTTTGTCCGGCATGGCCGGGCGGAGGATCGTGAAGCCTGGGCGCCGCGTGATGACCGGCTGCGCCCGCTGACCGATGACGGGCTGGCCCGCATGCGCCTGTCTGCGGAGCGGATGGCGGCGCTTAAGGTGAACCCGGATGTGATCTTCACCAGCCCGCTCACCCGCGCCCTCCAGACCGCCGAAATCCTGGCGGGGGCGCTGGGCGCGCCGCTGGTGGAGGAAAACCGGCTGGCGCACTTCGGCGTGGGCGGGCTGGCCGACCTGATCACCGCGCAGGAGGGGGCCAAACGCCTGATGTTCGTGGGGCATGAGCCCGACTTCAGCACCGTGGTGGAGCTGATCACCGGCGGCGGGCATGTCGTGGTGAAGAAGGGCAGCCTGATCCGGGTGGATCTGTACGCCCTGCGCCCGCCGCGCGGCCACCTCGTCTGGAGCATCCCGCCAGCCATGCTCACCCTGTAACAGCCCTGAGTCCCGTTCGCGCACCGAGGAACTGCATCCATGCCCCCACGCGATGATACCCCGACCGTGTACGCCCTGATTGGCGAGCAAGGCTTCCAGCGCCTGCTGGCGGCCTTCTACCGGCGCATCCCCGCCGATGATCTGCTCGGCCCGATGTACCCGGCCGACGACCTGCCCGGCGCGGAGATGCGCCTGCGGGAGTTCCTGATCTTCCGCTTTGGCGGGCCGGATCGCTACCTGCGGACGCGCGGCAACCCACGCCTGCGGCTGCGCCACGCGCCTTTCCCGATCGACCAGGCCGCGCGCGACCGCTGGGTCGCCCTGATGGATGCGGCACTGGAGGAGGTCGACTTGCCGGCGGAGGCCGCGGAACAGCTGCGCGCCTATTTCCACGACGGCGCGACATTCATGATCAACCAGGGGGATTTCGGGGGGATGGATGCCCGCCCGCGCGGGGGGCCGCCGATCAAATAAGCCCGCCGGGGGCGGGCCTGCAAGGTCCGGGTCAGGCGGCCGGTCAGATGGCGAGCTGGTAGAGGTAGCCGCGCCGCCGGGTGTAGGCCTCGAACACCGCGTCGTACAGCTCCATCGGCTGGAAGGGCTGCGGCAGGCAGACATCCACCCGCGGCCAGGCGATGTGCTGCACGGGCAGGTCCAGCACGCTGCCGGGGCTGTTGATCACCACGCCGGCGCTGTCCAGCCGGGGCTCTTCCGCCACGTATTTCACCACGTCCATGCCGGAGATGCCTTCCATCCGGAAGTTCACCATAATCACATCCAGCGTGGAAAGCTGGCGCAGCGTGTCGATCGCGTGCCTGCCCCCCACGGCGGTATGCACCTGGTGGCCCGCGCGCAGCAGGATCGCCTGCAGGATACGCAGCACTTCTTCGTTGTCGTCAATGCACAGGATGCTGAAGCGCGTTGCCATGAACATAAGGTGTGGCCCACCATACCCTCAACTGAGCGGCGTTGGAATCCTGTTTAACACATCTTTGCGAATTTGGAAAGTAATACCAAAGGGCTTTGTGCAATCTGCGCCTGGTGCCCGGGCAGACAAAAGGCAGTTGTTTCAGGATTATCCTGCCGAATCGGGTTTTTTTCGCTGCAAATAGATGCACTGTTAGCAAAGATGCGTATACTTGGGTTAGAAAAGTTTGAAACACGCAACTTTCGGGCGCGCGGGGAGCTGTGCGCCCGGCCTGACCTTTCGATAACCCTGCCCGTTTCCAAGTCAGAGGTACGCCTGCTGTGACTACCTGTCCTAACTGCCAGCGAGACAATCCTGTCGGGGCGGTGCTGTGCGATTACTGCGGTTACGTGCTGGACCCCGCCGCCATCGCGCAGGCCACTGAAACCCGCAACCTGGGGGAAAACGAGCGCGGCCAGAACCAGCCGCGCTGGGGCACCGCGCGCTTTGATGAAAAGACCCAGCTTGTGCTGCGCGTGGTGGATTCGAACCTGATCATCCACACCGATATTCACAAGGAAGGCGGCATCCTGCTGGGGCGCTATGACCCCGCCAGCGATACCAGCCCGGATATTGACCTGACCGGCTACGATGCGGAGGTGTCGGGCGTCTCCCGGAAGCACGCCCGGCTCAGCATCCACGATGGCTCCCTGTACATCACCGACCTGGAGGCGCCCAACGCCACGTATCTCAACGGCCTGCGCCTGACCCCGCGCCAGCCGCGCATCCTGCGCGACGGCGATGAAATCCGGCTGGGCAAGCTGCGCATGCAGGTTACCTTCATCGACATGGTTGAAGATGACCTGCCGAACGGCTAGAATTGGCCGGAATGCCCAGCCTGCAATCCTGAGCGCCTCCCCCGCTTCCGATCCCGTCGAAGGCGCGACCTGGCTGGCCGGGGAACCTGGCTTCATCCCCACCTGACCCGCGATACTGCCACCCAGCCGGAGTCCGCATGAGTCGTGCTCGCCGCCTGATCCTCACCACCGCGCTCGCCAGCGCCGCCCGCGGCCAGTCCGCGAGCTGGCTGGGCGTGCTGATGGTCATCACCGCCGCCTTTGGCTTCAGCCTGTCGATCATCTTCGTGCGCCACATCGAAGGGCTGGAGGTCACCACGATCATCTTTTTCCGCAGCCTCTCGGCCTTTGTCATGTTTGCCGCGCTGCTGCCCGTGTTTCGGGAGCCGCTGCGCGTGGGCCGCTACCAGCGCTACATCCCGCACCTGATCGGGCTGGGGGCGGCCATGTGCGTGACCGCGCTGCTGTATACCTACGCCCTGCAGCACACCACCGCCGCCAACGCCGCCCTGCTGAATAACACGTCCCCGCTGTATGTGGCGCTGGTCTCCCCCTGGCTGTTGAAGGAAGCCCGCCCGCGCTGGACCTGGCCGGGGCTGATCCTGGCCGGGCTGGGGATCTTCCTGATCACGAACCCGGGCCAGTTCTCGCTGGATTCCGGCTCGTTCAGCGGGATCGTGGCCGCGATCGTGTCTGGCGCGACCTACACGCTGCCGATGCTCATCGGGCGCACGCTGCGCGCCCACGTGAATGGCATGACCCAGATCTGGTGGGGCTCCGGCATCACGGCCCTGCTGCTCGCCCCGCTTGCCCTGCGCGGCGACCTGGGGCCTGCCCTCAGCCAGCTGCACCTGCTGATCCCGCTGGGCGTGGTGGGGCTGGGGCTGCCCTACCTGCTCATGTTCCAGGGCCTGCGGCGCTGCACGGCCCAGGTGGTCAGCATGGCCGCCCTGATGGAGCCGGTTTTCGGGGCGCTGATCGGGCTGTTCCTCTTTGGTGAGATGTTCACGCTGGCCGGAGGGCTGGGCGCGGCCCTGGTGCTGGCCAGCATCGCCCTGATTTCGCGCCCCTCACAGTAACCCGAAGGAGACCGTATGCGCTACGGCGTTGTGTTCCCGCAAACTGAAATTGGCGCCGATCCGGCGGCCGTCACCCGCTACGCCCAGACCGCCGAGGCGCTGGGCTACGATTACCTGCTGGCCTACGAGCATGTGCTGGGCGCCAACCCGGAGCGCCCCGGCGGCTGGCACGGCCCCTACACGCATGAAAGCCTGTTCCACGAGCCGTTCGTCCTGTTCAGCTACCTGGCCGCGCAAACGACCTCCCTGGAATTCGTGACCGGCATCCTGATCCTGCCCCAGCGCCAGACGGCCCTGGTGGCGAAGCAGGCCGCCGCACTGGACGTGCTGTCCGGCGGGCGGCTGCGGCTGGGCATCGGGGTCGGCTGGAACGCGGTGGAATATGAGGCGCTGGGCGAGGACTTCCGCAACCGGGGCAAGCGCAGCGCGGAGCAGGTGCGCCTGCTGCGCCGCCTGTGGACCGAGCCGCTGGTCACCTTCCGCGGGGAGTACCACACGATCACGGACGCCGGGCTGAACCCGCTGCCCGTCCAGCGCCCGATCCCGATCTGGTTCGGCGGCGGCGCGGACCGCGTGCTGCGCCGGATGGCCCGCCTGGGCGATGGCTGGATCGCCAACACCATGCTCCCGGAGCAGGGGCGCCCGCTGGTGGAAAAGCTGCGCGCCGCGCTGGAAGCTGCCGGGCGCGACCCCGCCGCGTTCGGGATCGACATCCGGGTGAACGCCCGCCTGACCCCCGAACTGGAGTGGGATGCCTACGTCGCCGGCTGGCGTGCGCTGGGCGCCACGCACCTGTGCATCAACACGATGGGCCTGGGCTTCACCGACCTGGATCAGCACCTGGAGGTGCTGCGCCGGTTCAAGGCCGCTGCCGCGCGCTGGTAAAAAACGGCCAGCGTGCCACCGCCGCGCTAAAAAATGTGTGAAATCAGGCCGCCGCGGGGAGATTTGCCGCGCCTGCTGATTGATTAACGCCCGCATCCTCCACTACAATGCAGGGTAAGCCTGCTGCTTCATGCTGCTCTGCCTGCTTCTCCGGCCCGCCCACGCCCGCCTGACCGGGCAGCGCGCAGCCGCGACCAGCGCTTCGGGTTCTGGCGGGCTTTTTATCTACCCATTTCAGGTGAGGGCTAAACTTATGTCTGCAACGTTCTTTCACCGGGCATGGCCGGCGCTGCGCCTGGCGTGCATGCTGATCGTGCTGGTGGCGCTGATGCTGCCCGCGAGCCTGGCGCAGGCGGCGCCACCCTTCCAGCAGAAGGGCGGCGAGATCACGCCGATTTACCTGGGCGATGTCGTGAGCGGCGCGTTGAGCAACGCGCGTTACGAGGTCGTGTACAGCTATGACGGGCAGGCGGGAGAAGTGATCAGCGTCAGCATGACCTCCGCCGGGATGGTGGATCCGTACCTGGCGCTGTATGACGCCTACCCCAGCCAGAACCCGCTGGCCTATGATGATGACGGCGGCGGCGCGACCGATGCCCTGATCAACGGCTACCAGCTCCCGGCCACCGGGCGCTACTACATCGTCGCCACCCGCTTCGGGCGGGAGACCGGCTCCACCACCGGCGATTACACCCTGAGTCTGATGAGTGGCAGCGTCTCCATGAGCAGCGGTCCGGCCATCACCGGCGGGCTGGCCGCGTTCGAGTGCAACGGCAACCTGATTGACACCTCGGCGATTGTCACCTTCGACCAGGTGCGGCCCGGCTTCACCTACCGGGTCACCGTCCTGGGGCTGGATGGCTTCGACCCGGTGATCGCGCTTTTTGCGGAGGATGGCACCGGCCTGTGCAATGATGATGAGCGCAACGCGGCCGGGTCGGTGGTGGACGTGCCCGGTGTGGGTCTTGTCACCGCGGACAGCCTCACCGCGCAGATCGTCTTCACTACCTCCGGCGCGATCGGGGATATCGAGATGAACATCGGCGGCTTTGGCGGCAGCGGCGGGCGCTTCGTCGCCATCTTTGAGGGGCTGGCGATCTATCCGGCGAACGAGCTGGACGGCGTGACCGTCACCACCGCCCCGGTGCCGAACGGCCAGGATATGTATGTGTACATGGTCTCGGAAACGACCGCCCTGGATCCCTACCTCTCCCTGCCGGAGTGGAACATCATCTGTGATGATATCGGCAGCGATGGCTGCGTGGGCGTGCCGGCGTTCAGCGGCGGCGGCATTCGCATCGCCAACGGCGGGCGCTACGTGACCGGGCCGTATGACGCGGGCCTGGGCATCGTCTCGGATGGCACGCCGCAGTACTTCGAGTTCGCCAGCTATGCGGGCCGATCGTCTGGCAACTATGCCATGGTGATCATGGGCGCGGCCCCGTTCGTCAGCGGGGCGGGCGCCATGACCGGGTCCACCATGCCAGTCGATGGAGGCGCGGCCTTTAACGTCAGCGCCAGCCCGACCTACGGCAGCGCCACGCTGACGGCGGGCTTCACCCCTGACCCGTACCGGGTGCAGGTCGTGGCCGGCGGCGGGGTGGATGCGGCGGCGTTGCTGGGCAGCCCGTGCATGGGCTTCGCGGCCCCCGCGCCGGATTATCGCCTGTTCTACACCGGCGGGCAGTACCGGCTGCGTTTCTTCGCGTCGTCCTCCGGGGATACCACCCTGATCATCAACGCGCCGGATGGCCGCTGGTACTGTGACGACGACAGCGGCGGCAACCTGAACCCGCTGCTCGATTTCGGCAGCCCGCTTTCCGGCCAGTACGATATCTGGGTGGGCGCCTTCCAGACCGGGCATTCGGCCAATCTTGTCATCACGGAAACCGACCTGCGCCCGTAGCAAGGCTACGCCCGTAGCCAAAAGCTACGACCGTAGCCCTCACGGAGGCCAGAGATAAGGTCAGAGGCAGGAAAAAGCGTCAAATAGCGCGGGTACGTTAGCGGTGATGTCGGTAGCGTCGCTTTGCAAAGCGACGCTACACACAGGCCGCATCGATCAAACAAGGTTGATCACGCTGTATTCACCGTGAAGCCTGAATAGAAAACGCCCTCCGCACAATCGCGGGGGGCGTTTTAGTGTCCGGGCAAGCGCCGCTTACGGCACGTCGTGCCCGTGGGAGGCCTTGAGGATCGTGTACCACTGCTCGCGGGTGAGCGCCAGGTCTGCGGCGGCCGCGGCGGATCGTACACGTTCGATCCGGCCCGTCCCGATCACGGGCTGGACGCGCACCGGGTGGGCCATGATCCAGGCCAGCGCGACCTGGTCGGGGGCAGCGCCGCCCAGCGCCGCGCCGACCTCCGCCAGCGCCGCGCGCACGCGGGCCGCGCGCTCATCCTCCCCGCTGAACAGCCGCCCGCCGGCCAGTGGGGACCACGCCTGCGGGATTATGCGCAGCCGCTGGAGCTGGTCAAATGTGCCGTCATACAGCGGGTCCAGGTGCAGGACGGAGAACTCCACCTGGTTGGTGATCAGCGGGAAATCCAGGCGGGATTGCAGCAGGTCGAGCTGGGAGGGCGTGAAATTCGAGACGCCAAACCAGCGCACCTTGCCGGACTGGTGCAGGGCCTCAAACGCGGCGGCGGTCTCGTCCGCGTCCATGAACGGATCGGGCCGGTGGATCAGCAGCACGTCGATCGCCTCCACGTGCAGGCGGCGCAGCGAATTTTCCACCGAAAGCAGGATATGCGCCTTGCCGGTGTTGTAGTGCGGCAGCGGGCTGCCGGGCCAGGCGGGGGTCTTGATCCCGCACTTGGTTACGATTTCCAGCCGGTCGCGCAGGGATGGCGCCAGCGCCAGGGCCGCGCCAAACGCTTCCTCGCAGCGGTAGCCGCCGTAAATGTCGGCGTGGTCAATCGTCGTGATGTCCTCGTCCAGCAGGGCATGCAGCAGGCTCGCCACCTCCGCCGGGCTGAGCTGCCACTCCATCAGCCGCCAGAAGCCAAACGCCAGCCGGGAAAATTCCAGGCCATCGCGGGTCATCGCCAACCGGGGCAGGGTCATCGTATATCTCCTGTATAGGGTTAAAAGCGGGGGGCCTGCGTTATGGCCAGCGCTCCCAGGTGACGGCATCCCCGCAGAACTCGCACACGAAAGGGGCGTCATCGCCGAAGGCCAGCTGCCCGCAAACCGGGCAGCGCCAGCGCGGGACCAGATCGGGCGCGTGGTGACCGTTGTGGCGCTCCTGGCGCAGCTTCCAGCGGCGCGCCTCCGGACGGCACCACTTCGCCGCCTTCACCCCGGTGAACGACCCGCCGCAGAAGGGGCAGCCCGGCCCGGCAGCGCACGCCTTCTCCACATGCCGGCGCTGGCGCGCAGGTTTTTCCGGGCGGGGCGAGGACTGATCAGCGGGCATAGGGTATCCTTAACAGGGGTTGCAGGGCGGCACTGGGCGCCATTGTAGCCTAAAACGCGCCGCGGTTCACCTTCGCGCTTGGCCGGGGCGCGGCCCGTCGATCTACAATACAATGCGTCCTGACTGCGTCAGATGCGGTATTGGCGTCGTCGTCTGGCTGGGCTTTAACAAACTGACGCGGGTATGACAAAGGTATTTGTAGCGTCGCTTTGCAAAGCTGCGCGCAGTCCGTATCAATCAATCGGGATTGATACCACCGTATCCACATGAAAAAGTAAATCTCAATCAAAGTGGCGCTGCCTGTGTGCAGCATCATTACCCCAGATTGATAACACTGTTCCGTACTGAAGTGAGGCAGAATCATGAGCGACCCCACCCCACCCTCCACCCTCCGCCAGCGCATCACGACCGCGCTGGGCAGGCCCGCCGTGCAGATCGGGCTGGCGCTGGCCTGGCTGGGCGTGGTGGCCTACCTGATGCTCTCCCCCAAGGGCGAAGGCACGCCGGTCACGGAGCTGTCCGTCCTGATCGGCGATTCGGATTTCACCGATGCGGTGGGGCATGCGGGCCTGTTCGGCAGCCTGACGCTGGTGTTCGCGTGGGTGCTGGCGCGAGTTATGCCGGCGCGGCGCGCCCTGTGGATTGGCGGGGCGGTCGCGCTGGCGCTGGGCCTGGGGCTGGAAACCGCCCAGGGCCTGATCGGCCGGGGCAATACCCTGCTGGATTACAGCGCCAACGTGATCGGCGTGGCGGCGGCGGTGTGGCTGGGCCTGCGCTATCTGCGCCGCCGGGAGTAGGCAGCCCTAGCCCCCGTTGCGGAAGAAGCCCACGATCTGGTCGATGGTGTGATCCAGCGGCGTGGTCGGCTCCCAGTCCACAAAGCGCTTGATCTTGCGCGTATCCGGCACGCGGCGGCGCATATCCTCAAAGCCGGGGCGGTAGGCCTGCTCATAGGGGACCATCTCGATCGTGGAACGGCTGCCCGTGCGCGCGATCACGCGTTCCGCCAGGTCCAGGATCGTGATCTCCTCATGGTTGCCGATGTTGAAGACCTCCCCTACTGCCCGGCGCGAGACGCTCAGGCGCTGGATCGCGTCCACCACATCCTTCACGTTGCAGAAGCAGCGCGACTGCTGGCCGTCCCCAAAGACCTGCAGCGGCTCATCCTTCAGCGCCCACTCCACGAAGCGGGGCAGCACCATGCCGTAGTGGCCCATCTGGCGCGGGCCGACCGTGTTGAACAGCCGGAAGGGGACGACCGGCAGGCCGATCTCCTGGTGATAGGCCAGGCCCAGGAATTCGTCCAGCGCCTTGCTGGCGGCGTAACTCCAGCGGCTCTTGGTGGTCGCGCCCAGCACGCGGTCATCGTCCTCGCTGAACGGCACTTTGACGCCCTTGCCGTAGACCTCGCTGGTGCTGGCGATCAGGACCTTGCGCCGGTAGCGCCGGGCGGTTTGCAGCACGGCCTGCGTGCCATCCACGTTGACCTCGATCGTCTCGATCGGATGGGAGACGATCGAAAAAACGCCCACCGCCGCCGCCAGGTGGAAGATCACGTCGCACTCGCTCACCAGCCGGTCCATCACGGTGGCGTTGCGGATATCCTCGATGGCGTAGCGAAAGCGGGGGTGATTCTGCAGGTGCTCGATGTTCTCGAAGCGGCCCGTGCTCAGGTTGTCGATGATGGTCACGTCGTAATCCAGCGAAAGCAGGTGTTCCGCCAGATGGCTGCCAATGAAACCGGCGCCGCCTGTGATCAGCGCACGCGTCATAGCCCTTGTCCTTGTGTGTGTGTAAGCCAGTCGTCCCATTATACCGCGCCGGGGGGCGCTGTCAGGGGCGCGTGAGGCAAGCGGTGGGCAGCCCCAGGCGTTGGGCAGCGCAAAAAAATCCCCTGGCTTCAGAGGGGAGAGAAGCCGGGGGATCGGGTTCTGCTTTACGGTCGGCAGGCCATGCTGCCGGCGACAGTCCACACTACCGGTCGGCAGTCCACGCTGCCGGTCGGCAGTCCACGCTGCCGGTCGGCAGTCCATGCTGCCGTGTGGTCGACAGGTTAGTCGATCTTCCTGACCGGGATAGTCACCGGGCGGGCCTCAGGGGCCTTCGGCAGGGTCAGGGTCAGCACGCCGTTATCAAAGACGGCCTCGACCTGGTCCACCAGCACCGGCACGTTGAGGCGCAGGCTGCGGCGGAAGTGGCCGCGCGCGGCACGCTCGCTGATCAGGTACCGGACATCCTCCACCACATTGCTGAATTCACCCTCAATGGTGAGGACTTCATCTTCCAGGTTGATGTGAATATCTTCGGCGTTGATGCCGGGCACGGAAGCCTGGATCACCAGCGCCTCATCGGTCTCGTAGGCATCCACCGCCAGGCGGTGCGCCCCATTGGTCTCCCGCGTTGTCTCGCGGAGCATCTCACCGGTCATCTCGTTGAAGAGGTCGAGCGAACGCCACGGGTTGTTACGACGAACCAGCATAGCCATGTTGTTTTCCTCCTGAAATGCGCCCCTTGTTCCTTGTTCAGGGTGCTCATTGTTGTTTGATGCCAGAAGGATACCGCGCGTGTATATGAGCAATGTAGGCGCTGTATAAGAGCTGTATCGGAGCGGTGTAGGAGGACTATAAGAGGCCCGCGTCATGCCACCGGCAGGCCGGCCGCGGCCTAAAAAAAGGGCAACCCCGCGGGGGGATTGCCCTGGTGTCTGCCAGCCGGAAGGCCGGTTTAATCCACGTAGTAGTACTGGTAGTCGTAGATGAAGATGTACGGGAACGCCTCGAAGATCAGGACATTCACATAGCCGTTCGTATCCGGCCCGTAGTTGAACTGGTACTCACCGGTGCTCAGGCGATACAGCACGATCAGCCCATCTTCGGAGCGCCACAGCTCGGTGTTTACCGGCGGAACTGTGGTCGGCAGGGAGTTGAAGAACGCGGGGTCAGCGATCAGCAGCGGCTGGCCCTGCACCGTGTAAATCTCGATGGTGTCGGTATAGGGGTAGAACACGATGGGGGCAGCCGGGTCGCAGAACGGGCAGTCAACGGGCGTGCCATTGTCATCATCGTCGTCGTCCGGGGGCGGCGTCGGCTCCTCGCCCTCGGTGCACAGCAGGTCATATTCGTTCTGGGCGTTGCTCAGCGCGATCTGCTTGATGGAGAGATACTCCTCAACGGTGTATTCCTCCTTCAGGTGCCAGTACAGGTAACGGTCCTCATAATTGTCGACCCGGTCCTGATACTCCGCAATCTGCGCCAATAAGTCCTCACAGGTAGGGGGCTGTTCCGGCGGCTTCGGCGTGGTGGTCGGGCAGTCGCCGCCACACGCAAACGCGCTGTCACCGGGCAGCGCAAACAACAGCGCCACGAACACAATCGCAGCACCAACGGCAAGCAAGCTCAATCTTCCAACCTTATTCATTCAGAAGGTCTCCCGCAACTGTAATTGACGATTCTATAGTTGAATTAAGTATAGAAACATCAGCGGCATGTGTCAACTGCCAGGATAGTATGACTGTACTCATTAAATTAACTCGGCTAAAAAAATCTTAAGGTTGTATGATGCAAAAATAACTTTACCGGTGATAATTATCGTGTTTGTCAGGGCTATTCTTCGGGGCGATCGAGGGCTGGCGGGGCCGTGGCCGGGCGCGGCGTGGGGCCAGCCGGCGCTGGCGGCGCGTGAACGGGCCGTGACCGGGGCGGTGGCTGCCCCACAAAGATTCACAAATTTTTCACAACTTAAGCGGGGGACAGCGCCGCGCAGGCCTACAGCACCGCCCGCAGGCGGCCTTCCAGCTCCGCCAGCATCAGGGCTGTTGCGCCCCACACCACCTGGCCTTCGATGGCGTAGTACGGCACGCGGAACGGCAGGTCGCCAAGCTGCATGGTGGTGGCCTGCCGGCAGTCCGGGCGGAGCAGCGCCGCCAGCGGGAACTCGATCAGGGCCGCGACCTCCGCCGGGCTGGGGCGGAAGGCCGGGCGCGCGGGCAGCGCGGCGACCACCGGCAGCACGTAGAAGCGGCTGGGCGGGATGTAGACCGGGCTGAGCTGGCCCAGCACCGTAATCTGACTGCCGCAGATGCCCACTTCCTCGCAGGCTTCGCGCAGCGCCGTGGCGATCAGGTCGCGGTCGTCCGGCTCGGCGGCGCCACCGGGAAAGCTGATCTGCCCGCCATGCACGCCGGGATGGGCGGTGCGCTGCATCAGCAGGCTCCACAGCGCGCCCTGGTGAGGGTACACCGGCACAAGCACCCCCGCCTGCCGCGCCGTCACCCCTGCGGGCGGCCTGTCCTGGGGCAGCGTGGGATGCAGGCGCATCGGCTGGCGGGCGGCCTGTCCGTCAAAGTCAGGCAGGCCCAGGGCTGCGCGGGCATGGTCAAGGGTGATAGCGGTGGGCATAGCGGCGGCGGGCTACGCGGATGGCACGCGCCACAGGGTGAAGGTGTGCGCCGGGCGGTTGAACACGCGCGTCATGGCGGCGGCATCGGGCGGGGCAAAAGCCGGCTGCGCCACCGGGGTGATGTTCAGGCGGTACTCGGCCAGGCCGGGCTGCCCGCTGGCCGACCACTCGCGGGCCAATTCCGCCAGCGTCAGGTAGGCATCTGCGCCCCCGAAGGTATGCACCACGGGGTTATCCCCAAACGGCACGAGGCAGGCGCTGGCCGGGGAGATGATGCCCCAGCCAAAGTGAGTCAGCCCAAAGGCCACCATGCCTTCCTCCACCCGGTAGGTGATCAGGGCGTAACCGGGCGGCTGGCGGAAAAGCAGGTAGTAGCTGAACTGGCCCAGGTTGTGGCGGTCCACCTCCAGCGGGAGCTGGGCGATCTCATGATCGGAGGACAGCAGGGTATGGATGCGCATTTCGTCCAGCGCCTGGGTTTCCACAAAGCTGATGTGCAGCGCGGAGCCGGGGACAGTGGTGTTGCGCTGTGGCCCGGCCGCCTGGCCGCGCAGCGGCAGGAACGCGGGCGTGAACAGGCTGACGCTTTCCAGCGCGCCGCCCGGCAGCCTGCGCAGCGCGGCGCCGATCTGGATCGTGCCAAAGCCCAGCGGCGTGATCAGCAGGCCGTCAGTCTTGAGCTGTTCAACCCAGGCGGCGGGAATATCCCACACGCAGGCGGTGGACACGATGCGGTCATACGGCCCGCCCGCGGCATGCCCGGCCGCGCCATCCGCCACCATCAGCGCGACATCGGTCGTTCCGGCCCGTTCCAGGTGGGAGTCCGCGGCGTCGGCGATCTCGGGGTCAAGCTCGATCGTGGTGACATGCCCGCCCGGCTTCACCAGCTCGGCCAGCAGCGCGGTGTTATAGCCCGTGCCGGTGCCGATCTCCAGCACGTTGTGGCCGGGCTGCACATCGGCGGCGGTGAGCATCAGGCCCATGATCGAGGGCCGGGTGGAACGCGCCACCGGCACGCCGAATTTGTCCCGGCGGGTGACGATCTCCACATCCCGGTACACGATCTCGGGGAATACGCCCGGCACGAAGAGATGGCGCGGCACCGCCCGGATGGCTTCCGCCACCGCCGGGGAGAGCGCCACCCCGCTTTCCTGGATATCCCTCACCAGGGTGTCGCGGCGCTGTTCGATGTTGTCGTGGCTGTCATGAACCGTCATAGAGCCTGCCTTCCCACCCCTTGCGGCGGGCGCCGATCAGCGGGCGTACCACGCCCGGCGCTTGCGCAGGCTCATGCCCGCGTCGGTTTCCTCCCGGCGCGCGGTGCGTACCCGCCCGCGTGAGTCGATGTGAATCTGCCCGGCCTGCTGCAGCCGCGCGAATTCCTCCGGCGAGATGGCCGGGGCCGGTTCGCCGCCCAGCCGTTCCAGGCGCTTCTTCATCGTGTCCTCGGCTTCGGGCGCTTCGGGGGTGGCGGCGGTGGGGCTGCTGGCCGGCTCGTTCGGCGAGTCGGTGATGTTCGCTTCGCTGTTGTCCGGGGTGTTGTTCTCCGGGTCAAGGTTGTCGTCGTTGCGGGTGATGTCATCTGCCATTACACTTCTCCATCCGCTGCTTCTGTCTCTTCATAGTATATCCCCGAGTCGCTCATCAGCTCATCGAGGGTCATGTCTTCGGCTTCGTCGGGGGCCTCCTCCTGCAGTCGTTCGCGCTGGCCGCATTCCAGGCACTCCTTATCGCGCTCGATGTTGATCCACTCCGCGCCGTAGGGCGGCGTGATGCGCCCCTCAAAAATCTCCAGCGCGCGGTTTGCCAGGATCACGGTGTTGCCCGGCATGCGGCGATACTGCGGCGTATCGCGCAGCAGCTCGTTCAGCGCCAGGTCGGCCTGCGTGGCGGCCACGCGCACGACGTGCAGCCACAGGCCCGGCTCCGCTTCCAGCGTGCCATCCGGGCCGATCATACCATAATCCAGGTCGTGCGCACCCGGGTCGATAATGCCTTCGCGCAGGTCGTCCGCCCAGCAGGCGTAACACGGGCTGGCCGGGTCCTGCGGGTTGATGACGACTACGTCGCCGCCCTCCCCGCGCTCGTAGACCCCGGCGTACACCGCCGTTAGGCCCAGGCTGAGGCAGGTTTCGTTGATCTCGAACTTGGCCCGCTCGCCATCCACGCCGATCACGGCCAGGTCGGCCTGGGCCAGCGTATCCAGGTGCTGTTCGATCCGCCCCTGGATGGCGGTCACGCGGGCGGCGGGGTTGCGCGCCCGGATCAGGTCGGCCACCACGTCCACTTTGGGGCGGCCCACGTCGCGCAGGTCGCCCACATGGCGCACGACGTTCACGTTTTCGAGCAGGTCATCATCGATCAGGATGAAGCCGCCCACGCCGCTCATGGCGAGGCTTTCCGCCACGAAGCCCCCGCCAGACCCCAGCCCGATCACGGCCACCGTGCGCGCGGCGAGGTGGTCCAGCGCCTCTTTACCCAGTAATCCTTCAATCCGTTCCCAGGAAGTCATGGTCACTTGCCTCGGTATCTGTTCCACTTGGTCCTTGTGTCTTCTATACGCACGGTACTGCGTCTGGTCGCTGCCCTGATTGATCGTCACGGCCTCTGTATAGCGTCGCGTTGATGATGTTTACCTATTTGATGCGGCTATGGTGTCGTCACTTTCGGTTGATTGACGCACCCTGTGCGTAACGTCGCAATACATTGCGACGCTACCAATGCCGCGTCTAGCCTGGCCGCACTATTCTGCAAAAATCATCAGAGCGACGCCACTAATACGCGTCTGACATATCTGCGCCAGGGGCGGTTACTCCTCCACCGGCGCGCCCGGCGTGGGGCTGCCGATCTGCGTCTCCACCGCGCGCACCAGCTCCAGCAGCGTGCGGTTCTCCGCCCAGGTGAAGCCCGCCAGCCCCTCCAGCGCGAACGGCGCCGAAGCCGCCCAGAGCTGCTCGAACATATCGGCCCCCTCGTCGATCTTGAGCATCGGCGCGGTGCGCACGCGCGGCGCCTCCTCCGGGTAGCCCTGGCCGGTCACAACGATGATCACCTGGCTGCCGCCCATCCGCCCCACCATGAAGCACAGCTCCATCGGCAGGGTATGATCCGCGTCCCATTCCACCACGCTCACGGCCAGCCCGTCCTCCGTCAGCAGGCGGTACTCCTGCTCGAAGCGCTCGCGGTTGGTCAGGTGCCAGCCCAGCGGCGGCAGCGTGGGCAGCAGGTCATCGGCCAGCACGTCTGGCTTGGCGGCGATGAACTCGCGCAGGTCGTGGTTCAGGTACCAGATGTTCACGCGGATATTCGGGCCATCCGGCTGGGTGGCATACAGGTCGTAGTCGTCGCCGGGCGGGCCGGTCTCCGGGTCCCAGGCGGGCGCGATGGTGACGATGGGCGCGATGATCTGGGGCATATCGTTGTGCTCGTCGTGGATGATCGCCTCTGCGGTTTCCAGGTCGCCGGCGCTGGGCCAGAACATCTCGCCCGGCTGCTTGTGCCAGTCCCCCAGGTAGCGCAGCGGGGCGTCCCACTTGCCCGCCAGCGCGCTGCCGTAGCTGCGCCGCCGCGCATCGCGGAAGCGCCGCCAGTTGATCGCCAGCCAGTACAGGATTTCGTCCTGCAGCTCGTCGCCCTGCTCCACCATGTAGCCCGCGCGCTCGATCGTGTCATGGGCGGGGGCGATGGTATCCAGCACGTAGAACACGGGGTTCCCGGCCTCGTCTTCCAGCGCCAGGCCCACCAGCGCCTCGGCGGTCTCCTCGTCGGGGTAAAGCAGCGCGCCCTGCGCCATCTTGCGCACAACCCGCTGGGCCAGCACCACCTTCGGCGCGATACGTTTCCTGCCAATCGTGGTCATGGTCAGATTCTCCAGTTCAGGCCGGACGGGCGCTTCTTGACCTGTTCTTCCTGCCCCGGCCAGACGCCGATCTGCTTCCAGGTGTAATAGGCGTACAGCCACTGGATCGCCCAGCCGGTGACGGTCACCGCGGTGGAACGGGACGGGTTCCAGCCGTAGGTGGTGCCATCCTTGGGGTTAAAGAGGCACAATTGCCCGTCCTCAAACTGGTGCTTGGGGCTGTAAATGTAGGGCTTGAGCACATACGCCTCCGGCGGGCGGAGGGGGTAATCCGGCGGATACATGATCTTGAGCATGTGCTCCCGCTGGGGGACGCCTTTCATGTTGATCTCGACTTCGCCCACCCAGTACAGGGCGGAGCCATCCCGCGGGACCACCAGCCGGAATGTGTCGCCAAAGGTGACGCGCATCGCCTCCACCTCCAGGCGGAGGCGTTTAGAGACGTTGGTGCGGGTTCCCCACCAGGCTGCAGCCATACGATCCTCCTCAGCAAAAACACTAAAACACGTTAACCGCGCAGGGCGCAGAATACTTCAAACCGCAAAGGACGCAGAGAACGCAAAGGAACAACACATTAAAGATCAAGGGCCAAACGTTTGATTCCCTGGCGCAGCAGCGTGACGCTGATATTGGCCAGCGTGACGCTGACGTTGGCCAGCGTGATGTTGAAGTTCAGCAACAATCCCAGTTTGCAGCCCGTGAGCTGATCCCTTTGCGCTCTTTGCGCCCGTTGCGGTGAAAAGTCTTGCGGTTCAAGCTTTACCGCCGGCGGTTGTACTGCCGGTTGATCTGCTCATGCCGCCGGGCCGCGGCCTCTGCCTCCGGATCCAGCTCGATCACGCCGCCCTCCTGGTCATCCAGCAGGTCATCCAGCGAGAGCCGCCCCAGCCGCGCGCCGGTGATTTCCTCGGCCAGGTCTTCGCTGATCTCGCCGTCCCCGGTCAGGTACTGGCGGAATTCGCCGCCGCCCAGGTCGCGCCACATGAATTCGTGTTCGGCCAGCAGCATGTTGGCGGCATAAATGCGCATCGTCCACTCGCCGCCCAGGTCGTCCACCGTGCGCATGGGCAGCCACGTGGGCGGGTAGACGAAGGTTTCGCCCGCCTTCAGCTCCCAGTCGCTTTCGTCCACGAAGCGGCGGTTGCCTGCGCCGTCCACCAGCTCAAAGCGGATCGTGCCGCGCGCGTGGCGCGGGGAGCGCAGCAGCGTAAACGGCCGGATGAACTCGGATTCGTCCGGCAGGCGGGTCTCGCGGTACAGCGTGGGGGTGGCGCTGCGATCTTCATACACCAGCACGCCCACATCCACCGGCGCGACCACCAGTGCCGCCGGGTCCTGCCCGGCCTTGCGCACGGCTTTGGCCGCCACGCGGTGCATGCGGCCCGGCTGGCGGGCGGGGGAGCGCGGCTTCGCCCCGGCCGAGCGCCGTGTGGAGCCGCCGCGGCGCTGCGCTGGCTCGCTGCTGTCTTCCAGCGAAAAGTCTGTGCTGGAGAATGCCTCGCTGATCTCGTCGCGGATGGCGCGAGCGAAATCGCCAACCGGCGCGGCTTCGCCCTGGGTTGTCTGGGCTCTGCTCATCAGCGCGCCGAGCAGGAACAGCCCGCCCACCAGCATGATCAGACCGAAAGGAAAATCGTTGAAGGCGCTCAGGCCGATCATAATCAGGAGGAAGCCGAGCAGGGCGCGGCCTGCCTTGTTGCCCATCGGGGCGGAACGTCGTCTTCTGCGGCTCATGCTTACCCTCTTTTTCGCTTGCCCCTATCCCTGTAAAACATGTAATGGTTGCGTATAACCGCGGCGGCCCGGTGGTCAGCGCCCTCCCTGGCCGCGCAGCAGGTCTTCCAGTGAAATCGGCGAATCGTCGCCGGGCGCGGGCGTGTCGCTGTCGCGCAGGCGGGCGCGGCGCTGGTCCAGCTCGCTCATCAGGCGCTGGCGCTGGGTCATGGATGGCCCCACCGCGAAGGTGTGCAGGCCGATCACATGCCCCGCCACCGAAATGCGCAGCTCCCACAGGCCGGGGTTGGCGCCCTCCGGTGCTTTGGCCCCCAGCGGCAGGCGGTGGCTGGACAGCAGGTTGTTCTGTCCCTCGCGCAGGTACACCTCTTCGTCGTGGCGGAACAGGGTCTCGCCGGTCTGGTCCAGAATCTCGTAGCGGGCGGTGACCGTCTGGTCGGTCCAGCCGGCATCCGCGTGGATCACGGCGTAGGGCTGGACGCCCTGGTCATCCAGCGTCACATCCCCGCGCCGGATGTTCAGCCCGCTGGCGGTGATCTCGCTCACGATCAGGCCGATATCCGCCAGCGTGAACACCTCGTCATATTCGGCCAGGTTGCTGGCCCGCTGGCGCGCCTTCTGGGCGGCGCTGCTGGTCTGGATGCGGGCTGCCGGGCGGCGCGGCCGGGCCTGGCGGGCCTGCTGGCGCTCTTGCATGGCGGATTGCAGGGCGCGGACGTTAAACGCCCCCAGCCCGGCCAGGGCCATCAGCAGGTAAACGCCCAGCCCGATCACGGCCACCTGAGAGGAGATCGCCCCGGAGAAGGCGGCCAGCCCCAGCATCAGCCCGATCATGACCAGCCAGATAATGGTTGCGCGTCGGCTTTTCTGCATCGTGTCCGTTCCGTTTATAGTTTGGGTGCTGCCCTGACGATTGCGGAGAGGCCCACCAGCCGCCCGATCCTATTGTACACTGTCCCGGCGCCCCCGGCGCAGCCCCAAAAAACGGGGGCCTTGCCGCGCCGGAGGGGTCATTTAGCTATACGCGCCGGGGGGGAGTGCGGTTGCGCGCAGCGGGGCGATCAGCCGTGGGCGTCCACATGCTCCGGCAGGATTTTGTACAGGCAGCGGGTTTCTGCCCCGCTGCGGTACGTCCCTTCCCGTCCGGTATAACGCGGGGACAGCACCGTGTCGATATGCTCCGCCGCGCCTTGCTCCGTGACCTCCACCACCCGCCCGCGCACGGCCAGGTAGCGGTAGGCATTGTCGGGGTCCATGATCTCCACCGCCACCTGCGGGCGGGCGGTCATATTACGGTCTTTCACGCGGCCGCGCGCGGTGTTGATCAGGATGTGCGTGCCGTCGAAATCCACCCAGACGGGCGTGACCTGCGGGGAGCCGTCCGGCATGATCGTCGCCAGGTGGGCGATGGCCTTACGCTGAAAGAGATCGTGATAGGCTTCGGGAATCCGGGTCATGAGTTGGTGCCTCCTGTCGAAAAGTCGTTAGGGTCAGAGTTCGCTGGCCGCGGCGGTGAGCGCCGCCCACTCCGCCAGGGAGAGTGTTTCGGCCCGGCGGGCCGGGTCCAGCCCGGCGGCTTCCAGCAGCGCGGTGGCGGCCGGTTTGCTGATGCCCAGCCCGCCCGCCAGCGAGTTGGCGAGCTGCTTGCGCTTCTGGCTGAACCCGGCGCGCGCCATACGGAAGAAAAGCGCCTCATCCGGCACGTCCACCGGCCGTTCGCCGGGGCCGTAGGTGTCGATGCGCACCAGCGCGGAGGTGACATCCGGCCGCGGCCAGAACACCGCCGGGGAAAGCCGCGTGACCACGTGCGGCACGCCATAAAACTGCACCGACACGCTGAGCAGGCTCATATCCCCCGGCGCGGCCACCAGCCGGTCCGCGACCTCGTTCTGCACCATCACCACCAGCCGCCGCGGGCGGTGCGGCTGCTCGAACAGGTAGCGCAGGATCGCGCTGGTGATGTAGTACGGCAGGTTGGCGACGACGCAGTACGGCTCGTCCGGGCGGATATGCTGGCTCAGGTTCACGCTCAGGATGTCGGCATGCACGATCGTCACGTTATCGTACGGCTCGAAGCGGTGGTGCAGCAGCGGGATCAGGCGGTCGTCCAGCTCCACCGTGATCACGCGGCGGGCCGCTTCGGCCAGCCAGCCGGTCAGCGCGCCGGTGCCGGGGCCGATCTCCAGCACGGTATCCTCCGGCGTCAGCTCCGCCGCGCGGATGATCCTGTCCAGCGCGTTTGGATCGTGCAGGAAATTCTGGCCCAGGCTTTTCTTGGGGATGATGCCGTACGTATCAAGCAGGCGTTTAGGGTTGGACATAGGACGTGTGCGCTCCCGCATGGGCTAAAGGGATGGGCCAACAGGCAGCGGGTAGTATACCGGGTCAGGGCGTGAAGATCATGCGCGGGGAAAAGGATAATGTTACGGGAGTGGATGGGAGTCGAACCCACCGCGGCCTGCTCTGCGCAACCCGCCACCAATTTTGAAGACTGGGGCATCCACCGGGACACAGCCACCCCCACCTGCAAGGATAACGTGTGGCGGGGCGGTCGTCAACGGCGAGCCGGGTGTGTTTTTGCGCGCCGCTGTGCCGCTGCCCCGCGCTGGCCGCTATTGCCCTGCGCCGTCGAAAACGGCATAATCCAGCCCTGACCCGTTCGCACCAGAGACGAAAAAGCAGCATGACACCAGCCCTCGACTACCTCGTGATCGGCCATGTGGCCCGCGACGAAACGCCCGACGGCCCGCAGCCCGGCGGCACGGCGGCCTACAGCGCGCGCGTGGCGCAGGCCCTGGGGCTGCGCGTGGGCGTGCTCACCAGCGCGCACCCCGCCGACCCCGTCCTGCCCGCCCTGGACGGGCTGGACATCCACCTTATCCCCGCGGAAAGCTCCACCATCTTCGTGAACCAGTACAGCGCAGCCGGGCGGCAGCAGATCGTGCGCGGGCATGCGCGCGTCCTGAGCTACGCGCACGTGCCGGAGGCCTGGCGGGACGCGCCGGTGGTGCATTTCGGGCCGATCACGCCGGAGCTGGAGGCGGGCCTGCTGCCGACGTGTTTTCCGGGGGCGCTGGTGGGTGTCACGCCGCAGGGCTTCATGCGCGCCTGGGGCGCGGATGGCGTGGTCTACCCGGTGCCGTGGGCGGGCGCGGCGGCGATGCTGCCCCACGCCGTCACCGTCCTCAGCGATGAAGACCTCGGCCACGATCCCGCGCTGGAAGCCCGCTACGCGGCCCGGGCGCACGCGCTGGTCGTCACGCGCAATTTCGCCGGGGCCACGCTCTACCGGGCCGGGGCGCGCCAGGACTTCCCCGCGCCGTCCATCGAGCGCCTGTGTCACCCCACCGGCGCGGGGGACGTGTTCGCGGCGGCGCTCTTCAGCATGCTGCACCACGCGCCCGACGACTGGGAAGTCGCCATGCACGTCGCGGTGAATGTCGCCAGCACGTTTGTGGAAACCTGCGCGTCGCCGGGCGTGCCGACCCGCGCGGAGCTGGAGGCCGTGCTGGCCGCGCCGCGCGTCCGGGCCGTGCTGCCCGGCTGATGCCCGCTCTCACCCCCCGGAGAGATCTGGTTATGACCCGCCCCCCCATCCGCTGGCTGCCGCTGGCCGTCATCCTGGCAGCGCTGCTGGCCGCCTACCTGCCCACGCTGCAAACGATCATCAACGGCTCCGCGCACTATTACGCGCTGGATGTGGGCGAAACCCAGATCGTGCTGAACGTGGGCGGCACGCTGCACGCCACCGGCTACCCGCTCTACGCCCTCAGCGGGACGCTGCTCACCGGCCTGTTCCGGGCGCTGGGGGCCGGGCCGGCACTGGCGCCGGGGCTGGTCTCGCTGCTGTGGGGGCTGGTCGCGCTGGCGCTGATCTACGCCCTGTTCGCGCATGTCAGCGGGCGGGCGTGGGAATCCGCGCTGGCGGTAGGGCTGCTGGGCCTCACACGCACCGTCTGGATTCACCATGTCATCGCGGAAATTTACACGTTCGGGCTGGCGCTGCTGGCGGGCTTGCTGCTGCTGGCGCTGTGGCGCGGGGAGGTGCGCGGGCGCGTGCTGTGGCTGGCGCTGCTGGGGGGGATCGGCGTGGGCCACCACCGCGCAATCGCCTTCGCCGCCCCGGCCCTGATCTACGCTGCCTGGCCCGCCATCTGGCCCGCCGGGGACGCCCCGCAGCGGCGCGCGCGGCTGGCGCGGATCGTGGCGCTGGGCGTGCCGCTGGCCGCGCTGGGCGTGTTCGGGCAGTACCTTTATCTGTGGATGCGGGCCAGGGCGGGCGCGGCATGGGTCTACGGGGAGCCGGGCACGCTGGCCGGGCTGTGGGCGCAGTTCACCGGCGCGGAGGCCAGCCGCTACATCGGCCCGCCGGAGACGTGGGAAGCCCTGCGCGCCAACTGGGCGATGGTCAACGGCGTGCTGGTCACCGACCTCACGCTGCCGGGCCTGCTGATCGGGCTGGGCGGGCTGCTGCTGGCCCTGCGGGTGGCCCGCCTGCGCCGCGCCGCGCTCACCCTGATCCTCAGCGCGGGGGCGGCGTACCTCTTTCATGTGGTCGTGTACCGGGACGTGCTTTCCGCCCTGATCCTGCCCGTGCTGCTGGCGGCGGCGTTCGGCTGGCTGGCCGTGCTGGAGTGGGGGGCGAAGCATGGCGGGAGGGCGCGGCATGCCGCGCCCCTGCAACGGGTGGGGATGGGGGTGCTTGTCGCGGGATTTGCCGTGGCCCTCATCATGCTGCACGGAACGTTCATCCGCGACCTGGTGCGGGATGAGGCCGGGCTGGAGGCGATCGCGCTGGCGGAAGGCGCGCCGCCCGGCTCCACCCTGATGCTGGCCTGGGGCGGGCAGTATTTCGCCGTGAAGTACGCGCAGGAGGTGGACCCCGCGCTGGCTCCCGATCTCGCGGCGATCACGGTGGTCGATCACCGCACGAATCTCTACGCCCCGGCAGCGCAAGGCCGGCTCGTCACCCCGGCTTACACGCTCTACAACCAGCCGCCCGCGTGGTGGGTGCAGTACCTGGGCCAGCCGCCAGTGATCGAAGCCGCCGCGCCGGGATTGGTGCGCGTCGCGCTGGAAGATCGGACGCTGGACGACCCGCCGCAGACGTTCGGCCCGGCGCAGGCGGCGGCGCGCTGCACGGCGGCGGGCGTGATCCTGGACGTGATCTGGTATGCGCCGGAAGCGCCCCCCGAAGACCTGAGCGTGTTCGTGCATGCGCGGGACGCGGCGGGGGCCGTGATCGGCCAGGGCGACCAGGCCGCGCCGGTGTTCGGCTGGCGGCCGCTGACTGGCTGGGCGGCGGGTGAGACCGTGCGCGACGTGTACGCGGTGGCGGTTGACCCGGCGCTGGTGGCCGACGTGTATTACGGGTTCTATCGCGTGCTTGAAGGCGGGTTCGAGAATGTCCACGAATACACGCTCCCGGTAGCCTGCGGCGCGGACTGAACGCGCGGGCAGCGCCAGCCGGGCCTCCGCACCCTGCGGAGTTTTTAGGTGTTTTTCACAGGCAGCCAGGGACTATCCGGCTATAATGAGGAGGCCGCTATCACGGTTAAGATAGTGTTTCACAGCGGGGAAATGCCCCGCTGATTCGCACGCTTGCACTGATCACGCCCGGCCCCTCCAGACCATCCGGCCCGCGAGACCCGACCGGCCCGCCAGGCCTGACCGGCCCGCCAGGTCCGGCGTGTGCAGAGGATTGCGCATGGCTGAGCATAAAACCCGAGTGCTGGTCGTGGAAGAAGATCGCGCCCGCCGCACGATGACGGCCGAAGACCTGCGCCAGCACAATTACGAGGTGTTCACCGCGGAAGGCAGCGGCGAGGCGCTGGCGGCGAACGCCCGCCAGCTGCTCCTGGAGCACTTCTGCCATGTGGTCGTGCTGGATGCCCGGCTGCTCCCGGACGGCGTGCGCGAAGACCCGGCCAGCATTGACCTCACCCGGCTGTACCACCCGGCGGGCGTGGTGATTCACAGTGCGGCGGCGGATGATGCGGTGGCCTATGTCGCCGGCTGGCACCGGATGGGCTACGCCCGTCACAGCGATTCCCCGGCGGCGCTGGCCGCGACCGTCAAGCGCCAGGCCGATCAGCGCCAGGTGCGCATCGACTGGCCGCACGAGCGCTTCAACGAGGAGATCGCGGCGGCGCTCAAGCTGCCGCCCGACAGGCTCGTCCCGCAGGACCTGGCCGACCTGCTGGGGCGGCTCTTCCCGAAGGCGTTCGCCGTTGAGCTGAAACCGATGCCCGCCATGGAAGCGCTGGACCCCGACCAGGCGGCGACCCCGGTGCGGCGCGCGATCGTGCTCTTTACGCAGGAGAAGCGGCCCTACACCTATTACCTCACGCCCAAGGTCACCAAGATCAGCAGCCGCGACCGGATCGAGCGCGAGGTGGCGAACTACAACCAGTTCGTGGAAAGCCGCCTGAAGCAGAACCGCCAGGCCCGGCTGGAGGCCAACGCGCTGCTGTGGCATATCGGCGCGGTGGCGTATGAATTCCTGGGCGTCGGGCTGGAGGACGTGCTGCCCTTCCAGCAGTTCTACCTGCAGAACCCGCCGCAGGCTGTCCTGCGCGCGCTGCGCAGCCTGTTCCTGGATACCTGCGAAACGTGGTACATCGGCGAGCGCCAGGTAGAAAACGACGCCAGCCTGTACGCCTACTACAACGAGGCGCTGGGGATCGAGGAGCACCTGGCCCGCCTGAACCAGATCGATCCGCTGCTGACCTTCCCCGGCGTAGCGGAGCCGCTGCCCAACCCCGCGATCTGGGCGGCCCGCGAAGGCAGGGAGATCCGCTTTGAGGCACTGACCACGTGCATTGCCCACGGCGACCTGCACGGTGACAACTTCTTTGTCGATAGCTTCCTGATGACCTGGCTGATCGACTTTGAGCACACCGGGCGCACCCACGCCCTGCGCGATTTCGTGGAGCTGGAAGCCGACATCAAGCTGCGCCTGACGGCCTACCCCGCCGACAACCTGTCCGGGCTGGCCGCGCTGGAGCGTTCCCTGCTGGCGGCGCGCTCGCTGGACGATATGCTGGTGCCGCAGCCGGATGTCGCCGCCGACCCGCACCTGCTCAACACGTTCCAGGTCATCGCCGGGCTGCGCCACCTGGCCCACCTGGCGACCGGCATCACGGACATGCAGGAATACAACCACGCCCTGCTGTATGAAAGCCTGTTCATGGCCGGCCTGCGCCGCATCCGGGAACAGGTCAAGCAGCGGGCGCTGCTCTCCGCCGCGCTGATCGTCCGCAACCTCACGGCGCGCACCGGGCTGCTGGGCCGTCAGCGCGCCTTCCCCGCCTTCAGCCCGGCCGAGCTGAACGGCCAGAAGCCCGCCGCGGCCATCCGCATCGTTGAGCGCCAGCTGCAGTACCTCTACCACTGTTACCAGTGCGCCAACGAACAGAAAAAGCTGTACGACGGGCAATCCCCCGCCGGCCCATTGCAGGAAGGGCTGCTGGTGCTGGCGGAGGAGGGCAACCAGCTTAACGCCCTGCGCACCGACCTGCAGCAGCAGCTGGACGCCGAAAAGAACGCCTGATCGCCGCCGCACGCCCCGCCTGTGCGCATACCCATTCTGGACGTCCGCCGCCGGTCGGACGTTCGCCGGACGCTGGACGCCCGGCCAGCGCCTGCTACAATCGGGCGGCAGGTAACGCGCGAATGCCCCGCCCTGCCCGGCGGGAACGGAAAGCACACCACCCATGCCCGAAACCCTCATCCCCTGGCTGGCCGCCGTCATCGCCCTGCTGTGGGCGTATCCCTGGGCGCGCTGGCTGGCCCGGCGCGATCCAGTCCTCACCGCCGTGCTCACCGTGGCACTCAGCCCCGGCGGGCTGGCCGTGACCATGCTCGCGCTGGCGGCGCTCTCGCCCGCGCTGGTCGCGTTCTGGCCGGTCACCGGGCTGCTTGCGCTGGGGAGCGGCCTGGGCTGGTGGATGCTCCGCCGGGCGATCCGGCCCGCCCGCCTGCCGTCCGCCGATCCCCACGCCCGCCATCCCCTGCGCCTGGTGACGATCCTGGTCATCGCCGGGCTGGTCACTCTGACGTTGTTCAACGCCGCCTACTGGCCGCTGGGCGAGGACGACGCCCTGACGCTCTACGCGCCGATGGCCTACCGCATCGCCGCCACCGGGCAGTTCAGCATCCCCGGCGACACCAACAGCGCCGGCCTGTACAGCGCCTACCCGCAACTCACGCCGCTGGTGATGGCCTACCTGCAGCTCGCCACCGGCGCGGCGCAGGAGTACGCCGGGCGGTCTGTGATCGCGGCGCTGGGGCTGGCGCTGGTCGGCGCGGCGTACGCGCTGGGGCGGGAGCTGTTCGGGCGGCGGGCCGGGCTGGCGGCGGCGTACCTCGTGGCGGCCACGCCGATCCTGCTCCACTGGGCGGCGGCGGCCTACACCGATCTGCCCGCCGCGGCGTATTACACCCTGGCGCTGGTGTTCGCCTGGCGGCTGGTGAGCCGCCCCGGCGGGCGGGAGGCGCTGCTGGCCGGGCTGCTGGGCGGGCTGGCGGCCTTCACCAAAAACAGCGCGCTGCTGATCGCCCCGGCGCTGGCCGGTTGGGTGGCCTATTCGTGGTGGGCGCGCTGGCAGGACCCGGCGCGGGTAGGCGGTGCGGTCCGTCCCCGCCATGCCGGGCTGCTGGCGGCGGGCTTCCTGCTGGCGGCCGGGCCGTGGTACGCCCACGCCCTGCTGACCTACGGCCACCTGATCCCGCCCACCGGCTGGACCCACCAGGCGCAGCGCACCGCGCTGACCCTGCTCGGCCCGACGCTGGCCCCCGGCCAGTATATGCTCGGCGGGGTGCTGACCGTGCCGGGCATGGGCTGGCAGATCGTCCGGCTGGCGCGCACACGGTGGGCGTTTGAGGCGCGGGCGGCGCTGCTGGTCGGGTTCAGCGTCCCGTACTGGCTGGTGTGGTGGGCGCTGTTCAGCTACGAGCTGCGTTTCCTGCTGCTGATCTGGGGCGTGCTGGCCGTGATGGGCGGCGGCGCGCTGCTGGCCGGGTGGGAGGCGCTCGCCCGCAGCTGGAGCCCGCCGCGCGGCCTGATGCGGGTCGTGCTGCCGCTGCTGGCCCTGGCACTGGCGCTGCCCGCCGCGCGGATTTCCGTGGACAACAAGCCCGCCCTGCTGCGCGACCCGTGGATGAGTGACCGCGAGCGGCATCTTCAGCAGCTTGGCGACCGCTGGCTGGCCGTGGTCTGGCTGCAGAACAACGCGCCGGAGGGCGCGCGCGTGCTGCTGACGGACTCGCTGCTGTACTTCGGCCTGCTGAGCGACGGGCTGCGACCCGACCTCAACGACCGTTTCGAGCGTGAGTTCGTCCTGACCTATGACTACTGGATCGCCTCTCCCTGGCAGGAGCCGGAGTGGGCGGCGGAGGCCGGGCTGCGCGAGGTGTTCGCGGTGGAGCGCTACCGGATCTTCGTCATCCCCCGGTAACGACGGGGTCCCTCCCGTGCCGGGCCGCTGCGAGGAAAAGCATAAACCGCAAAGGTCGCCGAGGACGCAAAGAAGATCATGAGCTTTTTCCCTGTGCGTGCTTTGCGTCCCCGGCGGTGAAAAAAGCTCTTTGTCCATCTGCCCGCGCGCCGTTGCCAAAACTGCCCGGTCGCGCGCATAATTACCCGCGATGACCGCACGTGACAGGCAAGCGCCCATGGCCCGACCTGACGAATACCTCACCGACATCCCGAACCCGCTCTCCGCGCAGGGGCTGCGCGCCGCGTGGGAGATGCCCTGGAAGGCGCGCAACGAGATCGCGCGGCTGCTGGTGCTGCCCGCCGCCCGCCTGCTGTGCGCGTGGGCCGGGCTGCGCTGGGGGCGCGGCTGGCGCTTTTACGGCCTGCCGGTGCTGCAGCTTCACCGCCGGGCCACAGTGCAGATCGGCGACCGGCTGACGCTGCGCTCCGCCCTGCGCAGCAACCCGCTCGGCCCGGCGCATCCCGTAATCCTCAGCGCCCGCCGCCCCGCTGCCCGCCTGATCATCGGCGCGGACTTCGGCATGACTGGCGGCGTGATCGTGGCGGAGGAGGCGATCACCATCGGGGACCGCGTGACCGTCGGCGCAAACAGCAGCATCGTGGATACGGACTTCCACCCACTGGCCCCCGCCGCGCGCCAGGCTGACCCGATCGCCGGGGCGACCGCGCCGATCGTGATCGAGGACGATGTGTTCATCGGGATGGAGTGCCTGATCCTGAAGGGCGCGCATATCGGGGCGGGCAGCGTGATCGGCGCGCGCAGCGTGGTTACCGGGGTGATCCCGCCCGGCGTGATCGCGGCGGGCAGCCCGGCGCAGGTCATCCGGCCACTGGGTTAAACGGCCTCAGCTATCCGGTATCTGCATTCGCACCAGAGGAGTATCCCCCATGATCGCCATGCTGCTGCAGGGCATCAGCTACGGCTATGCCGCCGGGATCACGCCCGGCCCGCTGCAAACCTTCCTGCTGACCCAGACGCTCCAGTTCGGCTGGCGGCGCGCGATCTGGATCGTGCTTGGCCCGCTGATCAGCGACGGCCCGATCGTGGCCCTGATCCTGCTGGTGCTGCAGCGCGCCAGTGATGATTTTCTGCGGATCATGGGAGTTGTGGGCGGCGTGTTCGTCCTGTACATCGCCTGGGGGCTGCTGCGCCAGCTGCGGCGTGGGGATTTTGACCTGGTGCCGGAGGGCGACGCGGCGGGGGAGGGTGTGGTTGCGCCCTGGGCAGCCATCCGCAAGGCGGCGGCGATCAATGCGCTGGGGCCGGGGCCGTGGCTGTTCTGGGGCACGGCGATGGGGCCGCTGGCGATCAGCGCGTGGCGCGAGTCGCCGCCGGTGGCGGTGCTGTTTGTGGCCGGGTTCTACGTCACCTTCCTGCTGGTGATGATCACCCAGGTGTTGATCGTGCATCAGGCGCGGCGGCTGGGGCCGGGGGTGGTCCGTGTCGCCTTATGGATCGGTTTCGCGGCGCTGGTGATCTTCGCCNNNTACGGTTGTTCTGGGGCGCGCTGGTGGGCGGCTGAGACGCGGCACGCGGTGGATCGGCTTTGCCGCACTGGTGGTCTTCGCCTTACGCTTGTTCTGGGGCGCGCTGGCGGGCGGCTGAGGCGCGTCGCGCTGTGGATCGGCTTCGCGGCGCTGGTGATCTTCGCC
>NPIE01012876.1_pt1 | contig 29946 bp, 23 predicted proteins | sample 8637661 | NCBI WGS metagenome assembly NPIE01 (sample SAMN07420842, study PRJNA396082) | bioreactor metagenome | isolation source: sample BA12 brine-fed electro-methanogenic bioreactor BA | place: Japan: Kochi | collected 2016-12-09 | reverse complement strand
TTGTAGTCGAGTTGTGTGGAACTTTGAGCACTCTTACGAGCCTCCGTAACAATCTTACCAGACTTAGTAACCATGGCATTTATTCGAAGTAAATAAACCTCGCCATCACCAATAGTTCGACCACTTAAATCCCAAAGCCCTGAAATAGGATTATAAGATGAATCAGCACCAATCCAGGAAACTCCACCATCCCAAGAAACCTCATGATTAACATAACTCAAACCATCAGGCAACTGATTGGTAACTCTAACACCACTAGCATCCACCGGACCATTATTAACCACAGAAACCATCAAAGAAACACCATCACCCACAACAGGAGACTCATTACTAGACACATAATTCACTTCAACATCAGCAGGAGGCCTCACAGTTATACTAGCAGATCTCTCGTTATTGGATAGAATAGGATCAAATTGATCACCTGAAATAATAGCTGTGTTAATTACAGTTAGATTATTAACATCAGATCCTATTACCTTTAGCATTAGGTCCAGATACGCATATCCTCCACGGGCCAAATCACCAATATTCCAAACAAAAAATTCGCCAATAAAGTTTCCCTGTCGAGGACTAGCTGCAACAAACTCCAAACCCTCAGGCAAAATAATGCTAACAAAAACACCAGTAGCATCATCACTCTGATAAGTAACCCCACTCACATTGTAAGTAGGATTGTTAATTGCCACCACAGTATAAATCACACTAGAACCATAAGGCGTAGGCAAATTCGGACCATTATAAATATAATTATTCACCCTCAAATCCGAACTAGGCACATAGATTGAATTTTCATTTTTAATTTCGGTTTTTTCGTTAAACTCAGTTTGATTAATCAAAGTAGCTGCATTGTTAACTGTGGACTGAGGAACAGCCCTACCCGTAATATTCAAAACCGCAACAGCCCCATTAGCCAAAACAGGAATATTCCACATCCCAGTAGAAATATCATAAGTCCCTACATTAGGAGTAACCAACACATTGGTTAACCCTGCTGGAATCAGATTCTCAATATTTATATTAGTAGCTGCATCTGGCCCATTATTGGTAGCCGTAACCAGAAAAGTCACCACATCTTTAACATAGTTCCCGGTTTGGCTTAAAACCACATTGGCCTTTTTTGTATACACATCAAAAGTTACTGATTCTCCAATGGTGGTAGGATCATATTCTGTTTCAAATATCTTGGTGGCGGTATTGGTAGTATTTTTACCTGCCATATCTGCACTGGCAATTCCTGTTATGGTTAAAGTAGCAAAATCCCCATTAGCCAGGAAGGGAACTGTCCAGTTACCATTAAGGTAACTACCAGTAGAAGGTGTAACCACCACATTCAATAATCCTTCTGGAATCTTATTTTCAATGATGAAATTGGTGGCATTATCCGGCCCTATATTCTGGGCGGTGACCACATAAGTAACTTCATCCCCTACATTCACCGGAGTGTTACCGGTTTGGCTTAGTTGTACATCCGCCATTTTGGTGTAAGCTGCAGCTGATACACTGAGTGGTTCGCTGTTGTACTGGTCCTGGGCAATCCTGGTGGCGGTGTTGGTGGTGTTTTTACCTGCCATATCCACGGTTGCGGTTCCACTTATAGTTAAAGTAGCACTCTCACCCTGGGCCAGACTGGGTATAACCCATATACCCTGATAATAAGTCCCGGTACTAATTTGTACGGTGGCATTACCCAGATTCTGGGGAATATGATTTTCAATCATAATCCCGGTGGCGGTGTTAGGTCCATTATTGGTAACATTTACCGTGTAGGTTACACTGTCTCCTACATTAACTGGTGAAGTCACCTGTTGGCTTAATTGAGCCAGGGCAGTAACATCGTAGTTTATGATAGACGTATCAGACATGGTGTAGGGTAAAACATTTAAAGCCACCATGTTCTGTTTACGGTTATTTACATCATCGTAAAGCAGGGTACCATAGGTACCATTAACAGAGGCACTAACCATAGCGGTGGAAGTGGATAGTCCAGATAGTACTGTAGTTACCATACCATTTAAATCTGTGAAACCAAAGCTGGAGCTTAAGGTTCCCTGGTTGGTGGTGAAGTTCACCCTTATTCCAGATAAGGGGTTTCCATCAAAATCAGTAACCTGTGCATTTAAGGTAACCGGACTACCATTAGGTACCCGGATTGTTTCCGGAGTTAAGGTTACCTGGTAGGGATATTGCATCTCTTGAGCAGCATTTATAATCTCCCAGGCCCGGTTAGCCACAGTATGACGACTATAATTAATAGTAGAGGAACTATATCCATCATAGGGAGTACCATAACTGCTGTTGTAGGTCATGAACTGATAGTAGCCATTAGGGTTATTTCCAGGATAAGTTCCATAGTGGGCGGAGGTGAAGTACCAGATGGCGGACTGCATGGCTGCTGCTTCCAGATTGGTGCTGGGATTATAATTATTGATGATGTAGTTAACTTTAGCCCAATCAATATCAGGTGATAGATCCCCGGCCGTACCTGGTAAAGGACCATTTACCAGTAAGTAGTCCCCAATAGCTATGGGAGTGTACAGGTCAATACAAAATGCCCGATAGGTTACCCCATCCACCCTGACATTTATAACCCCGGCAAAACTATACTGGCCACTGTATTTGATATAAACGTTAGTACCTGAACCGGTACTAATTACAGTGGCATTTTTGGGAGTAAGTGTAAAATTAGAGGTTCCATAATAATTAGGATCCGGGCTTATACCCGGTGTTACAGTAACGCTATGGGTAACTGGATTGCATCCCATGTAACTGGCAGTTACATTAAACACCGTCTGATTAGAATAAAATGCCATGGTATAATAGCCATTAGCATCGGTGGTGGCTGTAGCTAAAATTCGGTTAGATGAATTTACAATTACCGTGGCACCTTCTAGTGGTCTTACATTTCCGTATTCATTAATGTTTATGGTTCCATTTATTATGGGATCTGCCACACAAACATCTTCTTCAGCTAGCGGTGTAGTTTCATTTACAGCAGCTGCTGATGTACCGCATAATAAAACGGCTAAGAAGAGTGAGGCAAATATGAGAATTAATTTATTTTTCATCCCCTTTTCACTCCTAGTTCCTTATATTTTGGTAGATTATGATAATTTTGTTAATATAATTTTTTTGTGAAGCTTCTCACAACAATATAATCCCCCCAAGATATTATGTGAGAAAAATCACTTTTATATTATAATACCTCTAATTTAGGGATAATCACATATAAATATTATCATAAAATATGAAAAAACAAGCAAAGTTTAAGTAACAATCACATAATCAAAACCAATAAAAATGATTTAAAATTCATTTAAAAGACCCTTGAAATTAAAAAATTTAAATATATCTCTTAAATACATTATAATCCAGGAATAAGATTTTTAATTAGAGAATCTTTTGAATCCGTTGTTAAAATTGGGATTTTATTAAAACTCACACCAGGTATAAAAAAATCAAAATTTTTGTGACTAGAGTCACGATATTTTCTGTTTATGTGATAATTGGAACAATAGATAGTGAACCTATAAAAAAACCTGAATCAAAAAATTATAAGATGAAAAATTAATATTCCCCATCATAATAACTAATACTAATTATTTTATTAAAAAACTGTGATTAAATATGTTTTATTACAAGGCCCACCACCTGAACCTTAAATCCAGTATAGAGTTCCCGGAACTAAAAAAAATTGAAGGAAAAGAGGATTTAACCATAGAATATGGTTCTGTTAACTATTCTTCTAGTGATATCCAGGAAAACGGCGTATTCAGGATAGCCAGCCAGTACATTATAACTAAAAAAGGGGTTTTTTTAAGGTGGAATGATAGGGATATCTGCCAGATAGGTTCTAAGGAGATAATAGTTAATCCCAATACCGGTATTGAAGATAATTTTTTAAGATCCTTGATTTTAGGTCCGGCCCTGGGCATATACCTGCATCTAAATGGTCGTGTGGTGTTACACTCCAGCACCATAAATATGGATGGCGCGGGGGTGGGCTTTGTGGGGCATAATGGTGCTGGTAAATCCACCACCACCAGTTATTTTTTAAAGAATGGTTATCCCTTAGTGGCAGATGATGTAAGCAGCCTGGAATTTATAAATAATATCCCGGTGGTTTATCCGGGGATACCCCGGATAAAACTCTGGCCCGAGACCAGGGATTTATGGGATAATAAATTGGAATGTTTCCCCATACACACCCAATCAACTAAAAGGTCGTGCGTGGTGGAAAACTTCCCGGGAAAGTCCGTCCCCTTAAAGCACATCTATGTTATAGAACGGGGTGAAAAAACGGAAATTACAGATATCAGTCCCCAGGAGGGACTGATTGAACTTATCCGTAATTCATATTGTGCTAATATATTCTCTGATACTTATCAAAAGGAGAGTTTAGCTGATTATGGTAAGCTCCTGAAAAAAATATCCCTTAAAAGGTTGTATATCCAGGAGGGCCTGGATAAACTGGATAAGATGGTCCAAAAAGTAGAAGAGGATGTGGCTTTAAATGATTAAAAACCGCATATTATGGAACTATCTTCTTAACCTCTTTAATTTTAACCCCCCGGGTTTTATTTTAAGCCTATTTTTAATGATACTTATCAGTTTTACCGAGGGTGTGGGCCTATTATTATTAATCCCCTTACTGGATCTGGTGGGAGTACCGGTTAGTAGTGGTGGTCTAGGACAAATTGCCACTGGAGTAAGTGGAGTATTTGAATTTTTCAATTTAACCCCCACCCTGGGGGTGGTGTTAATCATCTATGTGGGAATCATCACCCTCAATAGCTATCTTAGCCGGTGGCAGAGTATAAAAAGTTCCCAGATCCAGTACACCTATGGGGCCTACTTGCGGAATGAATTATTTGAAAGTGTGACCAATTCCCGGTGGCTGGCCTTTAGTAGAAAACCACTATCAGGATACCTGCACGCCCTTAGTGGTGAAATAGACCGGATAATAACCGGAACCGGGCAGTTTTTAACTCTTCTTGTTAGCATATTCGTCTTGATGGTGTACATCATCTTTGCCCTGCAGTTATCTGGGCCAGTGGCCGGTTTACTCTTTGTGGTGGGAGTGATACTACTTTTTATACTTAAAAAGAAGACCCGGGACTCACATAAACAGGGCCAGGAATTAACTGCCTCTACCCGAGAGTTGTATGCAGTTAGTAGTCAGCACCTGGAAGGTATGAAAACCGTGAAAAGCTTTTCTCTGGAGAAAGAAAATGTGGAAGAATACTCCCGGGTGAGTGATGGGGTGGCCGCTAAGTTCATCGAGACCATAAAGGGGTACGCCGATGTACGGTTTTTATTTGAGGTGGGATCAGTGGTTATACTGTCTATTGTGGTATACGTGGTGGTGGAAGTTTTACAAATACCCACCGCCGAGTTACTGGTTCTCCTTTTTTTATTTGTACGTATCATCCCCCGGTTTTCTCTAGCCCAGCGCAGCTACCAGTATTTTTTGAATATGCTGCCGGCTTTTAGTAATGTGGAAAAACTAAAAAGAGAATGCACCATAGAAAAGGAAGAAAAAGGTCAGTTGGATGAGATAATCTTTGAAAAAGAGATTAGTTTTAAGAATGTGTCCTTTTCCTATGATGATGGTTTTGGTTTACATGATTTGAATTTAAGGATTAAAAAAGGGGAAGTAACCGCCCTGGTGGGTTTATCTGGTGCCGGGAAAAGCACTACCGCTGATCTTTTAATGGGATTAATTACTCCCTCTGAGGGTGAGATTACTGTGGATGGAGTGGTTTTAAGTGATAATTACTCCTGGAAAAAAAAGATAGGATACGTGGCCCAGGACACCTTCCTCTTTAATGATACCATCAAAAATAACTTACTCCTGGCCAATAAAGAGGCCAGTTTGAATGATATAAAAGAGGTTCTGGAATTATCTGCAGCCAGTTTTGTTTATGATTTACCAAATGGTTTGGATACGGTTATGGGTGATCGGGGAGTGCGCTTATCAGGAGGAGAAAGGCAAAGAATTGCCCTAGGACGGGCTTTAATCCGTAAACCCAGCCTTTTAATACTGGATGAGGCCACCAGTAACCTGGATAGTGAAAATGAGAAAAAGATAGTTGAATCCCTGGAGAGGTTGGAGGGGGATATCACCGTACTTCTTATTGCCCACCGTTTATCCACCCTGAAAAATGCTGATTATATTTACGTCTTAGAAGGTGGTGAGGTGGTTGAAGAAGGGACCTGGGATGATTTAGTTAATAAAAAGGGTAAGTTTAGTAGTCTGAGTAAAAGTCAGGGTTTTTAGTTAATATTATTAAAAAAGGGGTAAGTTTAGTAATCCGGGTTTTATATTGTAAGTTTAATTATAAGAGAATATTTATGGGCCTAAGGAGATGAATGGTGTGAGTGGTTTTAAATCAGCAGAAACCGTTTTTGGAAAGGTAATCTATATTGATATTGGTCCTGCAGAAGGGGAGGTTATTCTTTTTTCCAGTGGAGGGGGTGCTGGATTAGATTTGGTTTATGCTTTTGATTGGTTAGTCCAAGAAGGATTTAGATTGATTTCAATAAACCGACCAGGCTATTTTGATTTAGAAGTAGATGTAGTGGATAGTATAGAAGGCCATGCAGATATTTACCAGGAGGTGATTAAATATCTGGGGATTAAGGAAGTAAATGTTTTTGGTGTTTCTATGGGTGGTTTATCCGCCTTATATTATGCAAAAAAATATCCTACTAAGTCATTAGTATTGTGGAGTGCTGTTACCGGAGAGTATCATGTAAAAAAAGAAGCAACCGATTCTCTTTTTGGTAAACTAGTAATGTCAAATCATGGGAAAAGAATTCTCTCTATTTTATTATTAGCATCCGCTAAAATATTCCCCAAACTAACTATCCAGGCTCTTTTGGAAACTGAAGCTGATCTAGAAAAAAAGAAGATAGAAGAAATTGCAAAACAGGTTGTAAAAAACCCGGAACGTAAAAGAGAATTTATACTATTTATAGAATCAATCACCCCTATGGATTCATTGTACCAGGGTATGATGAGTGAAGTAGAAAAAACAAAAGAACTCCCAGCCGTAAATTGGGAAAATATTACTTGTCCAGTCTTGGCGGTTTATTCAACTGTGGATAAAGATGTTTCCCTAGATCACGCCCAAAGACTTGATGAAATGATCCCTGATTTAAAATTAATCTATGTAGAAGCAGGAGGACACTTCGTATGGTGGGGAGAAGAAGGTGAAAAAGTTATAAAAAAGACTATTGACTTTTTTAAAAAACATAACCCCGGGAATGAACTTTAAAAAAAAAACTTTATAAACTTTTTTTTAATTATTTAATACTTAGATTGAGTTTATAACTGGCTATTTTTTGATCCGGATCTCTAAAACCAGCATAGAAGTAGGATTCCCCTTCTTCAGGTATGGTACTGGGCCGGTAGGGCGTGGTGGTATTAGTACCAATAAGGGTGCCGTTTTCACTATAAAACTGGGCTGTAATTTCCACATTTGGTGCTGGTACCGGGGCCCTATTGCCCACATAACCCCACACAAAATAGTACATGGTGCCATTACGGTCATAGTGTTCGCCGGTGGCATTAACCAGGTACAGGTCTTCTGAGGTAGCAGGATCCTTTTCTCCAAAGGTTTTTTCTGCTGTGGTATCCATGGTACAACCGGATATGGATACCGCTGCTAAGATGATAAGTAGTATGATAATTAGTTTAGACATTTTTTAAAACTAACCCCCCATAGCATGGATTAAAATTATTAATTAAAAATTTTTATAAACTATAATTACCTAATTATTATATATAATTTTAGAAGGTGAATTATTCCTGGGGGGGTCATTATGGATTATGGTTTTATTTTTAAATTAATTAATTTCAGGTTAAGTTATGGCTTTATTCAGGTATAATCACTTGATTTAAACTCCCTATGCCTGTAAAATAATATTTTAGAGGCCTGGAGGGGAAGGGATAATAAAATATTTAATCTAAACTTGTGGGTAATTAAATGCTGGAGAAAATATACCAGAATATTGCGGATTTTGAAGAGGAAAACTCATTAGCACGCAAAATAAGGTTAGAGCGGATTGAAATTTTTAAAGACCTGATTTCCAATCTAACCCCGCCCTTAAAGATTCTGGATGTTGGTGGAACAGAAGTTTTCTGGGATATTATGGGATTTGCCGGAGATGAAGATTACCACATAACCATATTAAACCTGTCCCAGGTAGAAACCAGATATCCTAATATAAAGAGTGTGAAGGGTGATGGTAGATACATGGAAGAGTTCCCGGATAAGGAATTTGATATAGTATTTTCCAACTCGGTTATAGAACATGTGGGAAATCTGGAAGAACAAAAAAAGATGGCCGGTGAAATGCAACGTTTAGGAAAAAGATACTTCCTACAGGCACCTAACTATTATTCACCGGTAGAACCCCACTTCTTCTTCCCCCTCTTCCAGTTTCTACCACTACCCCTTAAAACCCTGCTACTTAGAAACTTCACTCTGGGCTACTTTAAAAAAACCCCGGAAAAAGAAAAAGCCCGGGAGTTAGTAGACTCCATCCACTTACCTAAAAAGAGTGAATTAGAAGAGATGTTTCCACAGTGCAGTATAAAAAATGAGAAATATTTAGGTTTTACACTATCTTTTATTGTTTATGGTGAGGTTTTGTGAGTGAATTTAAGGATTAGAATTCAGTGGGTAGATTGTATTTACAGATGCTTTTTTTAAAAGTTTTTCCTGGTGTTTTTTATTAATTGTTTTTTTAATCAAGAGATTAGAACTTTTTATAAACTACCATCCCCTATGATTATAATATATATTTTTGGAGTTTAGTGGATGGTTGTGGATAATAAACTAAAAGCAGAAGATGAATTACTTCTAAGTTGTGCCCGGAGTAAACTGGAAAAAGAAGATGAAGATAGAATAAGTTCTCTTCTGGATAACAATTTAGACTGGGACTATATAATAAATAAAGCAACCCGGAACCGTCTGCGTCCACTACTTTATTTGAATTTGAATCAGGTGGGGCCTGAGAGAGTACCCGAATATGTTTTGCAGGGTTTAAAAAGTTTTTTTAATAATAATGCCCGGCGTAATTTGATGCTTACCGGTGAGCTGGTGAAAGTTATGGCCTTACTGGAGGATAATGGTATTAAGGCCGTTACTTATAAAGGACCGGTATTGGCTAAAGGGGCTTATGGTAATCTTGCTTATCGGGAGTTTGGGGATGTTGATGTTTTTATTGATAAAGGAGATGTTGTAAATACAAAAAAAACTATGCTATCTGAGGGTTATCAGTTATATTCAAGTGACTTGGATAGTTCCGTTTATAAGAAATTTGATTGGGAATACCAGTTTAAGAGTAGAGAGGGAGTTATAATTGAGATAAACTGGAAATTTGAAGGTCCTTTATTTTCATTTAAATCTGATGCTAGACTACTTTTTGATAATTTTACAACCATCCCCATTAATAATTTCAAAATTAAAGTACCCTCCCCAGAAAATGAATTTTTAATGCTATGTATCCATTGTGGAAAACACAACTGGAGTAGACTATCCTGGATATGTGACCTTAATGAATTCTTGCAATCCAGAGAATTAAATTGGAAAGAAGTATGGGAAAAGGCAAATAGATTGGGTGTTGCAAGAATATTGATAATAAACCTCATCTTAGTTCGAGATCTGTTTGGAATTAATTATCCAGATATATTAAAATTAGTTCCTGATACAGGCGCAAATAGTTTAGCACTTAAAATTGAAAAAAGGTTATTGAAGGATGATAAAATTTCCTGGAATTTACTTGAAAAGTTATTTTTAGATTTAAAAAAACGTGACGATATTTTTTTGGGAATGAAGGACTGTATGTGTGGATTATATAAACCCAGTATTGAGGATTATGGAACTGTTAAATTACCTGGATTTTTTTCTGCATTATATATTATATTAAGGCCACTCTTTCTGCTAAAAAAATATGGTAAAGGGCCTATTTAAATATCATAATCATTAACCTTGAATGTATATTGATTATTTAGACATTGAAATAGCCTTTATATGTTCAATTATATCCGCTTTATACTCCTCATTATCCATAGCAAATTCTAAAGACGTTTTAAGCCAATCCACTTTATTTCCGATATCATAGGTTCTACCCTGAAATACACAACCATAGGCCTGATCTAAAAGGCGTAAAGCATCGGTTAACTGAATTTCCCCACCATAGCCTGGTTTTACTTGTTTTAAACAATCAAAGATAGAAGGATCCAGTACATAGCGACCTATTATCCCCATATCAGATGGTGCCTCGCTGATTTTAGGTTTTTCCACCATATCCTCAATCTTATAAATATTATCTTCGATCTTATGGCCTTTTATGATACCATAGCGTTGGATTTTTTCTTCAGGAACCCTCTCTACGGCAATGGATGAAGCAGAATATTTATGATAGGCATCAAGTAGTTGTTTGGTGCAGGGAATGTGAGATTTGGTAATGGTATCTCCTAATAAAACCGCGAATGGCTCATCCTTTACATGTTTTTTAGCATAGGCTACCGCGTCCCCCAATCCCAGCTGTCTTTTTTGGCGTACATAGTAGATATCAGCCAGGTCACAAATGGAGTTAATTTCATGCAGAGAATCATACTTCTTACTTTTTTTTAAAGAATAGGATAATTCACAGGAACTATCAAAGTGATCCTCAATAGACCTTTTACCTTTACCAGTTATGATTAGTATGTCTTCTATGCCTGCGGCTACTGCTTCTTCCACCACATACTGGATGGTGGGTTTATCAAAAACCGGGAGCATTTCCTTGGGTTGGGCTTTGGTTGCTGGTAAAAATCGGGTCCCTAGTCCTGCGGCAGGTATTACTGCTTTCATGCCATCACCTTTGTTCTCAGGTAGTAGTCTTTTACCCGTACCGTATCATCTAAATGAGGAGTGGAAATCTCATGCAAAATCAGATTATCCTGGGCCACTATGGAGTGGGGTACCCCTGGTTCAATACGAATGGTATCATTTTTGGATAAAAACTCCTTTCTATCCTCAAATTCAATATAACCAGATCCCTGCATAATGTACATGGTCTCATCCTTTTTTTCATGGAAATGGAAGGATGTTTGATAGCCCTCTTTAATGAAGAGTTCTTTATTCAGGTATTTGTTCGTGCTAATTAGTACTTTCTCATATCCCCATGGTTTGTCTTCCCGGTTATGATATTCTTTCCGGATTTCCTCTAATTCCTTGGCAGTATCAATTGCCATCCAGAATAGCCCATCTTCTTTATAATAGCCTAACTGGTTTTCCCGGGCCAGATTGGGAAAAACCGTTTTTTCAATATCTCCAGTTTCAAATTCTCCAAAGTCTATATCGCCTTGAGAATAGTAAACTCCCCCATTAATATAATAATCAAGGGCCGGTTTTTCTTTAAAGGAAGTTAAGCGGTCACCACTTAATTCCACTATACCATAGGGTGACTGCATCTGAGTGATGAAGATGGACAAGGGATAGCTGGATTTTTCCCCCTGTTCAATCATCTTCTTAATATTTAAATCGGCCACCACATCCCCATTACGTATAACACAGGGTTGATCCTTTAAATGTTCAAAACCTAAACGGATGGCATTCAGGGTACCTAATGGTTTGTATTCTTCCACATAGTCTATCTGAAGCCCCAGGTAATCATCACCATATCTTTGACGGATTTTATCCCCTAAAAATCCTGTTAGTAACAGAACCTGGTCCACACCTGCATTTTTGAATTCTGCTAGTTGTTTGTCCATGATGGTGTAGTTATCCTGTATTTCGATTAGTGGTTTGGGTATTTCTTCAGTTAGGGGGCGTAATCTTTTTCCCATTCCCCCACAGAGTATCATGCCTGCTGTTTTTTTCATTTTGTCACCATTATTGATATAATTAGAAATTGAATATTTTGTTTATAACTTATACTTAATATCATTAATAATTAAAATGTATTTATTAACCTCAGTTATATTTACTTATATAAAAAATAATAACATGCATAATTTTATATAGTAATATTTTCTTAAATGAATGTAATTGATAAGGAGTAATTTTTGTTAGGTGTGTTTATGATAATCTCTTTTGTAATACCCGCATTAAACGAGGAAGGAATTGTAGGAAAAACCATTCAAACAATTCCAATTCAAGAATTAAAAAAATTAGGACTGGAAACTGAAATCCTAGTAGTTGATAATGCTTCTACCGATAATACTGCCCAGGAAGCAAAAGAAGCCGGAGCCAAAGTAGTCTATGAAGAAAAAAGAGGATATGGTAATGCATATCTGCGTGGTTTAAGTGAAGCATCCGGGGAAATTATTGTTATGGGTGATGCCGATGGTACCTACCCCTTTGATATTACCCCTGATTTCATAAGCCCTATTTTAAATGAAGACTATGAATTTGTGATGGGTAACCGACTATGTGGTCAGATGCATGAAGGGGCCATGCCCTCCCTGCACAGGTACATTGGAAATCCCATGCTTACCAAAATGCTAAATATATTATTTGATTCTGATCTTCGTGATACTCACTGTGGAATGAGGGCCTTTAAAAGGGAAGTTCTGGATAAGATCCATCTCCATTCTCCAGGTATGGAATTTGCCATTGAAATGGTGATAGAAGTTGCTGAGAAAGATATTAAGGTTAAAGAGGTTCCTATTGAGTACCGTGTTAGGGGAGGAAAGGCTAAATTAAGCTCTTTTAAGGATGGTTGGAGGCATATTGATTATATGTTTAATAGGAAATTGAATAATATAAGATTTTTATAGAATAAAGAAAAGAAGATATTGTTTTTTTTTGAATATGGCTCTATTAAGACTTCTAAAGTAATTTTGAGTTGAATTTCTATGAATAATTTACCTGCTGTATCAATAATTTTATCAGCTAAAAACGAAGAAAAAATGATTTCTCAGTGTTTAAAGTCGCTTAATAAACTTATTTATCCCAAAGATAAATTAGAAGTGATTATTATTAATGATGGTTCTACAGATAATACTAAAGATCTGATTTTAGATCACGATTGGACTATAAATTATAATTACATTGAAACCCACGGTATTGGACTTTCTAGAGCAAGGAACTTGGGAGTAAAAAAGTCTAGCTTTAGTTATATAATTTTTACAGATGCTGATTGTACATTTACACGAAATTGGATAAAAAATTTAATGAAGTATTTTAATAATGAAAATATTGCTTCTGTTGGCGGCCCTAATTTAACTCCTTCAGATGATACTGAATTTGCTAAATGTGTAGGTAAAGTTTTATCTTTTTTAAGTAAACCAGGGGCAAGATATGGTTTTGAAAAAGATAGAGTTATAGAAACATTCCATAATCCAGGGTGTAATGTTGCTTATAGAAAAAATATTATAGCTGAAGTTGGATGGTTAAATGAAAATTTAGTAACATGTGAGGATGAAGAACTAGATTACAGAATAATTAAAAAAGGTTATAAAATAATTTATACACCTCATGCAAAAGTATTTCATTATAGAAGACCAAGCTGGAAAGGTCATCTGAAGCAGGCCTACAAATATGCAGTAGGTAGAATGCAAGCGATTAAGTTACATGTTCAGATGGGGAAATGGTATCATTTAATTCCTCCTTTTTCACTTGGGATAATCACTATCATGATAATAATTTCTCTTTTTAATAATAATTTAATTTGGTTATTAGTATACATCTTAGGAATAGGAGTAATAGGAATACTTGTTATGAGTTTATACTTAGCTATAACTACTAAAATTAAATATTTATTTATTTATTTCATTTTGATAACACTGTGGTTTTGGGGTTCAGCATTTGGATCTATTAAAGGTTTATTCGAATAATTTAATCAGGGATAAATATGAAAAAATTAAAAACATTAATTTCGTCTAGAGCCTCAATATTTAATTCAGACGGAACTTCAGTTCGAGCTAGAAGAATACTTAATGCGCTTAAGGATTTGAATGAAGTTTACTTAATCACACGATCAAACGAGGAAAAAAAAATACCAGAATTGGAAAAAGATCATTTATTTATAATAAAACCTGAAAAATCAAAGTTGTGGAATCTGAAAATCATTCCACATATTATAAAACATGAATTTGATCTGGTCATATGTGAAAATGATTGGCATGGATTTCCTATTTATTGGATATTTTCTAAATTCAGAAAAATGAAAATAATCTTTGAAGTTCATGGGATTATATCAGAAGAGATAACAGAAACAAAAGATTCTCATTTGAGATTTAAGTTATATCAATTTATTGAACGTTTTTGTATCAAAAAAGCAGATATAGTAATAGCTCTTTCAGAAAATATTTATGAGTACTGCATAAAATATAATAATAAAACTCGCTTAATCCCAGTATTTGTAAAGAATATCATGATTGATCAAGAAATCATAGATAATGCTAAAAAATTTAGAGAAAATAAATTAATAGGTATCATAGGGCCTTTTGATGAAATTAGAAATAAATACGCATTGGAATTTATAATTAAAAATATAGATAAATTTGACTCTAAAATTAATTTTAACATTATTGGTAAGTATGAGGAAAAGACTATTAGTCCTCGATTGAATTATTTAGGATATATCGATTCTTTTAAAGAATATAGTCAAAGCATAGCGGAGCTAGATGCTGTTTTAGTTATTGAAGCAATGAGTACATCAGGTCCGTTAAATAAGATATTGGAACCAATGGCTTATTCTATTCCAGTATTTACCACTCCAAAAGGTGTCAAAGGAATCAAATTTATAGAAAGTAATGTTAATATTATTATCTCAGATGAAGAGGAGATAGTATCAAAAGTTAATGAGCTCATTTTTGATGTAGATCTAATGAATGAAGTAGGAAAAAATGCTAAAGCTACATTTAAAGAAAATTACAGTATTGAAACTAATTATAAGAGATTATTGGAAATTATTGAAGAAATTTAATTCTATTGGGAGATTTTATGAAAGAATTGCGAATATTACATAATGATCAATTATACCCAAAAAATGATTTTGGGGCATATCACCGTACATTCCATATAGCGAAATTAGCTTCAGATAAATTCAGAACAAGTGTATTTAGTGCTCACAAAGAGGAATATGAATCAAAAATTGATGGAATAAATTTAATCCAAGACATAAAGAACAATAATATTTTCGATAGTATTACTTATTATGCTCATGGCCTTTTTTCTGAAAATTTTGGTTTAAAGACATCTAAGAAGGCTTTTGAAAATTTTGAGTTTGATGATACAGTTTTTCAAATTGAAAGTCCCTATTTTTACCATTGTTTAAAAAACAAAAACATAAAAAATTTCATTTTAGATGAACACAATGTTTACTGGGAATTCCAAAACTTTCCTTATTCTGATTTAAGAAATACAATTTATAATCGTTTAGCGTCAAAAAGAGATAAAAGAATTGAAATAAAAGCTTTAAAAGCTGCTAAAACTATTTTAGTATGTTCTAAACGTGATTCTAAACTAATATCGAAGGAGATACCAGGGACTGAAGATAAAATCACCATAATTCCAAACTGTGTTGATTTAAAAAAATATGAATCCTTCTTAAAATTGAATAAACCGGTTAAAAACGAAAATCCAGTGGTTTTATTTGTAGGATTATTAAGCTACACTCCTAATAGAGATGCTGTAGAACTAATTTGTAATCAAATCGCGCCCCAATTTGATGATGATGTCAAGTTTATTATAATAGGAAAAAACCCACCTAGAATAAATACTCCATCCAATGTTAAGTTCTTAGGTTATGTTGATGACATTAAATACCATATTTTAAACAGTGATATCTGTATTGCGCCATTAAGATACGGCAGTGGTACACGTTTTAAAATATTAGAATATATGGCACTTAATAAGCCAGTGATATCTACTTCTAAAGGTGCTGAAGGCATAAAATATGATGATGGACATAATATAATTATAGAAGATAAAATTGAACAGTTTGCAGAAAGAATAAAGGAAGTGTTAGATTCCGATAATGATTTAGGAAATAATGGATTTAAACTAATTAAACAAAATTATGACTGGAAACTTTACAAAAAGACATTATTAAAAGTTTATGATGAAGTTTTAGACTAATTAGTAAATATTCTATCTATAATAAATATTAGTTGAACCTTGATCATAAATTAGATTTTGTGGAGCTTTTTTATACTCTAATAAAATATTATTCACGCTTACTTCAAAACCACCTTTGAATCTAGCAATTTTCTTATTCAATATCACTTTATTAATAAAAGTATATCCATTTATTTTTTTATGATCATAATCTATCATTCTTGATGTAGTTATTAAGCTAGGATTAAAGTTGCCTTGGCTTACCAAAATTCTTTCTCCACTGTTATCAAAGACATGTATATCATTAGAATCCTTCCGATTTAAATTAAACCATTTTGCAGCCTGAGCTTCAGAATCCGATATGTATACAAATTCAAAATTTTTTCCAGACGATGATAAAACATAATCCCCTTCGTAGCCTAAACTTTGATAAATAGCATCTGTAGAAAATAATAAGTAGGGAATCAATATCAAAATTATTAAAAGCTGAGGATTAATTTTTAAAAATTTAGAAGTATACAAACATCCAATTATAAGTAAAGGGGAAAGTAAAAGTAAGGATAATAAGTATAAACGACCCATATCATAGCCTTTAGAAATAAATGGCAGAGTAATTATTAAAAATAATAAAACTCCACAAGTAAATGCCATGGCAATATATTCTGGTTCAAACTTGCTTTTTAAAAAATTAAGCTTTTTTTCCTTAAAATTGCTCATCAACAAAGTTCTTTTGTAATTAAGTAAATTCCCTAAAAAGCCAATAAATATCATTAAAAATGTAATCCACGTCAAAATGAAGTAAATAAAACTTATTGGTGTTTCTAAATCTCCTCCAAGTAATTTATTTGTAATAGTGGGATCTCTAGCATCTGCACTTAGGAACTGTCCAATGCTTAAAAAAGTATTCTTTAAAAAAAGTACACCTCCCATGAATGCCATGTCTGTAATTTGTCCTAGCCATAGAAATAATGTAACTAAATAAAGAAGTAATATTGTAACGCTAATCTCTTTTTTAATCGATAACTTTTTAGAAGTCAAAATTGTGATAATAATAGTTGAAATTAAAATAAACATGACTATAAATGAAGATGTATAATGGGATAATATGATTGAAAATAAGAAAATGATTAGTAGTATTCTTTTTTTCAGGATAGTTATATTTTTTTCAAATAATGTTAGTATTATCATCCCAAAGAATAAAATGGCTATATTTGTTCTTGGGCTTGCACCTGTTTTAAGGAAATAAAATTGAGACATAAAGAAAATAGATGCTAAAAATGCAAAATTATTTTTCACATATTTCTTTGATATAAAATAGACTAAAACGGGGGCGAGCGAAAATAAAAACACATATAAAAATTTAAAAAATTCTTCAGTATTTTGAACATATATTATTGACTGATATGTAGCAGGCAATATTGATACTACTAAACTAGTATCATATGGAGTATTTAATATTAATTCCCATTTTAAATTAGTAAAAGTGGTCTGAAAAAGAAAATATTCATAATGAACATCTACACCACTAATGTGTGGAAATCTAATTATAAATATAGATGCCAATGAAAACCCAATTAAAAATATAACAATTGGATATAACTGTGATGTTGATGATAATCTATAGCTTAATACTATTATAAAAAATGAGACAAAAAATAAGAATATTATTAAAAAATAGTTAGTTCCGCCATATTTGAGAATATTTGACCCTATGAATGCCATAAATGGTAAAAAGAATATAATAGAAAGATAAATCTTTTCTTCATTATTTAACAGAATATAAGGTAAGTGAAATTCGTTATCTTTATGACGCAAATAAGAAATTATAATTAATGTGAGAAATATGATATTAAAAAAAATGAGAATTTTGATAGTTGATAATGGTTCATTTAAGCCTAAATTGCCAAAAAAACTTAGCACAATGCCGATCATTATTATAAACGATATACTTAAGGTAACTGCTAAAATAACTTTTTTAGAGAATTCGACTTTATCAATTCCCAGTGCTAATAAAATCAAAAATCCTGGAATGAATGTTAAATAAAGAAATCCTACTATGGGCCTAACTAAAGGAACATCTAAAATAACAATTATTGTTGTTAATGCAATAAATATTAACAAAAATTTGATTAAGTTTAAATATTTTATAATTATATTAAATCCCTCTTTAATATCAATTACATTTAAAATGTAATTGATTTTATTTAAAACTTTGTCTTAGAGAATTATACTTATTATTTTTAAAGTAGTGATAGAATGAGCAAAATAGGATTATTAATTGGAACCGGATATTATGGAGAAGATGTTCTACATAAACTGCCTTGGATCGAAAAGATGGAAAATCCTGAATTTTTTATAGCTTCTAGAATAGATCCATATGTTCATTTAAACCCTGTTCTTACTAATAAATCACTGAGTGAAGAGTTTTTGGATTTAATACGGATTTCTATTTCTAAACTTCAGAATATCTCTAAATTTAACATAATCTACGAATCCCCACATTTTGAAAGAAAATATTCAGAAACCAATATTGCCCAACTGGAACAATGGTTAGGGATACCTTTTAAGTATATAGGATCATTAGATCGACGTTTTTATAATAAAGAATCCCAAAAGGATTCTCGAAACGAAAATGACCTTAATCAGTATATATCATCACTAGTAGAGTTTTTTAAAGAGTTTTTTGTAGAAAATGAAATAGAAATTTTTATAAATACTATTGAAGATGATGTTTTTTCCACAGTAGCTTATTATACTGCAAAAAAGCTAAATATAGAAATACTGGGTCTGATGTGGAGTCGATTTCCCCGTAAAGGCATCATTTTCTGTAAAGATTATAATGAAATTTGTTGCTGGAATCACAATGAATTCAATTGGGGTGAAATTGAAGATTTATACATCAAACCAACAATCTCCCATGAAGATATCATGATCAAAAATCAGGATCATTTAAAGTTAATATCAATAATTAAAAGAATGCAAAATTCAATGTGGGTAATAGATTATAATAAATTTGTAAAGAATATTGAAAAATTAATTAATTATGAAAAGTTTATTTTTGAAAAAACCAGCTTTTTTAAAGAGATAAAAAAATATTTAAAAAAATTAACACGAAAATTCTTGATTAACTTAGTCTTAGACGACATAGATTATGATGATGGAAACTACTTTTTATTTCCATTACACTTCACAGATGATGCCCAACTTACCTTCAGAGAACCATTTGTAGATCAATATACTATAATCAAAGATTTAGCTCGGGTATTGCCAGAAAATCATTTTATATATGTTAAACCTCATCCTCATTATCTAGGTACAGATGTAAAATTCTCTGATATTCGTAAATTAAAAAAAATAAAAGGGATAAAATTAGTAAATCCGATTTATTCACCCATTGATTTAATAAAAAATTCAAAAGCCGTTATAACCATTAATTCCACCACTGGCTTTGAATCATTAGTGATGAAAACTCCTGTAATTTCATTTGGGCATGATTTTTACTGTAAAGAAGATTTGTGTTATATAATTCGCGATTTCAATAAGTTACCCCAGATTGTGAATAAACTTTCAAATAATGATTTTAAGTCCGAAAAAGACACTAAGAGATTTTTGAAAAATGTTTATAAAAATACAATCTGGATTGAAACAATGAATTTAGATGGAGTTTTTGCTTTAACAGATAAGGATGGATTTAACATAGCTAACTCATTAGATATATTAATTAGAAAAAGATTAGATGTTATTTAGATATTATTATGTTGAATTATAAGAAAATAATAGATTATTAAATATTATGTCATATTCATTTAATAATAAAGTTTAAGGAAGTATGGTCTTGATTGCGAAAATTAGGATATCAGATGGAAATATAGTAAATATTTCTGATTTCGAAAAAGAAGTAAATATCACTAACGAAACGTTTTATATTAATGGAAACATTGATGGACTAATTAATGAAGATTATACCATTTCTAAAGAATCTTTTAATAAATTAATAAGTCATTGCAATAAAAATTCATTTTGTTTTAATGGTGATTTTTCAATATTAAGTTCCTTAGATGATACGTTTAAATACGTATTATCTGATTCAAGGGGTATCAATGAAATTTTTTATCATATAAATCAAAATATCCTTTATTTAAGTGATAATATTTTTGAATTAGCTGCAGAAATTGAAGAATTATATTATGATTTAGATGAAATCAAATATTTTATAAACCATCGCTATTGTAAGGTTGGTAAAACTATTTTTAAAGATATTAAGCGGATTCCAACTGGAAAAATCCTTCTACTTAAGAATTCTAAATTAAAGTTAGAAAGTTATTTTGATAAGTTTAAAGGTGTTAAAGTAAATTATGATACCTTTAAAAACGCTTTAAATTCAACTTTTAAAAATGAAATCAATGAATCTTTTGATCATGCTGTTCTTCTTAGCGGAGGAGTAGATTCTTCTGTTTTGGCTGGTTCATTAAAAAACTCATCTACAGATGTAAAGGCTGTAACTATGTTTGTAGAACCCTTTTTTGATATGGTTTGCAATGATATTGAACGATCTGAGAAAACTTGTAAATTGTTGGACATTGAACAAGAATTTGTTCATATAAATATTGGTGATTTTAAAACTAAAGATATGGAAGATTTAATTTTTATGATGCCCTTAGCTGCACATCTAAGCATAAACTTTTTAGAAACATTCAGTTTTTTTTCCAGCAAAAAAATAAATTTTTGGTGTGGTCAAAATTGTGATACTCTTTATAATCTTGGACCAACGGGTCAATTTGATTTAATACAACGTTTTTTATTATCTTTACCATATATTAAAATGTTAAACGGAGTAAATGGGAATAAAAAGTATATTTTTCCAAAAAAAATAATCGATAATATGATTAGATTATTTTACAATTATGCTTTTAAACAAAATTATCAAACACCAAATAATTTTAATGATCTTTTAAATTATTTTACGGATTCTAATAATTATTTAGCATTATCTACCGATCCTGACAATATAATATCTAATTATAGCTATTCTAAACTGAATTCCATAGAAAGTAAAAACATTTTATTTGATGAGAAACTAGGAAGTTTTTATACCGGAGGGGACAATAAAAGTGTTATAAATACAGCCAAATTAGCAGGTGTTAGTGTTTCAATGCCATATTCGTCAAATAATATGGTAAACTTATTTAGGAATTTAGATCGTAGCTGGAATGATATTATTTTTCCTAAGAGATTTCTTTATGACTTTGCTCAAAAAGAACTTAAAATTCCCCGGAAGATATTCTCTGAAAAAAAAGAAATTCATAAGAGAGTGATGAATCATGCAGAATGGTGCGATTTGATTCTGAAAGAAACAGAATTTGGTAATGAACTTATGCGAATTTTTGATGATACAAGTAGTATGTTAAATTATCATTCAAATATTAATTTAGATACTGCATTGGGATTTCTTTGGATAAACAAAATCAATGAAAAGTTTGAAAAAGAAAACATATCTATTAATTACTCAACTGGCTTTTAACATCGATTTAAAGAATTTGATTTCATTTAAATTTATTCCTTTTGTAAAAATTAATATTGCTATATAAATTATGATAGAAATTGTAATAGTAATTAGAATATTTATAATAGTAGTTGGATGTAGATAATAAATAAAAAGTGACATAATCATCGATGCAAATATACTTTTAAGTATAAATCTCAAATCGAAATCAAAAACAAAAATTCTTGATGTGTATAAGATTAATAAAATGCATGAGACTAAATAGGTTGCTAATGTAGCTATCGCAGCCCCTATTATTCCAAAAAGTGGAACGAAATAAATGGTCAAAATTAAATTTAAAATAGCCATAAGTGAAAAGATATATCCCACAATTTTTGTTTTTTTCTCTACGAAAAGTATTTGAGATACAATACCATTAATACCGTAAAATAAAATAGAAACTGCAACAAATGGCACCATTAAATAACTTTGTTTAGCTATAGCTGATGTGGTTAATATGCTTAATAATGGTTCTGCTAGGATAGATAAACCAAAAGCCGCAGGTATTGCTAGAAGTAAAAAATATTTTAATGAATATTTAAGTAAAATTTTGATTTCTTTTCTTTTATCTAGAACATGATATTTAGATAGTGCCGGAGTTAATATCACAGTAATTGGTGTTATGAACATTTTTATAATCATTCCTAAATTGTAAGCAGGATTATAATATCCCACAAATGCAATGCCAAGTAATATATTAATTACATATCTATCAGAAGAATCAATTATCCACCCAGAAAGATTTGAAGGAGCTATAGGAATACCAAATGACAAATACTCATTTAAATTATTAAAATTTGGTATTTTAAATCCAATTTCATTGATAATCATTATTAACATTATTATAAAAACTGTGAATTGAGATATTAAGAATGCTAAAACGGCAAAAAATATTCCCAAATTCAATAAAACAAAAACTACATTTAATAAAACATTTAGATATGTCTGAATTAACAAGAATATAGAATACTTTTTTATTTCTTGGAAAGTAATGAAAAAATTTAGAAAAAGAAGATTTAAACTGGCTGTAAATACTATTAATGGTAATAATTCACTAATTGCTAAATTTCCATTAAATAAAAAAGAGGCTATACTATTTTTAAATAAGTAGAGTAATGTTGTTGCTACAAGACTAAGAATTATAACTAAACATGTGACGGAATAAAAATCTTCTTGAATTCTTTTTTTATCTTTTTCACCTGATAAAAACCGAATTAATGCATAAGGGAGCCCTAATGTTATTATATTCGGCAATAACATCATAGTTATATATACTTGAACCCAAATTCCGTAATCTTGTATACTAAAATTTTTAGTTAATATAGGTAATAATATTAATGAGCTTAAAGCTAAAAGAATATTGCTCATTCCTACTAAACCAATTCTTTGTACAAATATTTTATATTCTTTCAAAAGCTCACCGTAAAACCCGAGTTATATATATTAATATTTAGTTATATATAAATTGAATACACTAAAAAGGGAGATTAATGTGGATATATTAACTATAATACCAGCTAGAGGTGGGAGTAAAGGTGTTCCAAGAAAAAATATTAAGTTAATTGATGGAAAACCTTTAATTGCCCATTCCATTGAATCAGCAATTAAATCTAAATTAATAAACAAGATAGTTGTTTCCACAGATAATACAATAATTGCTCAAATTTCTAAAAAATATAATGCAGAAATTTTGATGAGACCCAAAAAATTGGCTAAAGATGATTCTTTGACTATAGATGTTATAACACATACTTTAGATTCCCTAAAAAAAGAAAAAGGATTTATAGCAGATTTATTAGTTCTACTCCAACCAACTTCCCCATTAAGAACTTCAAAAGACATTGATAATGCAATTAAATTATTTTTAGACAACTATTGTGATTCCATTATAAGCGTATCCGAATTAGAACATTCTCCTTATTGGAGTTTAAAATTAAAAAATAGTTATTTAAAACCTAATTTTGGTAAAGAATACTTTAAAAAAAGAAGGCAAGATCTACCAACTTTATATTCACCCAATGGGGCTATATTCATATCAACACCCCAATACTTAAAAAAACATAAAACTTTCTATTCTGAAAAAACCATTCCTTATATTATGCCTGCTGAAAGGAGTATTGATATTGACACAGAATTAGATTTTAAATTGGCTGAAATACTGTTAAGGGAAAGACAATGAAAATCAATAAATACTTACTTGAAAACAAATTTTCTACTTTCATAATTGCAGAAGCAGGTGTTAACCATAATGGATCCTTAAAGATTGCTAAAAAATTAATAGACACTGCAAAAGAAGCCGGAGCAGACGCAATAAAATTCCAAACATTTAAAACAGAAAATCTAGTAACCAACACAGCTCAAAAAGCAGAATATCAAATAAAAAATTCTAAACACAACACCCAATACGAAATGCTAAAAAGTTTAGAATTAACACCCACTGAATTTAAAAAAATAGGAAAATATGCAAAAAATAAAGAAATAATATTCCTATCATCTCCTTTTGACACTCAAAGCGTAGATTTATTAGAAGAATTAAATTTACCTCTTTACAAAATAGGTTCTGGAGAAATAACTAATTTCCCTCTACTAAAACATATTGCCAAAAAACAAAAACCAATAATATTATCTACAGGGATGTCCACTATGGGCGAAGTAGAAGAAGCAATTCAATTTTTAGAAAAATATAATGACGACATAACTTTAATGCATTGTCTAACTAGTTATCCTGCCCCTAAAGAAGATGTCAACTTAAATGTTATTAAAACGTTGAAAAACACATTTAAAAAGCCTGTAGGATTTTCAGATCACACAACAGGCATCGAAATAAGTTTAGCTGCCGTAGCATTAGGCAGTACCATAATAGAAAAACACTTCACCTTTGACAAAAAGCTTCCTGGTCCAGATCACAAAGCTTCATTAGAACCAGCGGAATTTGCTAAAATGGTTAAATCCATACGAAACATTGAAAAAGCGTTAGGAAACGGAATAAAAAAACCCACCCCTGAAGAACTTAAAATAAAAAAAGTGGTAAGAAAAAGTATAGTTTCCAAGGACCATATCCCACAAGGAACCATCATTACTAAAGACATGCTGGAATTTAAAAGGCCTGGCACAGGGATTGAACCCAAAAATGTTGATCAAGTAATAGGGAAAAAAACAACCAAAAATATCCCTAAAGACACTCTAATAACCTGGAATCAACTCATATGAAAAGAAAAATACTTTATATTACTGGTACCCGGGCAGATTATGGATTAATGCGCTCTACATTAATGGAAATGGAAAAAAGTGAAAATATAGATTTAGAACTTATTGTAACCGGGATGCACCTAATGGAAGAATTTGGAAAAACTATAACTGAAATAAAAAAAGACGGATTCAAAATACATGAAATAAAAGTAACCTTTCAAGAAGATAATAAAATTTCAATGTCCCATTTCATAGGAGAATTTATAAAATTACTCTCAGAAAAAGTAGTTAATATTAATCCAGACATAATACTTCTTTTAGGAGATAGGGCTGAAATGTTAGGTGGTGCTATTGTAGGGGCCTATTTAAGCATACCTACAGCACATTTACATGGTGGAGAAATTACTTCCACTGTAGATGAATATGCCCGGCATGCTATTACAAAATTAGTTAACATACACCTTCCTGCAACAAAAATGAGTGCTAATAGAATACTTAAAATGGGAGAAAATCCAGATAACATTTTCATTGTTGGTGCACCAGGTTTAGACCCCATAATAAATCAAAAATTAATCCAACCCAATGATATTTGTTCAAAATATAACTTAGATATCGCCAAACCAATAATCATCTTAGTACAACATCCTGTTACCTTAGAATCAGGAAAATCAGATATAAATACTCGTGAAGCACTTGATGCTATAGTAGAGCTAGAAGAACAGACATTGATTATTTATCCTAATGCTGATGCTGGAGGAAGAAAAATAATAGAATTATTAAAAGAATATGAAAATTATCCTTTTATGAAAACCTATAAAAGTATTCCTAGTATTGATTATCTTAGCTTAATGAATGCTGCCAGTGTAATTGTTGGTAATTCCAGTAGCGGTATTATTGAAGCACCTTCCTTTCAATTACCTGCAGTTAATATCGGAAGCAGGCAAGAGGGAAGAGAACAAAATTTGAATGTGATTAATGTTGATTATCATAAAGAGCAAATTAAAAATGCAATAAATAAAGCAATTTATGATAAAAAATTCCATGACACTTTGAAAAATACGGAAAATATTTACGGTGATGGCGAAACTGGAAAAAAAGTGGTAGATATCTTAAGTAACATTAAGCTGGATCAAAAATTGTTAAATAAAAAACTTAACATGATTTAAAGGTAGTGTTTTATGGTAAATAAAAGATTTAAGGATTGGAAACCTCCTGAAATAATCGATGGAGTATTAAATAAATATAATTGGATAGTCCAAAATAAAGATGATTTTAATTTAGGCTATAAGACGGATATTGGTGCTTTTACATATATAAATGCAAAATATGGTGTCATTGTTGAAGATCATGTTCAAATAGGATCTCATTGCTCTATTTACTCTGTTTCCACCATAGATAATAAAAAAGGCCCAGTTAAACTTAAAAAGAATTCTAGGATAGGCACTCATTCTGTAATAATGCCTAATGTTAATATCGGTGAAAACTCAATTGTTGGTGCATACAGTTTTGTTACGAAAGATGTGCCAGATAATGTAATAGCTTATGGTGTTCCAGCAAAAATAGTTAGAAAACTGACTAAAGAAGAAATTAACGAATCTGAGGATTTATTATGAGCTGGGAAATTCCCCTTTTTAAGATTTATTGGGATGAAAACGATGCTAATAATGTCAAAAAAGAGATTCAATCTGGAATGAATTGGGCTGTTGGACCTCAAGTTAAAGCATTTGAAAAATTAATCCAGGAAAAAATAGGCACTAAATATGCACTAACATTTAATTCAGGTACATCGGCACTTCATGCTCTTTTACTTGCTCATAAGATATCTCAAGGAGATGAAGTAATAGTTCCTTCTTTTACTTTTATTGCCACTGCCAATGCACCTCTTTTTGTTGGCGCCAAACCAGTTTTTGCTGATATTGAAGAAGAAACATTGGGTTTAGATCCTGAAAATGTTAAGGAGATGATAAACTCTAAAACAAAAGCAATCATGCCAATTCATTATGGAGGCTGCCCCTGTAAAATTCGCGAACTTAAAGAAATAGCTGAAGATTATGGTTTAATTTTAATAGAAGATGCTGCAGAGGCAATGGGTGCTAAAATTAGCGATGAAAAAGTAGGTAAATTTGGTGATTCTGCTATTTTAAGTTTTTGTCAAAACAAAATTATAACAACAGGAGAAGGCGGAGCGGTGGTTACTGATTCTATGGAGTTATATGAAAGATTAAGTTTAATAAGATCCCATGGGCGATTAGAACATTCCAATTATTTTTCTTCCTTAGAACCTTTTGATTATGTTGAACTGGGATTTAATTTTAGAATGTCTAATATAACTGCTTCATTAGGTTTATCACAAATAAAAAAATTAAATAAAATAATAGAAATGCGTAGAAATAATTCCACGTATATGACTCGTAAATTAGATAAAATATCAGGTATATCTCCTGTTAAGCCTCCTAAAGATTATTATCATGTTTATCAGTTATATAATTGTATTGCAGAAAGTAGGGATGAATTAATGAATTATTTGGCGGGAAAGGGAATAATGACTAAAGTCTATTTTGATCCGGTTCATTTAACTCATTTTTATAAGAATGTATTAAAATATAGTTGCAATCTCCCTTTGACAGAAGAAATTTCTAAAAAGATTATTACTTTACCTATGTATCCTAATCTTCAAAAGATTGAGATGGATCATATTATTGATGAGATTAAGGCTTTTTATGGATGATTATTATGAATTCATTTTATAAAGATAAAATAATACTGGTAACTGGTGGTACCGGCTCTATTGGTAGTGAAATTGTAAAAAAAGTATTACAATTTAATCCTAGGGCAGTTAGAGTATTGGATAATAATGAAACTGGATTATTTGAGTTAGAGCAAGAATTAAATTCCAAAAAGATAAGGACTTTTCTGGGCGATATAAGGGATGAGGAAAGGCTACGGAGGGCTTTTGATGGTGTGGATATTATATTTCATGCTGCTGCTCTAAAACATGTTCCTCTTTGTGAATATAATCCCTTTGATGCGGTAAAGACTAATGTCATTGGAACTCAAAATGTTTTAAATGCTGCTTTAGATATGAATGTGGAAAAAGTAATTGTAATAAGCACAGATAAGACGGTTAATCCCATAAATGTTATGGGCGCCACTAAACTTCTAGCAGAAAAGCTCACCATATCTGCTAATTATTACACCGGAGATAAAAAAACGGTTTTTTCATGTGTAAGATTTGGAAATGTTCTTGATTCTCGTGGATCTGTAGTTCCTGTATTTAAAAACCAGATAAAAAATGGTGGTCCTGTTACTATCACCGATCCAGAAATGACCCGTTTTGTGATGGGAATTCCTCAGGCTGTGGGTTTAATTCTTAAAGCTGGTGAGAAAACCAAAGGTAAAGAGATATTTATTTTGAAAATGCCTGCTTTGAATATAGTGGATTTAGCAGAAGTAATGATTGAAGAATTTGCCCCTATTTATGGCCATGACCCAGAAGAAATTGAAATAAAAATCATTGGTAAAAGAAATGGGGAAAAAATGTATGAAGAGTTATTAACTCAAGAAGAATTGGATCATGTTTACGATGATGGTGAACTGTATGTTCTTAATTTAGAAAAATTGAATCATAATAATGATTCAAATTCGAATTATAATTCAAATTCAGCTGAAAAGTTGCCAAAAAAGAATATTAAAGATATTATCAAACAATATTGTTCTAATTAATGTTTTAAAACATAAAAGATGTCATGTCATTAGCATAATATTTATTGTAACATACATCATTAAAGAGGGCTAAAGATGCCTAGTGATTTGGAAAATTTTGGTGAAATAGCTAAAACACTATCTAGAAATCCATTAGGAATTATTGCACTATTTATAGTCCTGATATATGGTATTAACGCCTTAGTTTTAGGTCTTTTTCTCCAAAATTTAAGTCAGTGCGAACGTTTATGCTTTATTTGCTTCTTAACTACTTTTCCCTGTTTAGTGCTTTTCATATTTACTTGGTTGGTAATTAAACATCATGGCAAGTTATATGGGTTTAAAGATTATGATGACGAAGTACATTTTTTATACACTATTGATAATAATATCCATTCAAAAAAAATACATGGAGAAGCAGATGAAATTGAATTTTCAGAAAAACCAATTCAAATTGATAATAATTTAAGAAGAATTCCCTCTTTAGCATCAAGAAAAGAATTGATCAATCGTATTGCTTATGTTGAAGAATGGGCTATTAAAGAGATTTCAGTTAATTATGGAGCGGATATTCAACAAAATGTTTTAATTGGACCTAATTCCAATAGAAAGATTTTGATAGACGGTATGTTTTTAAAAAATGGAAAAAAATTTTTGATAGAAGTGAAATATATTCGCAGTTATAAAAATATTAGAAACATTTTACACTCAATTCATCAAATTCAACATTACATTTCTAATACTAAACTGAATGCAAGTAATTTTATTTTAGTAGTTGTTATTGATGATACTGAAACTAAAAATATTCCAGAACTCCAAAAATCAATCCAAAAATCAATCCATAATTCTAATATTGGAATAGATTTACAGTTTTTTAGTTATTCTCAACTTAAAGAAAAATATGGTGAATAGAATAAATTATCATTTATTCATTCAGAAGAATAGTATTTCAACCATAACTGATTTTATTGAAATCCTTCTTTTTTATTTAAAGGGATTATGAATACTTCTTTTACTAGTTATCCATACAGCATACTAATCTGGATACTAAAACTCCTTAAAATCGTTCTCTACTCAAATTCCAAATTCCCCTCATCATACAGGGGAGTGAATGTATTCACCCCCTCTTTTTAGTTTGATATTATATAATTATGATTCTAATAGTAATTTACTAAAAAAATCATCCCATAATCCTCTTTTTCAATTTAAACCTACCCTAATAAACTATGAGGATTTACTGATTTTATCCATTTCCAGGATGAAATATTAAACCCCACAAATACCTTAAAAGAATAATCCCTTCCCTGCAAATTAATGTATCCCGACTAGAATGGTAAGTCAAATATCCCTTAAAACAGACGAACACCAGCAGATTGTCAGTTAATTATCACAATATTTAATATCATGAATCAACAAACCCACCAAAATGAATAAATCATCCCCTACCCG
>NPIE01000148.1_pt1 | contig 29976 bp, 23 predicted proteins | sample 8637661 | NCBI WGS metagenome assembly NPIE01 (sample SAMN07420842, study PRJNA396082) | bioreactor metagenome | isolation source: sample BA12 brine-fed electro-methanogenic bioreactor BA | place: Japan: Kochi | collected 2016-12-09 | reverse complement strand
ATGAGGAAGTAGAAATCTAAGGCCCTGCCAAGGAAACAAACCATCCCGGCTTTGACGTCGTCGGCGGTACGTTATCGTTTTACAGACCCTAAGGGGGGAGCAGTCATGCGTCAGATGTTTGTTCAGGTGCCGCAGGGTAAAGGCATGAAGGCGATGGAGATCGCTCGCGATCAGGAGGCCATCAACGTCTCAGTTTTGGAAGCCAGCGGCTCGGATGGCCCTCACGATCTCGTTGTCATCGACATTGCGAATCGGAAGGTGGAGAATGTGCTGGTGGCACTAGAGGATCTCTATCCCCTTCACATCACCCTGCCGGCCTATGAGGTCATCGCTTTCAAGCCGCCCGCTTCGGAAGCTCCTGAAATGGTGACGGATATAGAGCCTCGGAGTCCCATCGAGATCTTTCTGGCCGGACTCCAAAGCATCGGCAGCTGGAAGAGTTTTCTCGTCTACGCCATCGCCGGTGCGCTGGTTACCTGGATTGCCTTTTTCACCGATACAGTCTATCTGTTGATTGCGGCTATGCTCATTGCCCCCTTTGCCGGGCCTGCGATGAACCTGGCCCTGGCAACGGCGAGTGGGGACAAGATCCTCTTCCGGCGAAATATAGGGCGCTACTTTGCGGCGATTGCTACCACCGTTGCCACGACCGCAGCCCTGAGCTGGCTCCTCAGACAGGATACAGTAACGTCCGTAATGGTCAGCGTCAGTCAGGTCTCCAGCGTTGTGATCCTGCTGCCCCTCGTCAGTGGAGTGGCGGGGGCTCTCAACCTGGTGCAATCGGAGCGCTCAAGCCTCGTCTCGGGCGCCGCCGTGGGTATCCTAGTCTCCGCCTCCCTGGCTCCGCCCGCCGGACTCTTGGGAATGGCGCTGGTAATGGGGCTCTGGGACATTGTGATGAATATGAGTTTTGTCCTCCTGTTGCAGCTGGTCGCGATCAATATTGCCGGCGCCGTCGTCTTTCGTCTCTACGGGATCACCTACAATCTTCAGCGGTACGATCGCGGACAGCGGGCCATTTTCCTCATTGGTCTTCTGGTGAGTCTGACGGCCCTGGGAGGGCTGATGACGTGGCAGTTTGCGGGCAATGTGCGTCTGCAACGTTCGAGCGAGGGCGCCCGGGCGGTACAGCTCATGGAGGAGGTCGTCCGCGAGAGCGGTTTGGGAGCAGCCGTCGAGATCAACGCACGTTTTACCGCCCCTGGCATGAGCGACAGGGATATTCTGATCGGCGACGTGATCGTCGAGTACGCTTCTGATGCCGCCCTGGCCCCGGAGGCGGCGGAGTTACATCTGAAGTGGGTGCTTGAAGATGCCCTGCGGGGGCAAAACCCCGAGGTGACCCCCCTGGTTCATGTTGACGTTCGTCGCCCGCCTCCGTAACGCACCCGGCGCTGCCCTCTCTATTTCGTGCAATATCTCTCTCCCTGGGAGGGAATTATCCGCTGTTTGCGGGGCTTGGTTCCCCCATAGGTTTATCGCATTTGAACCCCCTGGTTGCAGAAATGTGGCCTCAATTCTCTCAAAAAATGCTCCTTGAGTGGTGCAGTAGATATTGCGCTGGAGGAATTTTCTAAATGCGATAGCCCAGGCTCCCCCCAATATCCTATTGTGAATTGCTCAGGTCATGATATAATAGTTTAGCGTTTTCCCTCCCTAAGTCACTGTCACAAGGCGGCATTACATTATGGCAAAATCGCAAACTCAGGCTAAAGAAACGCAAGCCGAAAAGCTCCGTAAGCCAGCACCTCCCACGCTGGCTCCCGAAACCCACCCGGATTTGCCGGAGCTGCCCTTCGACCCCTCGCTACTCTTTGACGGGGGCACGTTGGAGTCCCAGGTTTCGCTGCTGCAACGCTTGCCCCACACCAATCAGCAGGCCGCCATCCAGCACATTCAGCGTGTGCAGAGCAGCCAGCATGTCCAACGCCTGGTAACCGCCTTGCGCACCCCCAGCGATTCCTCGGGTGAGGCGCCGCTCCAACACGCTACGGCCTCAGCGCTTGTCACGCCGACGCCGTCGGTGCTCAACCCGCCCCAGGGCAAGCCGGCGAAGGGCGGGCCCTCCGTGCTCTTGCGCGCCCGGCCCGTCGTGCAGACCAAGCTCGATATGAGCGAGCCGGGTGACGCCCACGAGGTGGAAGCGGAACAGACGGCAGATATGATCATGAAGATGCCCGCCCCGGCGACACCGCCCCCGCCCCCTGACGAACAACCCAACAACCCACCGGGCAAGGTGCAGCGAGCCGTGCAGGGCAACGGCGGTAGCGGCATTGATCCTCAGGTGGAGGATCGCGTTCGCAGTCTCAAGGGCCGGGGGAAGCCGCTACCTGAGGACGAACGGGAGTTCTTCGAGTCCCGCTTTGGGGCGGATTTCAGCGGGGTGCGGATCCATACCGATAGCACCGCGGTGGAGACCTCGAAAGACTTGAATGCCCGCGCCTATACCGTTGGCTCGGACATCGCTTTCAACAGCGGTGAGTACCAGCCCGGCACCGGGGCCGGACGCCATCTCCTGGCTCACGAGCTGACCCACGTCATCCAGCAGGGCGGCGCCGGGACGCTGGAGCGCTCGCCGGAAGAAGAGGAGATGGCCACCATCGCCCGCTCCGCGGCCCCAGATCGGGTACAGCGCGCTCCCGCCGGACTCGCTCCGGCGGGCACCGGGAGTCAAGCCGGCGCTGCTTTCGAGGAGTTCATTCTCAGCAGTGCCAGCGATATGGGGCAGAACTACGATGGTCTCGGTGTTCAGATCAATGACGGTTTCAAGGCCGACACCGCCGCCATTGCGGTGGAAGCTGAACCCCTCCCCATCGAGATGGAGGGGCTCCCGGTGCCGCCGGAAAAGATCGCCGGCGAGGTGACGGAGACGCCCGGGCCGGGCATCACCCAGGACGTGACCGGGCCCGATGCCGCGCCGTTGGAGGCCAAGCCACATCGCAACGCCGGGGGAGCGCCCGATAATGCCTCCTCTATTAACAAACTCGAGGGAGGGGGCGGTCTATTCGGCTTCCTCTCCTCCCTCTTCAATAAATTCAAGGACGCCTTGACGGGCATCCGCACCAAGGATACCGGCGTCAAGACCAAAGCAGAAGACAAACCCCAGCTGGAGGCCGTCGGTACCGCCGATCCGGCGCGCGCCGAGCGACAGGCCGAAGAGGGCCAGTCACAGGTTCAGGAACGCCAGGCCCTCGTTGCGCAGGAACTGCAAGCGGCGCCGGGCGAGGAGCTCGTCCAGCCCCTCGAGCTCCAAGAAGAGGCGCCGGTAGTGCTGAAAGCCGCCGAGCCGCAGACCGTCGCGACGGTAGCCACGGACGACATGCGCGCCTACGTCGCTATGGAGGTCCCGGCTGAGGTGCGGCAGGGCGCCGACGAGGTTCTGAAGCCCATGCTGGCCGTGAGTCTGGCGGAGCCGCAGGCCGCCGTCGGTCAAGCCCTCCAGGAACGCGATTCCGCCAAAGCTGAGGCGTTGGCCGAAGCCCAAGAGGCCGTCGCGGCGGAGCAGCTCGCCGCCGATGCGGTCCAGCAGGCCGAGGTAGAACGCTTCCGCACCGAGATCGCGGAGGAGAAGCAGCGCAATATCGAGGAGAGCGAGGCGCTCCGGGCCGAGTTCGAAGCGGAGCTGGAGACGGAGCAGCAGGCCATCTCCATCGAGGTCGAGCAGCGCCTCACCGAGGATCAGCAACAGGCCGATCAACTGATCGCCGAGAGCGAGCTCGAGGCAGAAGCGGAGAAGGCGAGGGCCGAGGCCCAGGCCCAGGAGAAGAAAGCGGAGGCCGAACGGGAGAGCCAGGATGAGAGCTGGTGGAGCCGGGCCGCCTCGGCGGTCAAGAGCGCGATCAAGGCCGTCTCCGAGGTCGTGGATACCATCTTCACCACCCTGCGGGAGACGGTCAAGGGCATCATCGAGGCAGCCAAGAACGCCGCCATCGCCGTTATCGAGGCCGGGCGCCAATGGGTCGTCGCCAAGCTCGACACCTTCCGCAGCTGGGTTCAAAGCAAGATCGACACCTTCCTCGGCGAGCGCTTCCCCGCGTTAGCGAAGGCGCTCAACGCCTTCGTGGATTTCGCCGTCGATCAGGCCATCGCCAAGGTGAACGAGATCGCCGATGAGCTCAAGGCCACCGTCACCCGGTGGGCGGACAAGCTGGCCGAGACCCTCGATAGCGTGATCGGCGCCTTCCAGAGCGTCGTGCAGGCACAGCTGGCGCTCATCTCCGCCCTGGCGGAGGGCGACTTCGCCGCTGCTGCGCGCATCATCTTCGAGACCGCGCTCAAGACTCTGGGGCTCTCCGTGGATCAAATCATGGGCATCCTCAACAAGGCGGGGGATGCCGTCAAGAGAATCTTCTCCGATCCCATCGGCTTCCTGGGTGACCTCATCGGCGGCGTCAAGATGGGGTTGAACAACTTCATCGCCAATATCCTCACCCATCTCCAACAGGGGTTCATCGCCTGGTTGACGGGTTCGTTGAGCGAAATTGCCATCACACTGCCGGAGAAGTTCGACCTGATGGGGATCTTCAACCTCGCCATGCAGGTCATGGGCATTTCCATGGACCAGATCAAGGCCCGGGTTACCGAGCTGCTGGGATTTGATATCTTCGGCCTCATCGATCGGATCAAGGAAATCTGGGAGATCTACAAAGAGAGCGGGCTGGTGGGGCTGGCGCGGTACGGGTTGGCCGCGACCATCGGCGCCGAGAATGCCGAGGCGCTCTTCGATCTGATCGAAGGGGTGCAGGCCATCCTCAGCGGGGACTGGGCCAAAGTCTGGGAACTGGTCAAGAGTCATCTGGGGATGCTGAAGGAGATGGTGATCGACAAGATCAAGGAATTCCTGGTCGAGAAGGTCATCAAGGCCGGCATCACCTGGATCTTGAGCCTGTGTAATCCCGCCGGGGCTATCGTGCGCGCCGTGAAGGGCATCTACGACATCGTCATGTTCTTTGTGGAACGTGGGAAGCAGATCATGGCGTTGGTCAACGCCGTGACGGACTCCATCGGGGCCATCGCCTCGGGCGCTATCGGGGTGGCCGCCAACGCAGTCGAGGGCGCACTGGCGAAGGGGATTCCCGTGGCCATCAGTTTCCTCTCCTCGCTGCTGGGACTGACGGGGATCGCCAGCAAGGTCAAAGAGGTCATCGAGAAGGTGCGGGGCACCGTGGATAAGGCGCTCACGGCCGTCTTCAACTCCGGGCCGGTCCAGGCCGTCGCGGGCTTCATCCGGGGGATTGCCGACAAGATTCGTGGCGGCCTGAACAAGATCAAAAACTTCCTCTTCCCGCAGAAGCAGTTTGCCATCGCCTCCGAATCGCACACCTTATCGCTCAAGGGAGAGGAAGGGCGGCCCGTGCTGTACATGGCGAGCACCCCCCGGCCCCTGATCGAGCGGCTGGATGAGGCCAATGGCAAACCCGACCTGGATGCCGGTGCCAAGAGCGAGATCCCGCTGGCCAAGACTCTGCTGGGTGAGATCGAGAGCCTGGGCGAGCAGGCGAACAAGGAGCCGGACCCGGTCAAGCAGGAGGGCTTCAAGACGCAGATCGACGCCAAGTACGGCGCCCTGGTGCCCAAGCTGGTGAAGATTCTCGGCGTGCCGGAGCTCACCGGACAGGCGAAGATCAAGTATGACCAGGTGATGGCCGATGCGCATATCCCGGCGGCGGTGCGGGAGCGCTTCGATACGCAGGTCAAGGGGAAGCTGATCAGCGAGGGCATCGGCGGTGATCGCATGCCTGTGCTCATCGGCGTGGTCACGAGCGGCGATTACCTGGCAAAGGGGCCGGACATCCCGGCCAAAGAGTTGAAGGATAAGGGGGGCATGACGCGCGTCATCCCCCTGCGCACCATCTGGAATGACAACCTGGCGGCGGATTACAAAGCGAAGTACCGCTCCTTCGAGGCGTGGCTGGGAGCGCTGGTGAAGAACCGCAGCGCCTTCAACCCCGGCACCCATCTGAACAAAGGAAGCACCATCCCCGGTCAATACGCGACGGCCTGGTGGGCGCCGCGCGGGGCACAGAAGGGCAACACCATGGCGGAGCTCATCACTGAGCTGGCGCTGAACCCAGGCAGTTACGATGGCGGTTGTATCCGCGCCACCATCGGGCCAGACGCGGCGAAGATGGCGGGCTTCAAGAAGCCGACGGCGCTGGATGGCATCTTCTTTGCGGAATTTGTCCTCGCGCCCAGCAACCCATGGGGCGTCACCGGCGGCGGCTCGCTCGAGGCCGTCGCGCCCAAGATTGCCCTCAGCCAGACCACGCAGTTGGAGTTCCTGCCGGGGGATATGTCAAAGGCGGAAGACTATAGCCAGGTGATCAAAGATCGGGCGATAGAATTGGTTACGGCGAAGCAGCCATTTAAGACTGTGAAGGCTTTGCAAGATACTATAGCGGAGGTTGAGTCTTTGCTGAAGCCGGAGGGGTTGAAATCCCTTGAGGCCAAACCGACCGCGGAGCCCGGAATCTATGATATCATTGCCATTGCTAGTCCGTCAGATACAGGTCGGGTTGTAATTGACCGCCCCGCAGCGCTAAAAGGGTTGCTGACTCCCAACCTTGACAAATTGGAGGAGATTGAACCCGGGGTCAGTGAGAGATACGTGGGCGATCATGAACGTACGTACGAGGGACGCCAACCCTTGTTGAAGTACGTGGAGGGGCGCGCGGCTCGCAAGATGGGGAAAAGGACAGAGCCGGGCTCTCTAGCTGCCTATTGCAAAGCGTCCGGTATGTCGATCAGCAAAAACAACAAGGCAATCGAGATTTTGAACAGCAAAGGGGAGACCTTACGCGAGCGTGTTCCTGACTTCTTCGCCGAGGGAAGCGTGGTAGGGGATATCAAGAATGTAAAGACCCTATCTTACGACGAGCAGATGCGCGATGACGTGCGTATCAGCAAGGGTGACGATGTGAAACTACGGGGTAGCAGTGCGGTGTTGGGGGCCACCAACCGCTTTGACCTGGCTGTTCGTGTTCCCGGTGAGGATGGGAAGATGGGCACTCACGTCTCCGCCCCCTTAAAAGCAGCTGTTACCGCCAACGGGGGAACCATTTACGAGGTGATCGAGTAAGATGAGCAAGGAGTTTGTGGTAACGCTCTATACTCTGCATCAACTGTCGGATAAGAGCGTTGCACAGCGCCTGTGGTCACTCTTGAGCGTGTCTCTGGTACAGCCCAAACGTTACGATGCGGTTGAGCGGGCACGAAAGCCCTTTGAGGTCGCTGCATACGAAGAGGCGGCGACCCTCTATGGTGATGAAGGGGTTCTGTTCGTGCGAGGCGACAAGGACGGCTTCTTGGCCTTCTTCTCCCGGGAGCGCCATGGGCTGTCGACATGGCGCATCTACCTAAACGCCGGTGCCGTCAAGGGTAAGAGGCGGGATCTGTGGCTCCAGTGGTTGTACGACCTCTGTGAAGCCTTCCCGATCCTCTACGGTTATGGCTGTTCTGTCGAAGAGTATGAAGCCAAACATCTCGTCGTCACTGAACTACCGGGCGGGGGACGGTCCCAAAAATCTCTGGGAATCTCCACTCGGGAGTTCTACCAGTACTTGCCCGGCGTTTATTGGCTGACGCTCTTCGGTAGAGAGCTCCACCGGGCGTTTGAATCACATTGGCAGTCAGTAGACGATCTGGCGGACGTGAGGTTTCTGGAGCGCGAGCAGGTTGCGGTGCGTCTAGAGGCCCCTGTCTTTGCGGAAGATATGAGCCAACGCTTGATGATCGAGAGAGAGATTGCGGACGTGTTGGGAGCACAGTTCTTCTTTGAGCGATCCCGGGTAGGGGAGTTGGAATTCGCGAGGGTTCCCGAGCTATCCGAAGTTTTGGGCGAGTGGTAGGTGCGCTTGACTCCTCGGAAGCGCTCACGTCAGGGCTGACTCTTGACCACCTTCGAAGACGTAGACCTCAGCAGTGATCTGACGCGACTGGTCGCCGACCAACTCGCCACCAGCAAGTATCGGGGTCGCGAGGATAGCGCGCCGGGCGACTGGCTGGCGCGCGCGTGGCACGCGCTGCCTGCCGCCGAGCGCCCCCGATTGACCGCCGCCATCCACGCGGCGCTGACCCATGCCAACCCGCAGGTGCGCGCTGAGGCTGTGCGCCTGCTCGATGGCAACCCGCGCATGGCCGATCCGCAGCAGCTGCTCGATCTGGTCGAGCGGCGTTGGGACTTGTTCAAGGGGCTGCGCGGCCCGCTCGACCCGCCCAGCGTCGACCGTGGGCGCGATCTGGTGCAGCTGGTCGCGGATCACGCAAGCGGTTCACGCGGGACACACTTCCGGCAGACCTTGGCGCGCGATCCAGTGTACGGCCTCCACGTCCTGGCGGCGCTGGCGGATGAGGAGCCGGACTGGGCGGCGGAGCACATCCACGAGCTGGTCCTGCCGGCGCTCGATCCACAAGGAACGCGGCTGACCATACTGGTGTACAACCTGCAACGCCACCCAGAGGCGCTACGGCAGGCCGTGGGGAACCTGGTGGCCCGGCAGCCAGCAATCCAGGCGCGCCTGAAAGAGACCCTCCAAGCCGAGATAACCGATCCGGCCCTGCGGCAAGCCCTGCTGGCTCTGGTCGCGGTCTAAGTCCCGCTCTCCCTTGTCCCCGTCGGCTCCTGCGGCGGGGTTTTTGTTTGGCCTCTCCTCAAGATGACGTATACTTGGGGGGCAGTTCGGCACCGGAGGCACGGGTTATCCCGTCTCAGTGGCTGTGATGTTGAGGGTTGTAGTGACGGCTTTAGCCGTCCACAACCGCTAAAGCGGTTACTACGAACCTGGTTTTCGATCTGCTGAGTCTCTGTGCTCTGCTTTCCATCCACAATCAACGAGGAGATATAGAAATGCCAGTACCATCCGTTGCCCTGATCCAGAAGAATCCCTACAACACGCAGGTCTTCGAACTCGAGGCGCCCGAAATCGGCGACCGTTTCGTCATCCGCGTCTCGCTGCCTGCCAGCTACGAGATGGCCCCCGACCGCGAGTATCCTCTGCTGGTCATGCTGGATGGGGATGCGGCTTTCGGCGTGGCGGCCACCACGCTGGACTACATCAACCTGGGCAGCAATTTCGGCATGGGTAAAAATGTCCCCGATATGATCGTCGTGGGCATCGGCTACGAGCACGGCGCACTCCCCTGGCTCTTCACACGCGTGCGGGATTTCACCCCCACCGAGGATCCCTCTTTCAACTACAACAACCCCCACTTCCAGATTCCCGCCAGCGGCGGCGCGGATAAGTTCTACGCTTTCCTGGTGGAAAGGGTGTTGCCCGCCCTAGGCGCCAACTTCCGGGTGGATCCCTCGCTGGCGTTACTGGCCGGCCACTCGATGGGTGGCCTCTTCGCTCTGTACGCCATGCTGCAACCCGCTCCGGTGTTCCACAAGTATCTGCTGATCAGCCCCTTCGTAGGATGGGATGAGCGAGCGATCTTCGGGATGGAAGAAGCGTTTGCAGCGCGGCACGAGGCGTTGCCCGCCGCTGCCTTCTTCTCCTACTGCGCAGCCGAACCGACCCCCTTCTACGTCGAGGAGATCAAGGATATCGTCGATGTGCTGAAGAGTCGAGAATATGAAGGATTCCATTGCTCGCTGCGGGAGTATCCGGAAGAAAACCACTTTTCCGTCATCTCCAAGGCCTTTGCTGACGGATTGTTTGCACTTTTTGCCGAATAAGGTCCTGGCCCCAGACGCGGCCCCTGGAGCCTCCCTCACATCCTGGCACACATTGCAACTCAGGATGGGTCGGCTGCGTAATAGTACCTGCGCCCGTCGGCTTTAATTTCCTGAGATGAAAGGTTTTTGGTGCTGGAGAGTGTCGTCAGAGAGCGGGTCGGCTGATGGCTGATGTTTGTGAAAAGGAGGGAAGAGATGAACGTGGTAAAGAAAGAACGGCGCACTGAAGGGCCGGGATGCTTGGTGCAATTGCTGTGGACCTTTTTTGTGGGATTGTGGCTGGGGCAGATCTGGGCGGCGGTGGCCTGGTTCCTGGTGGTCTCCATCATCGGGATGCCCGTAGGGATTGCCATGCTCAACATGCTGCCCCAGATCGTCTCCTTGCGCAAACGCGAGGAGTACATCGTCACCTACGGTCCGGGGGCCCGGGCCGAGCGGAAGGCTCCGCAGGTCAACATTGTGTTGCGCGCCCTCTATTTCCTGCTCGTGGGATGGTGGCTCAGCGCCCTCTGGATCGAGGCCACCTTCGCCCTGATGGCGAGTTTCATCGGTATGCCCTTTGGGATCTGGATGTTGGATCGCGTGCCCTTCATCGTCTCTTTGAAGCGCTGAGGGCCTGAACTGCACAAACGCCCATGGAGAGCTCCATGGGCGTTTGCTCTATACCATGAAAGCTTCAATAAGCGCCGATCCGCCGCAACTCGTCGTCACTGATGCCGAAGTGATGCGCGATCTCGTGACGCAGTACGCGCACAACCAGTCCCCGCACCTCGTCTTCGGTCCGGCAGCGGAGCTCGATGGCCCGTTGGTAGAGGCTGATTTTGTCGGGCAGGACCAAGCCGTAGCTTCGGGTCCGGCGAGTCTGCGGCACGCCGTGATAGAAACCCAGCAGCTGGCTGGGCTGATGCACGTCGGCTTTGTGCAGAACATCGGGCGGGGCCCATGGTTCCACGACCACATCGACATTATCGAGCTTTTCGCGGAATTGCGCCGGAAGCTCGTCCAACGCTTCCGCGACCAGTGCCTGGAAGTCAGTGCTTCTGAGTCGTATCATTGTCACCCCAAGGGCAGTGTAGCACAGATGACGCACACTGCCAGCGCTTGACAGCTGCTTTCTCGCTTCTACAATGTTTTGAGCTGATACGTTTGTCATCGGATAGGTAGAATGATGGGAATGTGTAATGATTGAAGACCCATGTTTGCCCTTCACCCTTTGCCGATTCTGGAAGGTGTCTATGACTGGAGTGACCATTCGGCCGGCTACACTGGACGACGTTGCTGCCATCACCGAGGTGCATTGCAGCAACGTGGAGGTGTGGCGTGACCCCCAGACCCGCCGTGCGGTGGACTATGCCGAGCTCGATCTGTATGGACGGTGGCGCAATGGCGGGGCCTGGATGAGCGTCGAGAGCTGTGCGGTGCACCTCAACGCCCTGCTTCTTCTGGGACACCTGCCCCTCGTCGCCGAGGTGGAGGGACGGGTCGTCGCCGAGGCCGAGTTCTACGTGGATCGTGAGCCCGCTCCCTTCGCAGCCCTGCATCTTTCCATCCTCTACGTACACCGGGTGTGGCAAGGGCAGGGGATAGGGCGGCGGCTGGTTGAAGCTGGGGTGCAAGCGGCGGGTGAGCGCGGACTTCCTACCCTCACCACCCAACCCGAGGAAGAGGCACTCGCCTTCTACACCCGTCTAGGGTTCTCCCCGTGGCGCTCGGCTCAGGAGCTCCAACTTCGCTCCCGGGCATCCGCGCCGGTGCCTCGGGCCGGGCTACAAGGGGGGCAGGTGGCGCCACCTCCGGCGCTGGCCCTTCGCATCGGGCGCTACCAGTGCGGAGCGCAGGGCTGGGCGGCTCTTCATCCTTCCCTCTACTTGCCCGGCTGGAGCGATCTGCGCCGGTGGCTCTGGGAGGTGGAGCTCGAAGGGCAGCGTGGGCTGCTCGGACTGCGTGAGCAGCTCACCGACCCGGCGCAGGCCGACGGCTACGCCTGGCTTCCTCCAGAGATGTCATTGGAGCCCGCTGTCGCTGCGTTGCAGGCGCTGGGCGCTGCACAGGGCTTTGCCGCCGTCGATCTGCTGCTGCCCCTGGAGGCGCTTCCGGCGCTGAAGCGGCGATTTGCCATGGAATATCAGGCCCACATCGAGATCTGGCAGCGGGCAGTCGGGGCGCCCTGATGTGAAACCGCCGCCACCCCACCAAGGGTGGCGGCGGTCGCGTCTTCGGTTGTCGATTATTTGGCGTACTCGACGGCCCGGGTCTCCCGGATCACCGTCACCTTGATCTGTCCCGGATACTGCATTGAATCCTCGATTTGTCGGGCGATATCGCGGGAGAGCCGCAGGGCGGCCAGGTCGTCCACATCGTTGGGCTTGACAATGATCCGCACCTCACGCCCGGCCTGGATGGCGTAGGCTTCCTCCACGCCCTTAAAGGATTTCGAGATCTCCTCCAGCGTGCGGACGCGCTTGATGTAGTGTTCCAGGCTCTCGCGGCGGGCACCGGGACGCGCCCCGGAGATGGCGTCAGCTGCTTCGACGATGATGGATTCCAGGCTCTGCTGTTCGACCTCATGGTGGTGGCCCTCGATGCAGTTGACGACCTCCGGCGGGACGCCGTAGCGCCGGGCCAGATCCGCACCGATGACGGCGTGCGTGCCCTCCACCTCGAAATCCACCGCCTTGCCGATGTCGTGCAGCAGCCCGCCCATTCGTGCTATCTTCTCATCAGCACCCAGCTCCGCGGCCAACAGACTGGAGAGCTTGGACACCTCGATGGTGTGGGCCAGCTGGTTCTGTCCGTAGCTGGTGCGGAAGTAGAGCTTGCCGATCAATTTGATCAGCTCGGGGTGCAGGCCCGGAACTTCGGCGTCGTAGACTGCCCGCTCGCCCTGCTCTCGGATGGCCTCTTGCACCTCCTGATCGGCTTTCTCCAGGATCTTCTCGATCCGGGCCGGGTGAATGCGACCATCCGAGACGAGGCGGTGCATGGCGCGCGCCGCGACCTCCCGGCGGATGGGATCGAAGGAGGAGATGGTGATCATCTCCGGCGTGTCATCAACGATGACATCCACGCCTGCCTGCTGTTCGAAGAGGCGGATATTGCGCCCCCCCCGTCCGATAATCCGGCCCTTGAGATCGTCCGAAGGAATCTCTACCGACTTCGTGGTCAGCTCCGCGACCTGCTCGCTGGCCATGCGTTGGATGGCAGTGGTGATGATCTTGCGGGCGCGGCGTTCGGCCTCGTCCTCGGCGCGCATCTCCTCCTCGCGAATGACCCGAGCCATGTCCTGCCGGGTCTCTTCGGCGACCCGCTCGAGCAAAATCTCACGGGCTTCCTCGCTGGTGAGGCTGGCAACGCGCTCCAATTCTTCACGGCGCTGCGCTTCCACCTTCTCCAGCTCGTTCCACCGGCGATCCATCTGGCTCTGCCGTTTGTTGAGATTCTGATGGCGCTGTTCCAGCTGTTCCTGCTGGGCGTCCAACTTATCACGCCGGCTCTGGAGCCGCTCGTCCTCGCGGCGCAGCTGCTCACGGCGCGCCTCCAGCTCCTCCTCGGCCTCCGTCCGCAGCGTGTGCGCCTGATCTCGGGCGCTCAGGATGAGCTCCCGGGCCTGCTTTTCGGCCTCCTCAAGGAGGCGCTTGCGCATCGCCTCGAGATCGCCCATCTGCTGCTGGTACTGCTGCTGCCGGAGCAGATAGCCGATAGCCGCACCGAGCACGAGGCCGACGATGGCGGCAACGATAATCCATAATGTATTCATATCAGATTTCCTCGCTTTCTTGGGGATTAAAGGGAGGAGAGTCCAGGGTCTCGATCACGTGACGAATTAGGGAATAGGGGAAGCCACGCCGGGCCAGGCGTTCGGTGAGCCGCTGATGAAACTTGTCAGGGGGCAGATGCGCCAGACGGCGCGCCTGTTCCGAGGTCAGCCGTCGTAGCGCCGCCTCCTCGTCGTACGATGCAAGGGCGGCCTCGATGATGGCCGCCTCCAAGCCCTTACGGCGCAACTCTACCGTCAGTGCCCGTCGCCCGCGCGGGCGAAATCGGGTACGATTCTCCACCCAGTACCGGGCGAATTCCCTATCATTCACCAGCTCTGCCCGGCGTAAACGGGCGAGGACTTCAGCGATAACCTCTTCGGAGTATCCTTTGTCGTTCAGATAGTGGTTGAGCTCATGCTCGCTGCGCGGACGATACGAAAGGTAGTTTAAAGCCCTCTCGTGAGCTTTCGCGACCGCATCACCTGCTTTGAGGGCTGCGATGCGCTCGTCAGAAAGCCAATCCCCAACCGCGAGGTGCATGGCTTCCACCTCTGCCAATCCAAAAGCGAATTCTCCATCAAGATAGACGTTATACCGCCCCCGCGAACGCTTTTGCGGTTCCAGAGCCGTGATCCTACCAGCCATTTTCTCTCCCCTGGGACGTGTGGCTTTTCACCTACTGCATCTTTGCTGAACAGAGAATCTATCAGCAGAGAGCGGCGACAGTTCTAGGATCGCCACGCGGCGCCCCGGTGCCACAACCGCCCCCATAACAAACGCGGCCATGGTGGGAAACCATAGCCGCGTTTCGTGGCGTCCGGATCCCGTTCTGGGGGCAGAACGGAGCACAGGGCCACTGACGTTTCACGTAACCTTCCGCCTGGCGGATAGCACCGGCGGCACAGAGCGCCGTCAGGGCGCTCGCTTGGCGTACGTTACACTCGAATCATGATCGAATGCTAGACTAAGTTTCCCGGAACCGTCTGCTGCCGGGCCGCAAAGGCGGCAACAGAGCGGATGCGGATTGTCTTCGCCATCGCGACCAATAAATGAAAAGCGCGGTGACGACTGTTCGGCCGGAGTCAATCCGCGATACCTGCGACCGAACTATAAACTCCAAATTCATTATAATGGAACACGCCCTAAACTGCAACCCCTTTCTGAGAAAATCGGAGAATTCGCAACTGGGCAGATGACCGGCGTTGGCTCACAACACCTGTTTTTGGCTTGCCGGTGGTAAATTGTACGTTCACAGATTCTGAGGCTAAAGAGCTTGTTCCGGGTCCCGATCGGGGTGGGGGGCGGCGTCACCCTCACGGATGACGCGGAGCATGGCGTCATGCAGCTGACCGTTGCTGGCGATGATGCTGCGCCCGTGAATGGGGAGCGGGGTTCCCGCATAGTCGCTGACTCGACCGCCAGCCTCCTCCACCAACAGGATGCCGGCGGCGACGTCCCACGGCTTCAGGCGGGGCTCCCAATGGGCGTCCAGGCGTCCGCAGGCGACGTAGGCCAGATCGAGCACAGCGGCACCCGCCCGGCGGACTCCCTGGGAACGGCGGAGGAAATGGTCGAGCCGCCGAGTGTTGTTCTCCTCGGCGACGCGCCGGTCGTAGGGAAAGCCAGTGCTCAGGAAGGCCTCAGCCAGCCGGGGGACGCGGGAGACGCGGATGGGATGGTTGTTGAGCCGGCTGCCTCCGTGGCGCACTGCCGTAAAGAGTTCTTCCCGCAGCGGATCGTAGATGACGCCAATCTTCGGGTCGCCGTTTACGACCAGGGCGAGGGAGAGGCCCACGTGCGGAAAGTGATGGGCGAAGTTGTTGGTCCCATCAATGGGATCGACGATCCAGAGGGGTTCGGGAATCTGCCGGTATTCTCCCCCCTCTTCTTCGGCGAGGATTTGGTGCTCGGGGAAGCGCATTTGAACTCGCTCCAGGATCAGCGTCTCGACGCGCTGATCGACCTCCGTCACGGGATCGACGGCCCCCTTGTAATCCAGTTCGTGCTCGGTGCCGAAGGCTTCGGCGATGATGGCGCCGGCCTCGCGGGCGAGCTCCAGGGTGAAGAACAAGATCCTCTCGAGGTCCATGTGGAAAGCCATGATATCAGTTTCCTGTGAGCCGTTCCCACCACTGGCGCCAGAAGGGTACTGGGGGTGTAGGTGTAAGGAGCGGCGAGGGATCCGGCGGCGGGGTGGGAGTGAGGGTCGGTGCCAGGGGGATGACGAGTACTTCGTCTTCGCCCTGGGTCATTCGCGCCCGTTCCTGAGACCACGCTGCCGCGTACTCGTCGCTGAGGACGTAGGTCAGTTCGGCCTCCAGCGTCGCCTGGCGAGCCTCCTCCAGCTCCAGGAGGGGGACCAGGGCGGTCTCTTTTTCCTCCAGGGCGCGATGCAGATCCCACGCCTGGACAAAGGCCGAAATTAGCAGGATGACGATTGCAGCCAGCAGCCCCCAGATCAGCCAGGAGATGCGGTTCACCCGTGAGCGTTCCGATTCCTCTTTATTCATGATCCCTCCAGACAATCTGTGGCCACCGGCGTTTGTGCGGGGATCCTTTCCCCGGAGCGGTGTCGGCTGCAACGTTTTGCTGTTCCTGCTCAGTATAGCATACCCTGAGGGGCTCACAATCCGGATCTCTTTCCGGGCTGCACCGACTCGGAAGGGAGAGGGTATTGCCGCCGTCCGCTGATTACAGAAAGCGAGTGAATCCGGTATAATAGCCATACCAAGCTGAGCAAGGCAAGGAGGCGCTGTGGAATTAGTCACGCGGGGGGCTCGCCAGTTGGGGGTTCCGTTGCGGTCCGAACACATCGAGGCATTTGAGCAGTACTACCGGCTGCTTGTGGAGTGGAATGAGAAGTTTAATCTCACCGCTATTACCGACTACGAAGGGGCGCAGGTGCGGCACTTTCTCGATTCTCTCTCCTGCCTCCTCGCCGTGAAGCCGGATGCTCCCCTCTCCGGCGCCCGGGTCATTGATGTGGGGACGGGCGCCGGCTTTCCCGGTCTGCCCCTCAAGATCTTCCGGCCCGGCATCCGCCTGACGTTGGTCGAGGCCACGGCCAAGAAGGTGCGTTTTCTGGAGCACGTGGTAGCGCAGTTGCACCTGGAGGGCGTGACGGTGGTGCACGCCCGGGCGGAGGAACTAGGCCAAGAGCCGGAGCATCGGGAACGCTACGACTGGGCGCTAGCCCGGGCCGTGGCCGACCTCCCCATCCTGGCGGAGTTTCTGCTCCCCTTTGTGCGCATCGGTGGGCGGGCGCTCGCCCAGAAGGGAGAGGACGCTGCTGCCGAGGTGCACCGGGCCACCTACGCCATTCACCAGTTGGGAGGGCATGTCCGCCAGCTGGTGCCGGTGGAGTTGCACGGGTTGGCGGAGACGCGGTACCTTGTGCTGCTGGACAAGGTAGCTGCCACCCCGGCGCGCTATCCTCGCCGGGCGGGGATGCCTGCCAAGCGCCCCCTGGAGCCGTGACGCGCTAGTCCGCCAGTGGGGTGATGATCCCGCCGGCGACCCGGAAGGTGAGGGTCTGTTCCCGGAAGGCGGTGGGGAACATCTCCGCGTCGGTCGTCGAGAGGATGGCCTGGCTTACCTCTCCCAGGAGATTGAGCAGATAGGTCCGCCGGGCACGATCCAGCTCCGCGAGCACCTCGTCGAGCAGGAGCACGGGGGCCTCCCCCGTCTCTTCCTGGAGCCAGTGGAGCTCCGCCAGCCGCAGGGCCAGGACCGTGGTCCGTTGTTGGCCTCGCGAGCCAAAGGTCCCCAGATCCACCCTCTGCGAATTGAAGCGCACTTCGTCGCGGTGCGGTCCGAGCCCTGTGATCCCCCGGGCGATGGCCTTCCGCCGCCGGCGTCGCAGCGTCTCCTCGTAGGCCTCTTGCAGCGCGGCGACGTCCACCGGACCCCGGTTGTCTGTTGGGGGCAGCAGGCCCAGCTGGTAGTCGAGGGCCGGGGGCTGGAGGGGATCGAAGCTGGGCTGGTAGTGCAGCTGGAGCCAGGCTGCGCCTCCCGTGAGCTCCTGGTGGAAGCGGTCGGCGTGGATAGAGAGCCGAGCGACCACACGCCGCCGGTAGAGGGAGAGGGTGACGCCGGTACGGGCCAGGGTCTGCTCCAGCGGCAGCAACTGCCCCGGATCTCCCCCCTCGTCGCGGAGGTGGCGGAGCAGAGCGTTGCGCCGTGAAAGCGCCGTCTGGTAGGCGGAAAGGGTCTCCACGTATTCCGGGTAGACCTGAGAGAGCAGATCGTCGAGGTGGCGGCGCCGTCCTGCCGGCGGACCGCCGATCAGCTGGACGTCTTCGGGCAGAAAGAGCACCACGTTGAGGTGGCCCGCCAGGTCGGAGCGGCGGATGCTCTGCCCGTTCACGCGGATGCGCTTCAGGAGGCGGGTGCTGCCGTTCGAGAGGGCGGAGGTCTGGAGGGCGATTTCGATGCGCTCCACCCGATCGCGCTTCACCACCTCTGCTTCGACCTGGGCGAAGGGCAGGCCCGAGTCGGCTGCCGCCCAGTGGATGAGATGGCGGTCGGTGCTTGTCAGGGGAGAGCGGCCCAGCGCCAGGTAGGCCAGGGCTTCCAGCAGGCTCGTCTTGCCCTGGGCGTTGGCGCCGAGGAGCAGCACGGGGGCCTCGGGGAGGTCCAGTTCCAACCGGGCGTAGGTGCGAAAGTGACGCAGGCTAAGACTTCGAACGTACATCGAACGTATTGTAACATGGGCAGGAGCGGGGGCAAGAGCCAGCGCAATGGGCATTCGTAGCAGGTCAGCGGGCTGCTGCGCCCCCTGTGAGGCTCGGGGTGCAGAGCGCTTGCTTCGTCAACCCCGGGCGAATGCCTGGTTCGCGCTTCAGGTGCAGGGTAAGGGGCGTAGCGCAATTTCGGCCGGCGACCTGCTACGAAATCCCTAGCGGAGTAGCGGACAGCGGACTTGCCAGAATCGCGTCAGGGCTATAATGATGAGAAGGACATGTACCGGCGGACGCCTCGGCGAGGCGTCCCTTCCCGGCTATACTGAAAGTCTGCGACCTGATGATACATCGCCAAGCGCCGCCGGGGCGCTCGCTTACCCGTCACCCCTTACCACGAAAATGAGGAGGAAGGAATATGCATTGCCCAGAGTGTGGAACCAACAATCGTGAAGGAGCACGCTTCTGCGCACAGTGCGGAACGCCCCTTGTCCTCCCTTCGTCGCCCCCACCCCCGCCAACTATCCCGCCTCCATCACGCCCCGATTCGATGGCGCCATCCTCCCCGCCACCTGATCCATTTCCGGCAACGCACCCCTCTCCTCCGCCGCCGCCTCCGGCACCGAGATCGTCCTCTTCATCCGCTCCGTCGAAGAAACGGAAGTTCCCCTGGCTGCTGGTGCTGGGCCTCGGGCTGGGATTGCTAGTGCTATGCACTCTCGGCGGCGTTTTGCTCGCGCTGCCGTGGCTACGCGAAACTTTCTCGGAAGCCCCCTTCATACCGACCGCGACTGAGGAGGTAGCGGAGATTACACCCACCGCCGAGATCGTGCTCCCCACCGAGACGCCCCTCCTTTCGCCCTGTGAGCAAGGGGGGCGCCACGTCTACCTGGAGCCGGGCGGCGCGACGGTGAACCTGCGCCTGGAGACCCCAGGTTGCCCGGAGGAGAATGCGTGGGTGGAGGTCTTCCGCATCGATCAGCACAGCGTCCGCATCGGAGGCAACCGCCTCTACTACTGGGACGAGCTCCTCTACACCGTGGAGCTGATCACGCGCGACGGGCAGCAGCAGACCGTCCCCTCTCCGACGGAGGGGACCGTGGTCGCCTTCACCGTCACGCCCGACGGCAACCGCATCGCCTGGGGGAGCTACGAGGAGCGCGACGACGATATCATCGCCCGGGTTCACGAGACGGACGGTTGGGGCGGACAGCCCCGACTCATCACCGAGGTGGCCTACGATCTTGAAGAGTTCCGGGTCGACAACCTCATTCCCTTCGCCTGGAGCCCAGATCAGGAACGGCTTTACGTGGCGCGCCGGGGCTGGGGGATGGGTGGTTACATCCTCTTCCGCCCCCTGCCCAATCCCGCCGTCGTGGAGGTCGCTTCCGGGGAGATGGAGGCAGTGGAAGGAGCCGCCCAATGTACCGAAAGCGCCCTCTCACCGGATGGAGAGACCTTCGCGTGCCTGGAGTACGTAGAGAACGTCCCCACCCTGCGCCTCTGGGACATCGCGGGTGGCAACGAGCGCCGCATCCCCGGCAGTCCGGGTTTCTCCCAGGCGGGGGATCTGCACTTCTCCCCTGACGGGAGCGCGCTGGCCTACGTGGAGGCCAGGGGCGATCCGGCTGACGAGTACTATCGCATCCGCCAGGTAGACGTGGCGACCGGCGCGGTGACCGACCTCGTCGAGCGTTGGGACGCCGACTATCTGACGCTGATCGGCTGGATGGAGGAGTTACCGGTGGTGGTCACCGAAGGGGGCAGCGAGCGCGTGGGACCTGAAGGACGGGCGTGGTTCTCCGCCGATTGGTTCCTAGGGATGTGGCCGGCGAGCCCCTGAAGCGGATAGGGGCACCTCAGGCAGGAATGCCTCAGGTAGGGACGCCTCGGCGAAGCGTCCGCGTTCGGGGCGTACTGCCCCCACCTGTCCCGGCGGGCGCGGCGAGCCCGCCCTACCCCTGCCGCGCCCGCCCCTACCTCCTGCCGAGACAGGATAAAGCGCGACCTTTTGCCAAAAGAGGCGAGCGGGGTATAAAGGGGTCTTCTGAGCCATCGGGCATCCACAAAAAGGAGCGCTATGCAACTGCACCGAAGACTTCATTGGATTGTCTCTCTCCTCCTCGGTTTTAACCTGCTGTTAGCTACGTCCGCCCCGCTAACTGGAGCGGGCGGCACGACCTACTACGTCTCCAGATCGGGGGGGAGCGACAGCCACGACGGTCGCTCCCCGGAGACGGCTTTTCAGACCATCGCCAAGGTCAACGCGCTGGCGCTCCAGCCGGGGGATCGCGTATTGTTCAAGTGCGGTGACGTCTGGCGCGCGGAGCAGTTGGTTCTCAGCCGATCGGGAACGGCGGCAGCGCCCATCACCTTCGGCAGCTATCCCGAGGGCTGCTCGAACCAGCCCGTCCTCTCAGGCGCCCGCCCCATCACCGGCTGGAGCCTCCATAGCGCCAACATCTACGTGGCGACGCTGCCGGCGTCCCAATTTCCGCTCGGCATCAACCAGCTCTTCCGGGCGGAGGAGCGGCTACCCTTTGGCCGCTGGCCCAATCTGGACGCGGGCAACGGGGGGTACGCCTTCATCGACAGCCACAGCAGCGGCAGCGTCCAGATCACCGACCATGCCCTTCCCGCGCGGGACTGGACCGGGGCCCGGGTGAACCTGCGGAACATCCGCTGGTCCATCATCGCCCGGGAGGTGACGGGCACCGGCGGGCAGACGCTGACGCTCAACCGGGGCGTCTCCTGTCTGGTTTCGAGCTGGGGAACCTGCGCGGGCTGGGGCTATTTCCTCACCAATCACCTGGGGACGCTGGACCGGGAGGGGGAGTGGGTCTACGATGCGGGCACGCGGAAGGTCTACCTATACACAACGGGCGGAGCGCCGACACAAATCGAGGGCTCTGTAGTGCTGGAGGAGGCGGAGACGCTGCGCCACGGCGGGTTGATGATCAGCGACGGCTCAGCGACGGCCTACGTCGTCGTCGAAAACCTGCGGCTCCAGCGATGGTTCAACCACGGCATCGGCTCACCGGGCGGCATGAGCGGCGATATCTATCACCACATCACCTTCCGCGATTTGACCATCAAGGACGTGGACGGCGCGGGCGTCAACCTGAGCAGCTGGCTGGAGCGCCCCTCCAACGGGCGTAAGGGGCTGCGCGGCGGGCACGACCTCCACTTCAGCGGGAATGTCATCGACGGGGCCAACCACTTCGGGGTCAGCGGCTACTTCGCCGCCTCCAGCTTCGAGGAGAACGAGATCCGGAACATCGGCCTCATTGAGAACCTCAACAAGTCCGGGATGGGATGCAGCCTCACCTGGGATCAGTGCACGGAGAACGGCGACGGCTTCCGCATCCGCGCTTACGACGTGCGAGACTCGGGATATGGCAACACGCTGCGCTACAATCACTTCGAGCGCATCGCCTACAATGGGGTGGACGTCTTCGGGCCGGACACCACGTTGGAGCGAAACTTTATCACCCAGGCATGTTACGTCAAAGCCGATTGCGGCGGGGTGCGGACCTTCGGACGGGACAATCTGGCGGCGACCCGGGTCTACAATGTGCGGCTGCTGGAGAACATCATCGTGGATATTCCGGGCAACGTCGACGGCTGCGAGGCCTCGCGCACCGCTTTCGGCATGGGCCTCTACGTGGACAACTACTCCCGTGACGTGGAGAGCCGGGGCAACGTCATCATCGATACGACAAGCACGGGCATCAACTACCAGCGCTCCACCGGACAGATCGTGAATAACACGCTCCACAACGCCGCCTCCAATGGCGAGTCCTTCTCGGCCCACGTCAGCCTGCGGGATGCACAGGTCTCACTCTCGGGCAACATCATCTATGCCCTCAACGCCCGCGCATGGACCCTCTACGCCCGCGCTTTGAGCGACTTCAGTGCCTCCAATCACAACTACCTCTTCCATCCCTACGTGAGCCAGCAGATCGCCTACGGGCCGGGGTGGACGCGCTATACCTTCCCCGGTTGGCAGAGCTTCAGCGGTCTGGAGGGGCAATCGCGTACGAACTGGTTCACCCAGGCGGCGGGGGAACCGACCCGCTCACGCGCCTTCTACAATCCCACCCGCCAGCCGCTGACGGTGAGTCTCGGCGACCGCCGGTATCTCGATCTGGATCAGAACTACGTGCTGGGGAGCATCATCCTGGCGCCCTTCACGGCTCAGGTCCTTGTCGACGACGGGCCCGCCCCCCTGACGCTTTCGCGCATCCAGCCGAGCTGGGTAGTGGCGAGCGAGGTGGAGGACTTCGTACTGGAGGTGGAGGGCTTCGGCTTCACGGCGGAGAGTGAGGTGCGCTGGGAGGGCGCCCCCCGCCCCACCACCTTCCACGACGCCCACCGGCTGACGGCCCAGATCGCCGCCGGAGACGTCGAGGAGATCGGCGCGTACCAGGTCACCGTCTACGATCCCGCCGCCGTGCCGCCGGAGACGGCGCCGCTGCTTCTGCGGGTCGTCACGCAGCTGTACCGGGGCTATCTACCGCTGGTGATGCGCCAGTAACCCTGGTGCCCGGGTGCTCACGGATCAGCCCTTCTCTCCGTCCATGAAATCAACATCATGGAGAGTGGCGTCGGTACCGGTGGCCTGGGGGGACCAGGTCACTCCCCCGTCGCAGGTGTGAATGAGGGTGTCAGTGTAGAGTTTGGCTTCCTGGTTTCAGTGGGGATAGCCTACGGCCCTTCCCTGGGTCGGGCTGGCGGAGTCGGTGGCACGGAGGTGGAAGGAGGTCTCCTCGAACCTCCATCTCGTCGCAGTCGCCCAGCTTGACGGCGAAAGAGCATGAGAGAGGAGCTCCGTTTCGCTCACGCGTATCAGACAACAGAGCGGCGACCGCGACGAGATCCAGAACGCGGCAGGCCTCCCCATCGGCCATCCGATCTGCAAGACTCTCTTCTCTCATCGCCTTTCCCCGGTCTGCATTTGCATGACCAGGCGTGGGTCCGCGACGTCCTCGTTGAAGACGACAATCGCGGCCTTCTTCTGCGGCCTGCTCTCGGCGAAGTAGAGCTCCTGTCCAGGTATGTACCGCTTCTCGTAACGCTCCCGCACCGCTTCCACATCGCTGAAAAGCGAGAGGTCGCGCTCCAGCGCCCGCGCCAGCGACGTCTCGAAGCCGATGTGGACGAAGATGGTGAGATCCCAGCACCCAACCAGCTCGGGGCGCAGCAGGAAGACCCCGTCGAAGAGTAGGACAGCGTCTCTTGAGGCCTCGAGGAGAGGGCTCTCGACAGGTGCGTCCTTCCGGTAATCGAAGGCTGCCGTGCGGTAGCGCCGATCCCCACCAGGGCCCAGGGGCTCCAACAGCTCGCGCCTCACCGCCGCATCGTCGAAGGAGTCGTAGTAGTAGCCCTCAGGGGAATCCTTCCCGCGCCGATAGCGCTCCTTCCGTGGGCGGTGAAAGCCGTCGATCGAGGCCCTGACCACCTGCCGCCCCATTAGTTCCAGAGGCGCGACCAGCTCCTCTGCCAACGTCGTCTTTCCGGCGGCGTCGATCCCATCAATGGCCACCCGGGCAGGATAGGGCAGGGCCAACCCCGCGATCTCCTCGGACAACCGGTGGATCAGATCCCCTCTCTTCATCTCTGACTATCCTGAAGTGACAGATCTCGGTGAAGAAGAACACCGGTAAAGCTGCCGGGCATACTAGGGTAGCAGCACAAGGTCAATGGTAGTCGTCGCATCTCTTCGAACTGTCACCTCTCACGTGGCTCTGCCCACCTCTCTCTGGCTCACCACTATCCGATGATCAGCCACCGGCACCTCTGCCACCGAGTATCAGCTCTCCTTCGAAAGGTCTGATTTGAGACAACCATACGGGCAGCGCAGGGGCGAAGCTCATCGCATCCCAATAGACCAGAAACGTATTTACTCCCAGAGCATCCACCTATGTACTTCGCCAGGCACACTACGGACTTGTCAGGCCATAACGCGCCAACCCCCTACGAGTTCCAAACCACACTGCGCCATCGGGGCCCACCGCAACAGACTGCACATCATTGTGAGACAAACCGTTAGCCGTAGTATAGGTGGTCCATACCTCGCCATCAAACCGAACTGCGCCTTGACCAGTACCCAGCCAGAACATTCCATCGGGAGCGGCAGCCACCGCCCACACCTGATTATTCGGCAAGCCATTGTCGGGGGTGTAGGTTTGCCACGCTCCATCAAAGCACGATACAATGTAATCGTGAACCTCGACGACCGCAGCGCATATTTCACCGGAAGGGGTTGCTGCGATATCAAGCACCGATTGACCGCCTAGACCGTCCGCGGTGGTGAAGGTGGTCCACGACCGACCATCGAAGTGGGAGACACCGAACGAGGCGCCAACCCACACCCCCCCATCAGGTGCTGCCGCAATGGCATGTACAGGACCGAAGGCCGGATCGTCTTCGGTGGCGAAAGTTCTCCATACCTCCCCATCGAAACGCGATACACCACGATTGGTTCCCGCCCACAACATGCCATCAGCAGTTACCAAGCTTGCTCCGACAGAGTTACCCGGCAGTCCTTCGGCAGTGGTGTAAGTAGTCCACGATTGACCATTGAAACGGGACAAGCCATCGAGGCTTCCGAACCATAGCACCCCATCGGGCGTTTTCGCAATAGTAGCTATATCGTTGCGAACCAAGCCATCGGCGGTGGTGTAGGTCGTCCACCGTTCCCCGTCAAGTCGGGACACACCGTGACGAAAGGTGGCCACCCAAACTGTATTATCTGGCATGACAGTGACAGAACGCACAAAATTGTGGGGCAGACTGTCATCCGTGACATATGTCGTCCAGGTTTCAGCAGCAAATCGCGATATGCCACGGCCATAGGTCCCGAACGCCAACGTGCCATCCGGCGCCGCAGCGATGGTAGCCACGCGATTAGCTACCAACCCATCCTTGGTGGTATATGTAGTCCACACTTCACCATCGAAACGGGATACCCCATTGCATTGCCGGCTTCCAGGGTCGCAAGCGCTAAACCACAGCGCGCCATCCGTTGCCAGGGCAATGTCCTGTATATCATCGCCGGGCAGCCCGTTGGCGGAAGTATACGTTGTCCAGGATGCGCCATCGAAGCGGGATGCGCCTTTCCCGGTTGCGAACCAAAGTGAGCCGTCGGCGTCCACCACGATGGAGTGTATGTCACTATTACTTGCCAGGCCATCGGCGGTGGTATAGGTGGTCCACGAGACCCCATCAAAACGGGAGACACCGCCTTGGTAGGCGCCAAACCACAGCGCGCCGTCAGGGGCTACCGCGATGGCCTTCACCCAGTTGGCTAATTCGCCCCCTGGCAGGGTATAGGTAGTCCACGCTGCACCATCGAAGCGCGATATGCCAAAGCGCTGCGTGCCGAACCAAAGCGCTCCGTCGGGCGCCTCGGCGATGGCCCACACCGAGTTGCCGGCCAGGCCGTCCTCGGTGGTATAGGTGGTCCACGATTGACCGTCGAAGCGCGATACGCCACTGCCATTGGTTCCAAACCACAAAGTGCCATCGGTCGCGACCGCGACGGTTCTCACATCGACGTCGGCTAGACCCTGCTCCGGCGTATATTTAACGTATGAGCCCGTGTCGGGATCCCATTGTACGGCCCCCCCCTCACCGACCGCCCATAAATGGCCGGTGGTATCGAAGGCCATATCCAGAACATAGTTTGCATTGGTGTATAGGGTCCACTCAGGTTGCCGGGGCGGGGCCACCTCCGGGCCGCAACCGGCGACGCTTCCGAGCGCAACTAGTACGAGTAAGCATATAGGGGGGAGCGGTTGACGCATGTGTTTGTTCTCCTTTTTCATCTCTCGATATCCCTGTTATCCAAGGGGGATTCGTCGATCATGTGAAGTGACAGCAGTTCATCTCTGCTTATCCATCTATCCCCGCCGCCCCAGTTGGCCTCACTGACCAAAACCCTATCGGACTCTACCCTTTCCACGATGGCAATGTGTCCATAGGTGGGATCAGCATAGCCTTGCCCTCTGTTCCAAACGATTGCATAGCCCGTGGCCATAACAGCAAGCAAATCCGTGCTACCGTTTGCAACTTCTACTATTTCTCTAGTGTAGCCGCCATCGATGTAGCCTGCCGCACCTCCTACGCTGCCTAAATCCTTAAGATCTGGACGCCGGTCTATAGCGTATATCACACAACTGGCATATGGCACTTCTGTTCTGGGATCTATGCTGTCAGGCCGGACACTATCATCAAGCGGCACCTCGACCGGAGGACCAGTGGGCAATGACGGAGAGGAGGACGGCGGCGTTGGTGTGGGCGTTGGGGTAGTCAGAGCGCCCTCACCGGGATGAGTTTCTCCTAGATATTCAGTCGCGACCCACCCTCTGTGGACTTGCCCCTCCGCATCGATGTAGGTAACATACCCCCAGCGGTGACCATTTGCTACTTGAGAAGGAACCTGGATATGCACAAAAATCCGCGCCCCCTCCGGGATTCTGCCCTCCAGCGCCAGATTACCCTCATAATCACCCTCTGGAATCACGGGGGTCTGGCGCAGATAGAGCCCAATCGGGGAGATCACGTACCGGGGAGCGATGGAAAAGGACNNCCGGGCCAATCCCGGAGCCCTCCCGCTGCCGGGCGCCGGTTCCCAGCCACCGGGCAGCCCCTCCAGGATTTGCGACCAGGGGATGTTATCCGCCTCCTCGAAGGCGTCCGCGGCGCGGAAGAGCAGATCGCCCAGTTCGGCGTGGGCCGCGGCCCGGCGCCGGCCCATTACCTCGGCCTCGGCGAAGCGGGCGGTCAGGCGCGCCGCCTCGGCCCGGTCCAGGCGCCGGTGTCCAGATTGGCGGTGGCGGTCCGCAGATCGGTGACGATTTGCTGGATATCGGCGCTGGTATGGCGGAAGTGGGCGCCGAGATCGCGTAGTTCTTGGGGAGCAACTCGGATATTTTTGTTTTGAGACATGGTCCCCCCTCCTGGGTAAGATGAGTACATTATAGCCGAACCGTCCGTCGCCGCAAACTTTTGTGTGAGGGAGGAGGGGACGTCGCTCTATTTTGTAAGCACCAAGACTGTGATAGCGGCAGGGTTAGGTTGCCTCGGCGAACAGCCCCTCCAGTAGCGCCTTGAACACCTTGAACTCATGGCGGTAGGCGGCTTCCAGATCCCTCTTTTGGGGACGCCTCGACGCCGCAGTTGAAGCCGTAGGCCACCTCAGTATTGTGCAGGGGGGCAAGTCATGGCAGGCTCACACTGTTTTCCAGTGGGGACTACACTACCTCGCTCTTCGCGGCTTTTGGCCGCGGTTTTGAATCAGACCGTAGGATACGTCTAGCTGTGAAATGCCCAAGATGTCTACGAGTCGCTCTTAAACGCCGGATTTTAGTTCCTGATAGGCTTGAAAGTGAATGCGCGCTACTTCAAGCAGTTGAATCCCCGCCGCTACACCCAGACAGGTGATGGCGTAAAACATGATCCCTCCCCAGAGTAACACCCAGGATTTGTTACCAAGCGGGCGCGTGCGGGTTAGCAGCACCGTACACACGAGAACAGTTTATCAGGGCCACATCGGAAGCATCTCCCATCTCTCGCCGCGAAAAGCCTGGCAATTGATCGAACCAAGTATGCCATGCGCTCTACTGCATTGCAGTGTCATCGAGTTGATATCTCCTGCCACACTTGTGGACTGTTCAACATATTTCCAACCCAATTCACTAACGATCTCGCCCTCCAGGTCCAAATCACCTAGTTCAACGCCGTGCTGTTCCGCATCATCCCCATCAATAAAGTAACACGCCACGCCCTCGAAAACCGTGCAGGTAAGCGTAAAGCCGACCGTGTCCCCGTTCGCACGAGCATAGGGATTTTCTATTTCCAGCACCTTAAGGACCGTTGTCCTGCTTGTATGCGGCGGCAATAAATGGAGAATTTGCCTCCTATACCCTATCAACAACACACCAGCGCCGATGATGCTTAAAAGCAGCAACACGGAGAGCCATCCCCCTACCCGTTTCAAATACCACCGGACTTTGCGTTCAGAGCTGTGCCTTGGTTTCATATATTTCCTCCAAAAATATCAACGGATGAAATGGAGTGAAAAGGAAAAAAATACGTTCAATCCGTTGAAAGATTTTTAGCCTCGTTGGTATCGCGTCCCATATAAGAACTCCTCTCAAGCAATCTGTCGGAAAAATCAGGCTTCTGATTGTGATAGAGTCATTTGCGCGCGATCGCCCAATTGGTCACAGAGGATTCCACACATACTCACTCGACTGTCAATTCCTCCCATTGCCGGCCCCTATATACCTTACAAGCAAACTGCCTGTCAGCATTCAACGATCTTGTACATCTTACAGTTACAGAGTTTATTGCACCAGTTCTGCTTTTGGAATGTTCAATGTATTTCCAACCCAGCTCCCCGACAACCGTCTTTTCTAAATCTGAATCAATACATCGGGAAACAACATTATTGTTATCACCTTCCTTCGCAAAGTAACAGGCCGCCCCCTCTAACACTGTACAATCGAAAACAAGGGACTCTTGGTCCACCTCAGAACGAATGTAAGAAGCTCCCACCACAAAAAGATTGCTAACGGTCGCCCCCTTCAGACGCATTCGTGGCTTGACCCGTTGAGAGCCATAATGCCAATTTTGATCTATTCTTTCACTCATCGCACTCCTCCATCCTCAACATTCACTGGAATAATACCACCAGAGAGATTTTCCGGATTAATTGTTCCATAGACCACCGATGAGAGGTCGTCAACGACCGTCTTGCCGAAAATTACATGCCCCAAATTAGGTTTTCCAATCGCCGATGATTCAGGCACCAACCACTGCCAGCCATCTGAAGGAGATGTGCCAGCAAGTGATAGCCCATAGAGCGCTCCTTGGATATGAACTTGGGTCTCTTGATTAACGCTCGATTGATCAGAGCCATACACACCACCTTCCAAAAAACTGAGAGAATTGGCCCATAACCATCCATCATATGCATTACTGCTCTCAATGCCAGATCTTTGCTGCATCTGCACAACCAAGTTCTCAACCTCGTCACCAACGATATCTACATAGTTGAGATCAAAGATGCCGCGATCACTGTCGCCGAGTGTAGCCCGACCGCTCGCCCCATAATACGCAGCCGTGGCCATAACATAGTAGTGATACCAATCGCCCGGATCGTCGGTTCCAAATTCGTCAGCAGAGAACATTAGATAGAACGCCGAGGGCTTTCTAAACCCTTCTGGTTGTACGATATCCTTGTTCTCGTCAGTAACCGGCGGTATTTGATACTCATTCACGCCGTCCGTGTACAGGTCATCGTGTCCACGGACCCGCTGCCAGTATATGGCCGTGCCTCCACGGGCAAACGCCTTGGTCACATTGTGACAGACCAATAGAGCGGTTCCTGGATCTCCTGCGACACGTAACGCCTCCTGATACAGATTATCCAAACTTAGAGGCGCCTCCCCATTTTGCCAATTCGCGACGGTCCAATCTCTCATATGCGTCTGATAGGACATGAGCTGAGGATTGTTGAGGTATTCTGCCTTGAGATCGTTGGAAAGACTATCCTCCCATTGACTAAAGAACCCAGAAAGCCTGCTCTGGATAACGATTTCAATCGGAAGTGGTAGCACATCATCAGGTGGTGGCAATAGAGGTGTTGGAATAGTATCTCCTGGAGGAGTACCCCTACCAGACGGCAATTTCAGCCACCCCGACGACAGCCCCATACTCTCTTGCAGCGTCGCCATATCCGCCTCCTCGAAGGCGTCCGCGGCGCGGCAGAGCCGGTCGCCCAGCTCGGCGTGGGCCGCCGCCCGGCGCTGACCCATCACCTCGGCCTCGGCAAAGCGGGCGGTCAGCCGCGCCG
>NPIE01000020.1_pt1 | contig 29994 bp, 24 predicted proteins | sample 8637661 | NCBI WGS metagenome assembly NPIE01 (sample SAMN07420842, study PRJNA396082) | bioreactor metagenome | isolation source: sample BA12 brine-fed electro-methanogenic bioreactor BA | place: Japan: Kochi | collected 2016-12-09 | reverse complement strand
ACGAGAACCATCATGATGACCACGTAGGCGGATTTCTGCAGCGGGTTGAATTTGTTCTCCGGCGACATGACGTGTGGATTGGGTTTGCCCCTGAAATAGTTGAAAAAATAGAACAGGGCCTGTTTGAAAAGCCCGTGTTTGAGATCGTCGCGATTGGGAAAGTAGAGGGGCAGCAGCGAACGGGCGATAATCAGGTAGTATCCCAGCCAGAGGCAGAAGGAGATGGACACCACGATCCCCGCTGTGTTGTGCAGTTCGATGGCGGCACGATAGCTGCCGAAAATATTCAGATACTCAGGAAAGCGAATCTGGGCGCCGCTCAAAATCAGTGCGACGAATCCGAATGCGTTGAGCCAGTGCCAGATGCGTACCGGTGTCGGCGTCAGGTAAATCCTCTGTCCTGTCTTCACAATTTTCCTCCTCGTAATGGCTGCCGTCATTCACTACGCAGGATCTGGTCCCAGGCAACGAATTGCAGCCGCGACAAAAAACGCCAGCAGAACAAGTGGCGGAATCAACTGCATAATCGACAGCGTTAACACAAAGCTATAACATATTTTACCGAGCATATCGCTGCTGTCCGATAAAATACCGATAGCGCCCTGTGCTGTCGGGGGTGCCGAAAAGAGCACAAAAACCGCCACCACCACCGCCAGCGTGGTCGACCTGTGAATGTGCATGACGATCCGTCTCCTGTAGAGGTGAAATTCGCACCAACTTTGCAGGGACCTAACAAGAGCATCTGCTATGCCAAACCTCGGCGCAGCAGCTCGATAATTGTTAAGTTGTTGAATAGTAAAAGAAAAAAGTTGAATTTGGAGATTGGAGGCTGTGGTGTGGACCTGCTTGGTGTATAATAAAAATGTGCACCTGTTTTGTCGCACACACTGGGTGCCATCGAACGCAAACGCCCTGAAAGCGGCAGAAGCCTTTTCTCCCGCTGCTGTGTGACGGGATGTATTAAAAAAATATACAGTTTTGAATAAATATTTATTTTGTGCGGGAGAGGATAAATCCCGTTGGGCGAAAGGGAAGTTTCTGTTATTATTTGTCCTATGTAGTATGTGGTTTAAACGGTTTCAGCCCCGTTTTCTTTGATGTTTTGTGCCGCCTCTCTATATGACGCGGCTCGCCGTTTTGAAGACCTTTGTCCGGGGGAGCCGGCGCCGCACCTGAAAAGGCAGGGCGCCGAAGGAGTGATCTGCATGAACGAACAAGCACGCATTCTGGTCGTGGATGACGAAGGGGTGATACGCGAAGGTATCCGCCGCATCCTCGAAAATAGTGGTTATGAAGTCGATGTAACCTCCAGCGGGAATCTGGCCATCGAAAAACTTCAGGAAGAAGATTTCGATGTCGTCATCACCGACCTTAAAATGCCCGGCATGAGCGGTATGGAAGTGCTCAAGGCCATCCGCATACTCCAACCGGATGTGCCGGTGATCATCATTACCGGATATTCCACGGTCGATACGGCGGTGGAGGCCATGAAAAACGGCGCCTTTGACTACCAGTCAAAACCCTTTACCCCCGATCAGATCGTCGGCAAGGTAGAAAAGGCCCTGGAGCAGCGCGCTGTCCTGCTGGAAAATTTCTACCTGAAGAAAGAACTGCGCGACCGACATGGTTTTGACGATTTTGTCGGTGACAGCAAGGCGATGCAGAAAGTCTACCGGCGCATCATTCAGGTGGCGCCGACCGACAGCACGGTTCTGATTACCGGCGAAAGCGGCACCGGCAAGGAGCTGGTTGCCCGGGCTGTTCATCGGAACAGCCCCCGCAAGGATCAGCCTTTTGTGGCTGTCGACTGCACCTCTCTGGCTGAAAGCCTTCTGGAAAGTGAGCTGTTCGGTCACGTCAAGGGTTCTTTTACCGGTGCGATGCAGACCAAAACCGGCCTTTTCAAGGTCGCTGACGGGGGAACCCTGTTTCTGGACGAAGTCAGCAATATCAGCCTGACCACCCAGGCCAAACTGCTGCGCGTTCTGCAGGAACGTGAGGTCGTGCCCATCGGCGGTACCAAGCCCGAACCCATTGATATCCGGCTCATCGCCGCAACCAACCGCGGGCTCAAGGAGCTGGTCGCCGAAGGTAAGTTCCGTGAAGACCTCTTCTTCCGCCTCAATATCATTCCGATTGACATGCCCCCGCTGCGCGATCGCCAGGGCGATCTGCCGACCCTGGTCGGTTATTTTCTGCAGAAGTTCGCCAGCGAGATGGGCAAGGAGATCCGCGGGCTGAGTCCGGGGGCGATGGCTTTGCTGGAACGCTACTCCTTCCCGGGCAATGTGCGTGAACTCGAAAACATCATCGAGCGCGCTGTCGTGCTGGCGGCCGGGGATCTGATTGAAGACGATGATCTTGAACTGCAGCTCTCTGCCGCCGAGGAACAGGAAATGGGGGAAGGGTATGTGCCTCTGACCGCAGATGAGCTGAAGGAAGCCAAGCGTCACCTGCGTGAACAGGCCGTCGCTCCCGTGGAACGTGCATTTGTGCTCAACGCGCTGAAGCGTAATGAGTGGAATGTGACCAAGGCCGCAGAAGAAGTGGGAATGCTGCGCCCCAACTTTCAGGCGATGCTCAAGAAACAGGGGATTTCAGTGCGTGAGCATATGACGAACTGATGTTTGTTTAGGGGATTGGTTGTTTAAAAAGCCGCTGCCGGTTGCGAACCGGGCAGCGGCTTTTTTTTTGCAGGCATGCGTGAAACGGGGTCTATTCTTCCCCCTCTCCCGACGGTTCCTGGGAGGACAGGGGAAGGGTGATGGTAAACGTGGTCCCTTCGCCAGGGGTGCTTTGGACTTCGATATCGCCGCCATGATTTTCAATGATACCGTAGGAAACCGACAAGCCGAGCCCTGTCCCCTTATGCCCCTTGGTCGTAAAGAAGGGGTCGAAGATTTTGTCAAGGTTTTCCGGCGGAATGCCGCTGCCTGTATCGCTGATTCGAACGACAATCTTGTTGGATCGGGCATCTATCCCTGTTTCAATGGAGAGTTTCCCGTCGTTTCCCATGGCCTGGCTGGCATTGATCAGCAGGTTCATGAAAACCTGCTCGATCTGATTGGGGTCCGCCTCGATCTGCGGGATTTCACCATAGGTCTTTTCAATGCCGATGTCGTGGAAAGAGCTGTGGTGTTCCACCAGCGAGAGGGTCTGTTCCATGATGTCGTTGATGGAGGTAGGCACTTTTTTCGGCACACTTTCGCGTGCGAAGTCGAGCAGCCCTTTAACGATTTCAGCGCAGCGCTGCGTCTCGCGGATAATGGTGTCGAAATCGGGTTTCAGGGCCGGGTCGAGCCTCGGGTCGCTGCTGATCATCGAGGAAAACATCAGCACGCCGGTCAGGGGGTTGTTGAGTTCGTGGGCGATGCCGGCCACCAGTTCTCCCAGGGAGGCGACTTTCTCCGACCGGATGAGGCGCGACTGCATCTCCTTGATTTCATGGGTGCGCTCCTCCACTTTCACCTCAAGTTGATTGCCCCATTGGGCCAATTCCTCCTGGGCCTGCCGCAGGCTGCGCGTCATTTCGTTGAAGGAGCGGGCCAGTTCACCGAATTCGTCCTTGCTCTCCACCTGGACTTCCCCCCATTCCCCACGGGCGATGCGATGGGTCTGCTCCAGCATCTGGTTAAGCGGCTGGCTGATGAATCTCTGGGTGAGCAGCGACATGCAGGTTCCCAGAATCAGCAGCAGAATCAGGCTCAATGCGATGATGTTGTTGCGGTAAGTAGCAGTTTGCAGGCGCATCCCCTCAAGGGAGACGATCACGTCGAGTACGCCCAGCAGTTTGGCGTCGGGGGGGTGGAAGTGGCATTCTGCGGTGGAGCAGCTTTCCTGGTTGTAGATCGCCTTGGCCATCCCCAGCACTTCATGGCCGTGCTTGTCGTCGAACAGGCGACTGCGATTCATTGATGATGCGTGGGTCAGGGGCGTATCTTTGGTGTGGCAGACGTTGCACCCTTCTGTAGCTTTATCCAGAAACTGCCCGATCTCGGCGCGTTCGGTCGAAAAGATGATCTCCCCATCCTTGTTGATCAGGCGGATGTGTTCGATGCCCCGCTGCGTGCCGACCTCCTGAATCATCTGATAAACCCGCTTGCGGTCATCTTCAAGCATTTGGTAGTGGGTCGAGCGAATCAGGGTTTCGCTCAGATTGTCGACGTCGTTGATGGCCTCTTCCAGAAAGATTTTCTTCAGGGCGCCGACATTGATGATGGCAAACAGAAGCATGGTGCCCACCAGGACAAAAACCGTGACCAGGGTGACCTTGGTGGTGATAGACAGCTTCACGACAGTGCGCTCCTTTGGGTTGAATGCTGGTTTCGATGTGTCATTAATGTGCCATTGAATGTATTTCGGACTGGAACTGAAGTCAAACCTGTTTTTGCGGGCCATTGAGACTTTGGTGGACGCCCGCATCAGGTTTCTTCGGTTGACAGTGCCCGACGCACCACGGTATTAGAGGGTGTCGCAGGTAGCTGACTTTAAAAGCTGCCGCATTGTGAAGCATTAAGTGCATTAGACGTAGAAACCATTCTCCGAACGTGAAAGGAAAGAATGCATGCAGAAGATGATTGTATCTCTGGCCGTACTGATCTTTGTCGGATTTTCGGCCGTTGCTTCGGCTCAAGATGAAACCCTGACCCAGGAACAGAAAGGCGCCTATGCCCTGGGGCAGCAGCTCGGAGGCGACCTCAAGGCCGGCGGGGTTGAAGTCGACATCGACATGCTGGCGGCAGGCATCAAGGATGCCTACGCCGGGACTTCACTCCTGGATGATGCCGAAATTGCCTCGGCCATGGAGACCCTGCAGCGTGAAATGATGGAAAAGCAGATGGCTCAGCGTGAGAAGGCTGCTGAGGAGAACCTGCGCGAAGGGCAGGCGTTCCTCAGTGAAAATGCCCAGAAGGACGGCGTTAAAACGACCGAGAGCGGACTGCAGTATGAAGTGATTGAGAAAGGCAGCGGAAAGATTCCGACGCCCGAGAGCACAGTGACCGTTCACTACCGGGGCACATTGATCGATGGGACGGAATTCGACAGCTCTCTGCGGCGCGGTGAGCCTGCGACTTTCCCTGTCAACGGCGTCATCGCCGGCTGGACCGAAGCGCTGCAGCTGATGAGCGAGGGAGCCAAGTATAAACTCTACATTCCGGCCGATCTTGCTTATGGCGAACGTGGCGCCGGTCAGGCCATCGGCCCCAATGAAACCCTCATTTTCGATGTAGAACTCCTGTCGGTAGAGTAGTGTTTTGCAAAGGCGGCGCCGAGGACATTTCTTCCCGGCGCCGTCTTTGTTCTGCCGATCTGTCTGATTTCAGCAGGGCAAACTTGTATGCAGTATGCAGCGTACAGTTGACTTTCCCGTCGGCCTGGGATAATTTTTTGCCTGAATTGTGCCTGCAGTAACCATTTTCCGATGGGTTCTTTCCGGGGAGGCCGGAATGGATCCATTTGAGTTCATTTTTTTTCGTGGCGGAATCGGTTCTTCTGTAACGAGGAAGAGAGCAAACCGGATCCGGGGGCGCAGATGGCGCCTTGTTTCACGAAATTCATGTCAACGGTGTTGGGAGACAGGAGGAAATGTAGATGAGGAGTTTATTTAGCAAGGGACGTTATGCAGCCGCGGCGTTGCTGCTGGGAATGGTGATGCTGGTCGCCGGCCCGGTCTCGGCCCAGGATGCGGAACTGATGAATTCGGACTGCGTAAAGTGCCATCAGGCGGTGCCGCAGCAGGTCGAAGAGAAGGGGATGGCGCATAAGACCGCCGTTTCCTGTCTTGATTGCCATGTCGGGCATCCGCCGGAGGTCGCCGACAATATCCCTGCCTGCGCCATGTGCCATGCCGGAACACCCCATTATGACGAACCCGAGGATTGCGCCAAGTGCCACGCCAATCCCCATACGCCGCTTGAATTGACCCTTGAAGGGGAGCTTAAAGCGGAATGTCTGACCTGCCATGACCCGATCGGGCAGCAGCTTACGGCCAACCCCAGCGCGCACACCGAAGTGTCCTGTAATTTCTGTCATGCCGACACCCATGGCTACATTCCCGAATGCATGGTCTGTCATGAGACCCATTCCGAGGAGATCGCGGCGCAGGATTGCTCGGCCTGCCACCAGGCTCACATGCCCCTCGAAGTGGCCTATGACGACCAGCTGCCTTCGGTCTTCTGCGCCGCCTGCCACGATACGGCTTACAGCGAGTTGAGCGCGACACCGACCAAGCACCAGACGCTGGCCTGTGTTTACTGCCATCAGGATGAGCATAAAATGGTCCCGCTGTGTTCCGATTGTCACGGCGTGCCGCACGCACCGGGAATTCATGAAAAGTTCCCGTCCTGCGGCGAATGTCACAATACCGCGCATGATCTGAACAACTGGCCCGGCCAAGCCGAATAAGGGAGGGACCCATGCCTGTTGTCAAAAGGTTTGCTCTGCAAACACTATTGGTTGTCCTGGCGTTGGTGGGCTTTATGGCGGTTGCCGCCTGTGCCCGTCCTGACGTCGATGACGGTCGTGTCGAAAGTGAAACACCTCCTGCTGCAACCGAAGTGAAGCAGGAAGCAGTGGAGATGGCGTCCGAGCCGGAAGCGGCTGATAGCGCCGTTCAGGTCGCCCAGGCGGAAACAACAGCTGAGCCTGCTCCCACCACCAAGAAAAAAGACCCGGCCAACCCCTATGATGTCGACATCCCGCCCATGAGCCTGGAGCAGTGCGGGCAGTGCCATCCGACCTATTTTGAGAGCCTGCGGACTGAAGGTGGTCGCCATCAGTTCGACTGCCGTGAGTGCCATGAGGTTTTTCACGCCTATAATCCGCAGAAGCAGAACTGGGCGGAAATCATGCCTAACTGTGCCGATTGCCATGGTCAGCCTCATGGAAGCGTACATGTGCAGTGCCTCAGTTGCCATGTTGACCCCCACGCACCCCTTTCCATGCCCTATGCTGAAGGGGCACCAGTGACCAAGGCATGTGCGGATTGCCACACGGGGCCGGCCAGAGAGGTCGCCGAGTTCCCCAGCCGCCATACGGATGTCGCGTGCACAAGCTGTCATCATGACCAGCATGGCTATGTGCCGTCCTGCTTCGAGTGTCACGGGCCCCACTACGAGGGACAGGCTCCTGAGTCCTGCACCGAGTGCCATCCGGTGCACAAGCCGTTGGAAATTGCTTTGACTCCGACCACCGGCGCCCGCACCTGCCAGGCCTGCCACGATACGGTTTACACCGAGTGGAAAGAAACGCCCAGCAGGCACGGCCAGGTCAATTGCTCTCTGTGCCACACAGAGCACGGCATGATCCCCGACTGCAGGACCTGTCACGTTCAGCCCCACAGTGACAACATGCTGAGCAAGTTCCCGGATTGCCTCACCTGTCATATCAATCCGCATGATCTTCCGATCAAGCGGAAAAACTGACGGTTTTTCTTCGGGAACACTAAAGGACAAACAACAAGGGCGCGACAGCAATGTCGCGCCCTTGTTGTTTGATGACTGATAAAGCCTGGGGGGTTATTGATTGCTCAGGAATTCGACCAGTGCGTCGATTTCCTCGGTTTTCAGGTGGTCGTAGGCGGGCATCATGGTGCCGGCGTTGACGCTCTTCGGATCAGTGATGACTTTGCGCAAGGCCTCTTCGTCAAGGCGCTGGCCGACTTCGTCGAGGCTTGGCCCGAGTTTTCCGCCGGATCCGTCGAACTGATGGCATCCTTTGCAACCGAGAGCGTTGATCAACTCGCGGCCTTTCGCTTCATTCTCCTCAGCCATCGCACCGGCGGCGACAAGGGACAGAGCGGCAGCGCAGGCGATGGCTGCAGCGGTTTTTTTAACATTCATCGGTTTTAGACTCCTTTCAGGGGTATTCTGCGACGGCAAGCCGCTGCGCAGTTTCGGTTAAAATCATACCTGAAGTCGGCGGGAACGCAATGCTAGCCAAGCCGAAGAGGTTTTAAAAAGTTGAAAATCCTCCCTGCGGCGAGTAACCTGTTGGCGCCGCAAGGGATCATTCTGATTGCCATTTGTTGACGGAGGTCTTTTCAGATGCTGATTGTTATGGAACACAATGCCTCCGCGGAGCAGGTACGCCGCGTGCAGGAAACCATTGAAACCATGGGGCTTCAGGCCGCGCCCATTCCCGGCAGTGAACGTACCGCCATCGGTGTCCTCGGCAATCAGGGCTATGTCGACGATACCGCGATTCGCAACCTTCCCGGTGTGCGCGAATGCATCCATGTCAGCAAGCCTTACAAACTGGTCTCACGCGATTTTCATCCCGGTGCCACCATTGTTGAAATCGGCGATGTGAGAATCGGCAATGGCATGGCGCCCGTTGTGATCGCAGGCCCCTGCAGCATTGAAAGTGTCGACCAGATGATGGCCGCAGCTCGAATGGTCAAAAAGGCCGGGGCGTCCATGCTGCGCGGAGGGGCCTTCAAGCCGCGCACCGGGCCGCACTCCTTTCAGGGCCTGGGAGAGAAAGGCCTGAAAATGCTGCGTCAGGCCGGCGACCAGGTGGGATTGCCGGTCATTACCGAGGTGATGCGCATCGAGCAGCTCGACGCGGTGTGCCAATATGCCGATGTCCTGCAGATCGGGGCACGCAACATGCAGAATTTTGATCTGCTCAAGGAAGTCGGCCGGCTCGACAGGCCGGTGCTGCTCAAGCGCGGCATGAGTGCGACGGTCGAGGAGTTTCTGGCCGCGGCGGAATACATTGTGGCGGAAGGCAACGAGCGGGTTGTCCTGTGTGAGCGCGGAATCCGGACTTTTGAACGTGCCACGCGCAATACTCTCGATCTTTCCGTTGTGCCCTTGATCCGGGAGATGAGCCATCTGCCGATTATTGTGGATCCCAGCCACGCGACCGGGCTGCGCTCGCTGGTGCCGGTGATGAGCAAGGCCGCTCTGGTTGCCGGAGCCCACGGCGTGATGGTGGAAGTGCATCCCGATCCCGCCAAGGCCCTGTGCGATGGAGCCCAGAGCCTTGATGGCCCCGCCTTTGAATCACTTATGAGCGAGCTTCGAGGTCTGGCTGCTTACCTGGGACACGATCTCTGACCGGAAGCACATGATGGGATCGCCCTTATGGGCCGTGGAGTGTTATGCGGGTGATTTCCGGCGGGCAGAAGAGGCGCAACGGCACGGCGCTGGTTCCGACTCCACGCGTCACATAGAGGGGGATTCCTGGGCCGACACGGTAGAGCCCTTCCACAAACGGGTCCGAAAAGCGGGGGAGGTGCAAGGGGGGCAGCAGGGGCAGGCGAATCTGGCCGCCGTGCGTATGTCCCGCCAGGATGAGGTCGATTCTGTCATCAAGCCTGTGATGTTCGAAGGCTGGGACGTGAGACATGAGAAGATTGAGTCTTGCCGGATCCATATGTCGATGCAGGGCGGTCAACGTATCCGTTGCGCTGGGGTAGTCGAGGCCCGCGATGGACAGTGCCAGATCGCCAATCTGAATATCGCGACGCTGGTTGATCAGCAGTTCGATTCCCCAGTTTGAAAAGGCTCTCTGCAGGTTTTCTCCTTCCACCCGGCCCCAGTATTCCCAATTGCCCTGCACCGCAAAAATGCCGTGGCTTGCCTTGAGCTGCTGCAGGAATTCCCTGACCGCAGGAAGATTGCGTTGCTCACCGATAAAATCGCCGGTGATCAGGATGACCTCCGCCTGTGGCGTGTTGACCCTGCGGATCACGTCGTGGTGATAGGCACTGAACTTCTCGATGTGAAGGTCGGAGAGGTGGAGCAGGTTCAATTCCTGCCCGGTGCGCAGTTTTTTCATCGGCAGCGCCAGGGTTTCGGTGACAATGGAGCGCGGTTCCAGCAGCAGGCCATGGGCGCTCAGCAGGGTGAGCGCGCCTGCACCGTTCAGCGCCAGGAATGCTCTCCTGGAGAGGCGTCGGTGGCTGGGCTCCTGATGGATGGTCTGTGTGTCTGGCGAGGATGTTTTTTTCAAAAGTGTTCCCTCGGATCAGGCCCGGACTTGTCAATCGAAGAATCGCCATTTATAGTTTACTGAAATTGTCAACCATTGCCTATGCCTGATCATGGCATATCCGTTCTCCGATGGTGAATCTTTCCCCTCAGAATTGCAAGGAGTTGCGTTATGTTCGATCCTACAGAAATTCGTTCCGATGTTCATTGGGTCGGTGTCCGTCATCCGGATCTGGAGATTTTTGACGAACTTTTTCCGACACGCAACGGAACAACCTATAATTCCTACCTGGTTCGCGGATCAGAAAAAACCGCTCTGATCGATACGGTTAAAGAAGCCTTTGCAGGTGAATTTCTGGAGAGGCTCAGTCAGATTATGCCTCTTGAGGAGGTTGACATTCTGGTCGTCAATCACGCAGAGCCTGATCATTCCGGTGCTCTCGGCCGAGTGCTGGAAATCAACCCGGATATTGAAATTTACTGCACGCGCGCCGGGCAGAATTTTCTCGGCCAGCTCTATGAGCAGAACCTCAACATTCACGCCGTAAAGGATGGCGAGGAAATCAGCCTGGGAGACAAGACTCTGCGGTTCTATCTTGCTCCCAATCTGCATTGGCCCGATACCATGTTCACCTATCTCCCGGAGCAGGAAATCCTGTTTTCCTGCGACGCATTCGGCGCTCACTATTGCGGCGATGGCCTCTTCAATGACCAGGTGGAGGATTTTTCCTACGAATTCCGCTTTTATTTCGACACCATCATGCGCCCGTTCAAATCCTATATCCGGGACGCGGTGGCCAAGATCGAGGATCTGCCCATCACCCTGGTATGCCCCTCCCATGGGCCGCTGCTGCGCCGCGACCCCCGCAAGTCCATTGAAGCCTATCGTGAAATGGCCGCTTTGCCTGACGCTGGAGACCGGCCTCGTGTGCTGCTGTTGATTCTGTCGCCCCACGGCAATACCCGCCGCATGGCGACCGAAGTGCGCGAGGGGTTGCAGGAAGGGGGCGCGGAGGTTGTCGAAATCGATATCGTCGATCTCACCGATGAGATGGTGCGCGACGAACTCGAAAGAACCCAGGCCCTCGTTGTGGGGACTGCGACGATCAATCATGATGCGCCGCCGCCGGTGTGGCGCGTGCTGTCTCTGCTCTCTTCGGTGACGCCGGGGGGCAAGATCGGTGCGGTGTTCGGCTCTTTCGGTTGGAGCGGCGAGGCGATCAAGCTGGTGGAAGATCGTCTGCGCGGGCTGAAATACTCCCTGCCTGTAGAAGGGGTTTGCTTCCGTTTCAAACCGGGGCAGGAGGATCTTGAAGTCTGTCGGGAATTTGGGCGGCAGGTGGCCCGAGAGGTCCAGAAATAAGTCATTTTCGCCCGCATGATGACCTCATCACGCGGGCGATTTTTTGTGCAGAAGAAGCATATCGCGGAGGTGTTGCATGAATCCGGATCAGGTCATGGCGACGATCAACAGCTTTGTGTGGGGGCCCGTCATGCTGGCGCTGTTGGTGGGCACAGGGGTGTTTTTGACCCTGCGCCTGGGTTTTTTACAGTTTTTTCAATTGCCGCGGGCGCTGCGGCTGGTGTTCCGGCGTTCGCCGAGCGATGCAGAAGGGGATATCAGCCCCTTTCAAGCCCTGACCACCGCTCTTTCGGCGACGATCGGCACGGGCAATATTGCCGGTGTGGCGACAGCTATTTTCCTGGGCGGGCCGGGCGCCATTTTCTGGATGTGGATCTGCGCAATTTTCGGGATGGCGACAAAATACGCTGAAGCAGTGCTGGCGGTCACCTACCGGCACCATCTGCCCGACGGCACCATGCAGGGCGGTCCGATGCGCTATATTGCCGAGGGGATGGGTTTAAAGTGGCTGGGGTGGCTTTTTGCGCTGATGGGCAGCATTGCCGCTTTCGGTATCGGGAGCATGGTGCAGTCCAATTCCGTGGCTGTCGCGCTGGAGCAGACCTGGAATATTTCCCCGATCCTCACCGGCGTAGTCCTGGCGATGCTGACCGGTGTGGTGATTATCGGCGGGATTCGTCGTATTGGTAAGGTCACAGAGAAACTCGTGCCCGTCATGGGGGTTTTTTATGTGTGCGGTGCCGCTGTCATCCTGATCATGCACATGGACAAAGTGCCAAGCGCGCTGCAGTTGATCCTAACGCACGCCTTCGCTCCGGCTTCAGCGGCGGGCGGTTTCGCCGGGGCGGCGGTTTCCGCGGCGATTCGCTTCGGTGTGGCGCGCGGGGTGTTTTCCAACGAGGCCGGGCTGGGCAGCGCTCCCATCGCGCATGCCGCCGCCCGCACCAACAGCCCGGTGCGACAGGGGCTGGTCGCTATGACCGGCGTGTTTTTCGACACCATCATCGTCTGTACCATGACCGCGCTGGTCATTCTCTCGACCGGCGCCTGGACCAGCGGTGAGACTTCGAGCGCACTGACCTACCTGGCTTTCCAGCAGGGGCTGCCGGGGCCCGGCGGCCTGATCGTCACCCTCGGCATCGCCGTTTTCGCTTATTCCACCATGATCGGCTGGGCCTATTACGGCGAGGAGTGCATCGAGTATATCTTTGGGCTCAAAGCCCGCACGCCATACCGTTGGGTTTTCTGCCTGGTGATCGCTTTTGGGGCGTTTCAGAAAGTCGCCTTTGTCTGGGATTTCTCCGACACCATGAACGGTGCCATGGCGATTCCCAATCTCATCGGCCTGCTGGCGCTCTCGGGCGTGGTGGTAAAAGCCACCCGCGATGCCTTTGCCCGGCCGCAGGAAATGCTCTGATTTATGGTTCTTTCCCCCTGTCCATCCGGCTATAAAACGGCTTCGGTCGCAGTGACGGCACCCATTGACAAGCTGCTCGACTATGCCATCCCTGCTTCGCTCAGTTCGTCCGTGCACATCGGAACCCGGGTCAAGGTTCCGCTGGGGCGGCGCATGGTGTGGGGTTTTGTGCTCGGTGTGTCAACCGAAGAGAGGGAAGGGCTCAAGCCGATTGCCGAGGTCCCGGATGATTCTCCTTTTTTCCCGCCGCATCTGGCCGCATTCTATCAACGCGCCGCGGCCTATTATCATCATCCGCCGGGAGAGGTCCTGCGCACCGCCTTGCCCGCAGGAATAACGGGCAAGGTGCAGAGGGTCGGCGTTGTGCACGAAAAGAAATATCATGCCCTCGATGCCGCCGACCAGCCGAAGGGGGCGCGCCAGCAGGAGATTCTCTCCTGGCTGCGGGAGCGCAAAGAAGCTTTCGGTTCGGAGATCGGCGCGGTCTTCCCGTCTCCGACCCCTGTGCTCAAGCGCCTGGTTGAATTGGGCCTGGTCGGGGAAGAGGAAGTGGAACGCCGCCGCGATCCCTTCTTCGACCTGCCGGTCGATGCCGACCTGCGCCCCTCCGCGACGGAAGATCAGGGTCAGGCTCTGGCCGCATTGCAGCAGGCACTGGCGGCGGAGGAATTCGCCGGATTCCTGCTGCATGGCGTCACCGGTAGCGGCAAAACGGAAGTTTACCTCAAGGTGATTGCCGCAGCACTTGAAGCCAGCCGCCAGGCGTTGGTTCTGGTGCCTGAAATCGCGCTGACTCCCCAGCTCGTGGCGCGCTTCCGGGCGCGTTTCAAATCGGGCGAGCACTCCATCGCCGTGCTGCATTCAGGTTTGTCCGAGGGGGAACGCTATGATGCCTGGCGCGCCATCGCCCGCGGGGAGGTCCATATTGTCATCGGCGCTCGTTCCGCGGTTTTTGCGCCGCTGGACCGGTTGGGTGTGATTGTTGTCGATGAAGAACACGAAGCCAGTTACAAACAGGCCGAGGGCTTCCGCTACAACGCGCGGGATCTGGCCCTGATGCGCGGCCAGATGGAAAAAGCGGTGGTGATTCTCGGCAGTGCGACCCCCTCTCTGGTCTCTTATCACCGAAGTCGCGAAGGGTTTCTTCAATACCTCCGTCTTCATCATCGTGTGCTTGGCCGCCCCCTGCCCGAAGTTGAGCTTGTTGACCTCGCAGGTCGTTCAATGGAAGGAAGCCTGTCGCAGGAGATGCTCGATGCCCTTGAGTCCAACCTGCAGGTGGGCGATCAATCCCTGCTGCTGCTTAACCGCCGGGGGTTTTCCCCTTATCTGCTCTGCCGGGAATGCGGTGCAACCTTCCACTGTCCCAATTGTGCGATCACCCTGACTTACTACCAGTCCCGCCGGCTGATGCGCTGCAACTACTGTGACTATGCGGTGACGCCGCCGACGGTCTGCCCTGAATGCGGAGGCGGGCAGATCGAGCCGGAAGGGGCGGGGACCGAGCGCCTGGAGGAAGAACTGACGGCTTCTTTTCCAGAAGCACGCATCGCCCGTATGGACCGCGATACCATGACGCGCAAGGGGTCGCATCAGAAGCTGGTGTCTGATATGGAGCAGGGGCGGATCGACATCCTGGTCGGGACTCAGATGGTGGCCAAGGGGCTTGACTTTCCGGGCGTCACATTGGTCGGAGTGGTTGGCGCCGATGCGATTCTGAATCTCCCCGATTTCCGCAGTGCCGAGCGCGCTTTTTCTCTCCTGACCCAGGTGGCGGGGCGCGCCGGACGCGGCGAGCGACCCGGGCGGGTTCTGATCCAGACCTATGCCCCGACGCACCACGCTTTGCAGCATGCCAGCCGGCATGACTATGACGGGTTCTACCTGGAGGAGATCGAATATCGCCGCGCCCTGGAGTACCCTCCCTTCGGGCATCTGGTCAATCTTGTCATCTCCGGTATTGAGGGCGAAAAGGTCGCAGAAGCCGCCGAGCGGTTCTGTGACAGCCTTCAGGCCTGCGCCGGGGAGGAAGTCGAAGTGTTGGGCCCCGCACCCTGTCCGTTGTTCAGGTTGCGCGGCAGAACCCGCTACCAGATCCTGCTCAAATCGGTCACAAGAGCACCTCTTCACCGGCTGCTTTCCCGTCTACCGGCGTTGCGCTCCGCTCTGCCGCGTACCTTGAAGCTGACTCTGGATGTCGATCCCCTCGACATGCTCTAGAAACCGCCTCGACCCTCCGTCCCTCTCGAGAATCTTTTCTCTGTACGTCTCCTGTCTGTGTACAATGAGTACTCAAAGTTTATGTATACATAATTAAGCTGCGGTTCGATTCAGTTTTGATAAGTTAAAAAAATGTTTTGTGACAGTTGTTTATGAACTTGGTGCTGATATTATTTTTTTTGGCCTGCTGCTTGCTTGTTATAGTCCGGTTCCCGTTATTCTAAGTAGAGCAGATCAAGACGTCCCCCCAGGGGACAGGCGGATTGCCAAAAAAAATACTTCAGGAGGTTTTTTACCATGACCGTACATCTCGATGAAAAAGTAGCCCCGATTTATCAGGAAGTCCTGCGACGCAATCCCGGCGAAACGGAATTTCATCAGGCCGTGCGCGAAGTGCTCGAGTGCCTGGGTCCGGTGCTGGTCAAACATCCCGAATTCTCTCATCACAGCATCATCGAGCGCATCTGCGAACCGGAGCGTCAGATTATCTTCCGTGTGCCCTGGCAGGACGATAAAAACCAGGTGCAGATCAATCGCGGTTTCCGCGTCGAATTCAACAGCGCGCTTGGCCCTTACAAGGGCGGCCTGCGCTTTCATCCTTCGGTTTATCTCGGGATCATCAAGTTTCTCGGTTTCGAGCAGATTTTCAAAAACAGCCTCACCGGCCTGCCCATCGGCGGCGGCAAAGGCGGCTCCGACTTTGACCCCAAGGGCAAATCCGATGATGAAATCATGCGTTTCTGCCAGAGTTTCATGACCGAACTTTATCGCCACATCGGCGAACATACCGACGTACCGGCCGGCGATATCGGTGTCGGCGGTCGTGAGATCGGCTATATGTACGGCCAGTACAAGCGCATCACCAACCGCTACGAACTCGGCGTGCTGACCGGGAAAGGGCTCGATTGGGGTGGCTCGCTGGTGCGCACCGAAGCGACCGGCTATGGTGCCGTTTTCTTCGTTCAGGAGATGCTCAAGGCGCGCGGCGAATCCTTCGACGGCAAGACCTGCGTCGTGTCCGGCTCGGGCAACGTGGCCATTTACACCACTGAGAAGATCCACCAGTTTGGCGGCAAGGTCGTGGCCTGCTCCGACTCCAACGGCTACATTTACCACGAAAAAGGCATTGATCTTGACCTGGTGCAGCAGCTCAAGGAGATCGAGCGTCGCCGCATCAAGGATTACTGCAACTATCACAAGGACGCCAAGTACGTGGAGAATGGCAATATCTGGGCGATCCCCTGCGATGTGGCCATGCCCTCCGCGACGCAGAACGAAATCAACGGCAAGGACGCCGAAATGCTGGTCAAAAACGGCTGCATCGCGGTCGGCGAGGGAGCCAACATGCCCACCACCCCGGAAGGCGTGCGGGTTTTCCTCGACGCCAAGATCGCCTATGGCCCCGGCAAGGCGGCCAATGCCGGCGGCGTTGCCACCAGTGCGCTGGAGATGCAGCAGAATGCCTGCCGTGATTCCTGGACCTTTGAGCACACGGAAAAGCGTCTGCACGAAATCATGAGGAATATTCACGACCTGTGTTATGAAACCGCCGAGGAATACGGCACGCCGGGCAACTACGTCAACGGCGCCAATATTGCCGGTTTCGTCAAGGTGGCCAAGGCCATGGTTGCGATGGGACTTGTGTGATCCGGCAGTATTTCCATTGACGATAAAACGAAAAAATCCCGGCTTTGCGGCCGGGATTTTTTCGTTTGAAGAGGAAGCTTTTACTCAGGCAGAGTACAGATCAGGCGCTGGCTGACCACGTCGGCCAGTAACCGGAATCCACCCTGTTTCAGGCGACAGACCTTGACCACGTTCTTGAAACGGCTACTGGCTGGCATCAGCCCTTCCAGGTTGTTGGGCTGGCGCTCAAGCCAGGCACGGTTGAACATGACCCGGGGAGATTCGGGGAACAAGGCCAGGTAGAAGATGTCCGCTTCCACAAGATCCTGGAAGAAGTGCGAGCCAAAGCTCAACTCCGGCATCAGCCCTTCTGCGGAGAAAGCGACTTCGCTCAAAGCGGCCATGTTGTTGATTTCTGAAAAAGTAATGGGAACGCCCAGGGAAGGGGTGCTGGTGCCCCAGCGTCCCGGCCCCATCAGCAGGGTTGGTTCATTCTCGCGTTCGCCGATGCGGCGGTTGAGTCGTCCGATGAGGCGGGCGACTTCGTGTTTGTCGGAGAGGGACAAGCGGCTGTAAGCTTCGGGTTCGACCCATATGATCTGAGAAAGTTCAAGGTTGATATTACCGCCCATGAAATTGCCCTCGCTGCGGAACAGGAGTCGTTCCTCGTCCACTTGTTCCGGAATATCCACCCGCTGCCTTTCGCCACGAGTCTGCAGGGGACGGCACTGTACCACGTTGATGCGCGGGGTGCCGTCTTCGGTGAAATTGACGGTAAATTCGGTGTCCACCGGGTAATCATAGGCTTTTTCAAGGGTTTTGAGCAGCCGCTGCATGGTTTCGCAGAATGGGGTCTTTGACAGCAGGCCGTCAAAAGTCAGCAGCCAGGCTTTTTCCCCTTTGCGACCGCGCTCTTCCATTCTGCGGGTGACTTCGTCATCGCGGATGGCAAAAAGGTCGAGAGGGAGTTGGCTGTCAGAGTTGGCCACCCGTAGCAGAGAGACGGTTTCGGGTGCATTGCGTGAAATGTCGAGCACGTCCACATCGCGTTGAGTGAATCGGCGTGCATCTTCGACGCCGTGATGCGGCCTTTTCGAGGGGGCGTCGAGGGCGACCAGGCGCGGATAATCTCCCTCCACCCGGTCCACCGCCCGAGTGCCAAGCCCCAGGACCATCCGCAGCATGCCAGCCCGGGGGTCCATCCCTTTGTCCCACACAAAGGTGTTGTAGGAGACGCCGACGCCCGCCAGTTCAGGGAAATACCAGTTTTCCCGATAGCCCCCCGAAACCCGCTGCACCAGCAGCGCCATCTGTTCATCGAGCTTTTCCAGGCCCCGCTGGCGGCGGTAGGTGAGGGCGTCTTCGCTCATGGCGCTGGCAAAAATGCGCCGCACGTTGTCTTCGAATTGTGTCAGCCGCTGCTCAGGGCTGCCCTGGTTGACGCAGAAGAAACTGTCGTATTTGCCGGCAAAGGCATTACCGAAGCCGTCTTCGAGCAGTGAACTCGACCGTACAATGATCGGATACTGGCCGAAATATTCCAGCATCTGGCGAAAGCCGTCGCGGATGTCATCGGGGAACTGGCCTTCGAGCATTTTGCCGCGCAGCTTGGCGGCCGCTTCAAAATATCCCCCCGAGGTTTTCTGGCGCATATAGAGGGGCCACATGCCGTTATGCACGATGTAGGAGTAATAAACATTCGACCCCACGAAAAACGAGTCGTGAGGTTCCAGGTGGGCGGCCCAGTCGAAGTCCGGATCATTCAGAAGGATATCGCGCGCCAGCAGCATGCCGACCGTTTTGCCGCCGATGAACCCGGTGCCGATCATGCGTGATTTGATCGTCAGAAGATCTTCCAGGCTGAAATATTTTGTCGCCAGTTTCAGCATGCGCTCATCGCGCCCCATCAGGTGCCGGCACAGATGGCGGATCATCTCGCGCCTTTCATCCTCTGCGTCGTCGTCGGCCACCAGTTTCTCAGCCTGAAGAAAGAGCCGGTACCAGTGATCGAGATGACGTCGCGCCGTGTCGGGATTGGAGGGGGAGAGGCGGCTAAGCAGCGAGGTCGCCTCATGGCTGTTGGCCAGGGGAATGAAGTCATCGTCCTTCATCAGGTGCGGCAGAAACATGGTCGGGCTGTGCCGCTGCCAGACCTTGAGGGGATGGATATGGATCTTTTCGTCGGCGGTCAGGACGTCGAGCAGGACTTGCGTCGTGTCGCGAATGCGTGCGATGGTCTTGAGTGAATGGCGGTCGCGAATCAGGGCGAAGTAAGCGACGGTATCGAGTTCGAAGAGGTAGGGGCAGGTGACCCAGAAAAAATTGCCGACCATCTGGTCGGTGGCCCAGGCGGAAAGCAGATCGGAGAGCGAATCGAAAATGTAGAAGGCGCCATGCCCGGCCTCGGTGATGATGGCGTGAATGCGGGCCGCAAAGGTTTCGAACCCCTGCCGGGGATCGAGTTCGTGGATGGTGAGCCCCTCCTGTGCCGTCAAAAGAGGGGGATGGCTGCCGAACCTCATGTAGATGACCGTGCGTTTTTCAGCCAGGGCTGTCTTTGCGAACGGCGTGACGAAGCGCTGATAATCTTCGATGTGGTCTACGCTCCACACCACGTTGTCGCCCAGGCGCAGCCCGTCAAGGACCGTGTCGAGTCGTGGCAGGCCGGTGGGTATTTTTTCCGCGTCGGTCATGTCAAATCTCCTTGCGAGGGCGGTCATGGTTCAAAAGTAAAAAATGGCGTGTGCCTGCTTCTTGTTGGGTCAATTTTTGTATTCTGAAACCACGAAGATGATACAATGGCAACGCCGTCGGCACAAGCTGTGCCTCGATTCATCCGTTTTCTGAAAGTGGAGAGTTGTTCAATGAGGATTCTGCGGTTTTTCTCGGCCTTTTGTGTTCTTGTTCTCGCCGGATGCCTGGCTCCGGTGACTGAAAAACCGGTTGCTGAAAAGGGGCCGCGGGTTGCGACGACATACGATCGCATCAGCGGGTGGGCTGAAAGCGATCCCCGCCCAGGGTTTGACGTTTTTATGAAAAGCTGTCGTTCTCTTGCGCGGCGTGACGGCTGGCGCGATGCCTGTGAATCCGCCAAATGGGTCGATAGCGAAAACCGCACCGAGGTTCTGCGGTTTTTCCACGAATATTTTACCCCTTATCGGCTGCAGACCCCCGATGGGGAGTCGAGCGGCCTGATTACCGGCTACTATGTCCCCAATCTCAATGGCAGCCGCGAGCCGTCCGAACGGTTTTCCTGGCCCCTTTACGGGGTACCCGACGATCTGCTGGTGATCGATCTGCGCGAGGTTTATCCCGCGCTGGGCGATTATCGCCTGCGCGGGCGTCTCGAGGGGCGCCGGGTGGTGCCTTATCTGACCCGCGGCAAAATCGACGGCGAAGAACAGCCGTTGCAGGGCAATGAGCTGTTGTGGGTTGACGACCCGGTGGAACTGTTTTTTCTTCATATCCAGGGGTCGGGACGAATCCAGTTCGAAGACGGCTCGGCGGCCATGGTGAATTATGCCGACCAGAATGGACATCCCTACCGCTCTATCGGCAAGCTGCTTCTTGATCGCGGTGAAATGACCCGTCACCAGATGTCGATGCAGAACATCCGCGCCTGGGCGCGAGATAACCCTGACAAAACACGCGATCTTCTCGATGAAAACCCCAGTTATATCTTCTTCAGGGAGTTGGACACTGCCGACGGCAATCCGCCGGGAGCCATGGGACTGCCCTTGACGCCCGGCTACAGCCTGGCTGTCGATCCGCGTTACGTGCCGCTGGGCGCGCCGGTGTTCCTCGATACGCGCTGGCCTGGTGAAGAGCGTCCTCTGCAGCGCCTGATGGGCGCGCAGGATACCGGCGGCGCCATCAAGGGTGCGGTGCGCGGCGACTTTTACTGGGGAGTAGGAGAGGAGGCCGGATCCTACGCCGGGCGCATGAAGCAGCAGGGCGCCCTGTGGCTGCTGCTCCCTCGGGAGCCTGAAAAACAGTCCCCTCCCCCCCCAGCGGGGGAGGGATAGGGTGGGGGCTGCCAGGGAAGCAGCTCGGGCTTTCCCTTCTTTCAACCGCTCCCCCCTCCCGACCTCCCCCCGCTGGGGGGAGGAGATCAGCTTTGGAGGGCAGCCCAATGCTCTGCAATGCGCGTCGCAGTCTCCTCTACGTTGAGGCCTTCCGTATTGATGTGAAGATCGGCATAGCGCAGGTAGAGCGGCCGGCGTTGACGATACAGGTCTGCAAGGGTCTCCCCGGGATCGATCACCATCCCGCGACTGTCCATGTCGCTGATCCTCTGCTGTAGGTCCGCCAGCGGGACATCAAGGAAAACGACGGTGCCCCGGTCTTTCAGAGCCGTCATCCCTTTTTGGCTGTAGACCGCAGACCCGCCGGTGGAGATCACGCTTTCGTGCGTGCACAAGGTGAGCAGAACCTGCTCCTCGTGTTTTTTGAAGCTTTCAAGCCCTTCGTTGGCAATGATCTCCTGCAAGTGCCTGCCGGTACGGCGCTGAATGAGCAGATCGGTATCAATGAAATCGAAGCCAAGGCGCTTGGCCAGAACCACCCCGACGGTACTTTTGCCCGCGCCGGGCATGCCGATCAGAATAACATTGTCCCGCTCTCCCTTCATAGCGCTTCCTTCCCCAAAGCCCAAAGCCCAAAAAAGGGCGAAGCCGCAGCTCCACCCTTTTTATCATTCCTCACTGTTTGCCTGTCATACTGCGGTCAGGCATCGGCGATCTTGAGCACGATCTTGCCGAAGTGCTTGTCCTCATCCATCATGCGGTGCGCCTCGGCGACCTGGTCGAGGGGGAAGACCTTCTCGATAATAGGCACGATAGAGCGATCGGCAAAGCGGGGCAGGGCGCGTCGGGCGAATTCGGCAATAATCTCGCCTTTTTCGGAGACCGGACGCGAGCGCAGCACCGAACCGATGATCTGCTGGCGCTTGACCATCATCAGGGCCAGGTTGAGTTCGGCCTTGATACCGCTGATGACGCCGATGACGACCAGGCGGCCGGTGTAGCCCAGCGATTTCATGTTGGGCTCCAGGTATTTTGCGCCGACATGGTCAAGGATCAGGTTGACCCCTTTTTTCTGGGTAAACTCCTTGATCATGTCGCTGAAGTCAGGGGTCTGAGTGTAATCGATGACGAGGTCGGCCCCCAGCTCCTTGACCCGCTCCATTTTGCTCGGGTGGGCGGTGACGACCAGCTTGCTGTTGGGGGTCAGAGCCTTGCTCAGCTGAATGCCGGCCGTGTTCACGCCGCCGCCGCCGCCATGCAGGATGGCGGTCTGGCTGTCCTGGAACTCGCCGATCATAAAGACGTTGAGAAAGGCCGTGATGTAGGACTCGCACACGCAGGCGGCTTCCTCGAAGCTCATGCTGTCAGGGATACGCATCAGGTGATCGGCATAGGCCACGGCATATTCCGCATAGCCGCCGCCGCCGACCAGCGACATGACCCGCTCGCCTTTTTCCCACCCGCTGACGCCGGGGCCGACTCCCTCGATGACCCCTGAGACTTCAAGGCCCAGAATCTCCGAGTCTCCCGGAGGCGGCGGATATTTTCCTTCGCGCTGAACCAGGTCGGGGCGGTTGATGGACGTCGCCACAACTTTAACCAGCACCTCCCCCTCTTTGGGCGTGGGCTTGTCCGTCTCCCCTACCTTTAAAACATCGATTCCTCCAAAGCCGTCGAGCAATACTGCTTTCATGCAATCCTCCTTGCAGCAGGCGGCACCTGCGCACTTGTCGTTTAAATTTCAGATAAAACGCTGTTGTTGATTATAGGGGATCCAGTGGCGCATGCAACCGGAAAACCATATTTCTGCGGTTTGAGGTTTTTTTCGGGTGAATCTGGATAATTCCTCCGTTCGTGGTATAAGTATTTGAAAAATACAAGAAAACTACTTTAAATGAGGATTGTGTGAAGAAGGTTCTGGTGGTTGACGATCAGGTAAGCGTGCGTCGGCTGATCGAGATAACCCTCGTCGACACTGGTGTCGAGGTGATTCAGGCCGACAGCGGCGAGCAGGCGGTGGAGCAGGTTCGCGCCGATGCTCCCGATCTGGTCATCATGGACGTGATGATGCCCGGCGGGATGGACGGATATGCGACCATTGACGCCCTGCGCGACCTTTGCTGCGACTGCCCTGTTCTTATGCTCACCGCCAAGGACGAAAAATCAGAGCGGGACAGGGCCCGCGAAGCGGGGGTTGATGCCTACCTGCCCAAGCCGTTCAGACTGCATGAGTTGCTCGAGGCGGTGGAATCGCTGCTGGGCAGAACCACTTAAGGCGGATGGCACTGCAAAAAAAGCATCAAGGTTGACAATTCTCCGGCGATTCTCAATAATTCCCTTTCTGATAAAGACCAATCCCTTTTGTCTGCATTGTCTGCATTGAGCCCGGTTGAAATACCCACGCAAGGAGATTTGTTCATGAAGAAGGATATTCTGGAAAAAGGCGCGATTATTCAGCGCGATAAGCAGACTTATGCTGTTGCTCCCCATATTCCCGGCGGCATCACCAATTCCGATCAGTTGCGTAAAATCGCCGATGTCGCGGAGAAGTATCAGGCCCAGGCCCTCAAGATCACCAGCGCTCAGCGCATCGCCATCGTCGGTTTCGACGAGAAGCATATCGATGCCATGTGGGAGGATCTCGGCGAGAAGCCCGGCGCCGCCATCGGCCTCTGTGTGCGTTCGGTGAAAATCTGTCCCGGCACCACCTTCTGCAAGCGCGGCCAGCAGGATTCCGTTGCGGTCGGAATGGAGATGGACGAAAAATACCACGGTCTGGAACTGCCCTGGAAATTCAAGATGGGCGTTTCCGGATGCATCAATGATTGCGCTGAAGGGTGCATCAAGGATGTTGCCCTGATCGGCACCCCCAAGGGGTGGAACGTCATGGTCGGCGGCAATGGCGGCGCCCAGCCCCGGGTGTCGCAGAAACTGGTCGAGCACGTGCCGACCAACGAGGAAGCCCTTGCCATTGTCGATAAGCTGGTGCAGTGGTTCAAGCAAAAGGATCGCCGCTGCCGCCTCGGCAAACTGGTCGAAGAGATGGGAATCGAGGAATTTCGCAAGGCAACCCTGGGATAAGCAGTTATCCCTGCTTTCTTACGAAACGATAACCCCGCCCGCGTACGGTTTGAATATGAACCGGGCGGGCGGGGTTTTTTTCAAAGTACTTGCGCAGCCTCACCACGAAATTGTCCAGCGTCCGGGTTTCCGTGTCCGGAGTCATTCCCCACACCTCCTGCAGCAATTCCGCCCGGGAAACGACCTGGCCCGCTTTTTTGATCAGCACCTTGAGCATCTTTATTTCCAGGTCCGTCAGGTCGAAATCGCCGCGGGGCGTATGGGCAAGGCCCTGCTCCAGATCAACGCTGTTGTCGCCGAATCGATAGAAGCGGGGTGCGGGTTTTTCCGCTGATGAGGGGGCGCGCCTCAGCAGTGCTTTGACCCGCAGCAGAAACTCGTCGAGGTTGAAGGGTTTGGGAAGGTAGTCGTCTGCGCCCTGGGCAAGCCCGGCAATCCGGTCTTCATCCGTTCCGAGCGCGGTCAGCATCAGGATCAGAATGTCGGGAAAATATTCGCGCACGTGGCGGCAGATCTCCAGCCCGGAGATGTCCGGCAGCATCAGGTCGAGCACCAGCAGGTCAAAATACTCCTGGTCCAGCAGGTCAAAGGCGTCCCTTCCGTTCTCGACATGATGCACCGCGTAGCCTTCCTGCTCGAGGTTGAAAATCAATCCCCCGGCGATATGAACCTCATCTTCCACGATCAGGATGCGGCGAGGTGCGGCGTTTGAATTCATCAGGACTCCGTGACGCGGGGAAGGGTGATGTGAACGCTGCACCCCTGCCCGGGGCCGGCGCTCTCGATTCGGATCTTTCCCCGGTGGCGGGCAACGATGGCGCGGGAGATAAACAGTCCCAGCCCCGTGCCGGGGATGCGTTCATTGCCCCGCTCGGCGCGGTAGAACATGCGGAAAACTTTCTTGCGCTCCACCTCGTTGAGGCCGCGCCCCTGGTCCGTCACAACAAGATGGCATCGATGGTCGTCTGCGCTGAGGGAGACCCGGATGCGCGCCGGCCCGTCACTGTAGACGACCGCATTTTCGAGAATGTTGCGGAGGACGATTCCCAGGGACTCGGCTTCAAACCGGCTGTACAGATTCGGCTCGATATCCGTTTCCAGTTCAGTGCCATCCGGCAGTTTTTTGCCGTTCTCTTTAAAGTAGTGCTGCACAAAGTGCGAAAGGTTGCCTTTTTTGAGAATCAACCGAGGGCCTTTAAGCTCCAGGCGGTTGGCGGTCAGCATGTTGTTGATCAACCCATGCAGGCGCTGGGTGTCTGACAGCATGGTGTCGACGAACTCGTCAAGCTTTTCCGGCGAGGGCTTTCGCCGCTTGATGGTTTCCAGGTGCAGTTGCAGGGAGGCCAGGGGGGATTTGAGTTCGTGGGTCACCTGGGAGATGAATTTTTTCTGCTCCCGGTAAAGCGCCACCTGCCGCCGCCAGTACAGGAAGATGACATAGACGCCCACCAGAATCAGGATCAGTAGAAGGAGCCCTTCCGCCAGCAGAAACCAGTTAAGGTTGTTGTCGAGGAATTCCGGACTGTATCTCTCCGCGACGGCGCGCAGGGTCTGCTGGTTGCCGAGAAACCAGCGGATCCAGACCAGGACGACCAGCACCCAGGCGAGCTGAATGCCGATCAGGGCGATCAGTGGATTGATAATTCTGCCGAAAAGTTTCAAAGGCTTTCTCATGGCGCGAATGTTTTACGAAACTATTACATTTTTAAGCGAATACTTCTGCTAAGCTGTTAGAACTTATATCTTAACTCTTATCTGCGAGGATTCGCAATGAACAAAAGCCTGACCATCGGCAAACACCGTGTTCCCTTTCCCCTGCTGCAAGGCGGCATGGGAGTCCGGGTATCCGGCGGGCGTCTCGCCGGGCATGTCGCCCTTTGCGGAGGTGTCGGCATTGTCGCCACTGCCGGAATCGGCCTTAACAGCCCGCACTACAGCGGCAAGAATTACTTCCCTGCCAACGAGCAGGCGTTGCGCGACGAAATCCGTCTCGCCTATGAAATTGCGCCTGACGGCGTGATCGGCACCAACTGCATGGTGGCCGTCTCCGATTATGATGACCAGGTGCGCATCTCCTGCGAAGCGGGCGCCAAGCTTATCGTCAGCGGCGCGGGACTGCCCTTGAGCCTGCCGGGACTTACCGCGGATTTCCCGGACGTCGCGCTGGTTCCCATTGTTTCCTCGCTCAAAGCTGCCCAGCTGATTGCCCGCAAATGGAAAAAAAGCTTCAACCGCCTGCCTGACGCGGTCGTGGTTGAAGACCCTGATACCGCCGGCGGGCACCTCGGCGAAAAAATCGAAAATATCGGTTCCGGGGCCTACGATCAATATGCGACAGTGCGCGCCGTCAAAGCCTATTTCCGTGACGAACATGGCCTGGATATCCCGATCATCGCCGCAGGCGGCATCTGGGATCGCCAGGATGTCGAGCATGCGCTGAGCGAAGGGGCAGACGGCGTGCAGATGGCCAGCCGTTTCGTCTGCACCGAGGAGTGCGACGCGGAGCCTGCCTTCAAGAAGGCCTACCTCGATTGTCGTCAGGAAGATATCGGCTTGATCATGAGCCCCGCCGGTTTGCCGGGCCGCGCCATTAAAAAGAATGTCGAACAGGTCCGTGAACGTGACCTGGGGGTCGATCTCTACTGCCCATCCGCCTGCCTGAAAAAATGTTCCTATAAGGAAGGGCGCGAGCGCTTCTGCATCGTCCACGCTCTGGACCGGGCTCAGCGCGGCGATGTGGACACCGGGCTGGTCTTCTGCGGCACCAATGCCTGGAAGGCCGACCGCATCACAACGGTACAGGCCATTTTCGACGAGCTTTTTGATCTGGCCGACGGGCTACCCGTCAGCCAGGCGGCCAACGGTTGACGCCGCGATAACGTCGGTGTCGGTGAACACTGACCTCATCCTGAATCGACACCATCCAGCCAAAACAGGGCGGACCTCTCCGGGGGTTCGCCTTTTTATTTGAGGCCCCAGGGGGCGCCCGGCAACCTGAGATCCCTTTCATTGTTGCCATAAAGAGCTGGGCTGGGTTAAGATGCGCGTTTATATGGATTTAGCGCTTGTTCCCACCGGCAGAAGGAGAAAGCATGGCCGCTGAAAAATCGGATCAGAAGTTCATCCCCAAGTGGATTGCTTGGGAAACGACCCAGCGTTGCAACCTCAACTGTGTACATTGCCGCTGCTCATCGGACATGGATGCGGCCGAAGGCGATTTTACCACTGAAGAAGCCTTCAAGCTGATCGATGATATCTGTGAAGTCTCCACACCGGTCCTGGTGCTCTCCGGCGGCGAGCCGCTGCTGCGCGAGGATATCTGGGATATCGCCGAATACGGCACCCGCAAGGGGCTGCGCATGTGCATGGCGACCAATGGCACCCTCATCACCGATGAGGTCTGTGCCCGCATGAAGGCGGCCGATATCAAGATGGTATCCCTTTCACTGGATGGCTCAACCGCTGAGATTCACGACAATTTCCGCAATTGCCCCGGTGCTTTCGAAGGCGTGGTGCGTGCCGCCGAGATCATGAAGCGCAACGGCATCAAGTTCCTGATCAACTCCTCGTTCACCAAACGCAACCAGCACGATATCGGCGACACGTTCAAACTGGCGAAAAGTCTTGGTGCAACCGCGTGGTATATGTTCATGATCGTGCCGACCGGCCGCGGTGAAGATATCATGTCGGAGCTGATCTCGAAAGAAGACTACGAAGAAATCCTCGAATGGCATTACAAGCAGGAGAGGCAGGAGGATGACATTCTCATGCGCCCCACCTGCGCGCCGCATTACTATCGCATTGTACCGCAGATGGCCAAGGCCGAAGGCGTCGACTTCCAGCGCCGCTCCCTGACATTTTCCACCGGCGGGGGCAAAGGCTGCATCGCGGCTCAGACCATCTGCCTGATCGATTGTTTCGGCAATCTCAAGCCCTGCTCCTATTTCCACTCCTCCGTCGGCAATGTCAAGCAGGTGCCTTTCAAGGACCTCTGGTTCAACAGCCGGGTGTTCAACGAGCTGCGTGATGCCAGCCTCTTCAAGGGCAAGTGCGGCGAGTGCGAATTCGTCAATGTCTGCGGCGGCTGCCGCGCACGGGCCGACGCCGTTTATGGCGACTATCTGCAGGAGGAACCGTTCTGCAGCTACATCCCGCCCCGTACGCGCAAGCGCATGGAGAGAGAATCGGCTGAATTGGCGTCCAAATCGTAGAAGGAGGGTGCCAACACCGAGAGCACCCGAGGCACGTCCCTGCAAATGATGATGTTTTGTATTTATTCACATTTCGCGGGGTCGTAACTCCCATGACAAGGGTGTTTGGCGCCAGGGAGGGCGCCAATCAAACGGCCAGGGATGGCGAAAAGTGACCCTTGTCATGGGAGTTACGACCCCATGCTGAACAGTTACGATTATTTTATAGGAGGCAATACCCAATGTCCGATTACCGTTTCATCAAGGCCTGCTGGGGCCAGCCCGTCGACATGACCCCCGTTTGGTTGATGCGCCAGGCCGGCCGCTATCTGCCCCAGTACATGGAGGTGCGCCGCAACGTCAGCTTTCTCGAACTGTGCAAAACGCCTGAGCTGGCTGCCGAGGTCACCATCCAGCCCATCGATTATCTCGGTGCCGACGCCGCCATCCTGTTTTCCGATATCCTCACGCCGGTTGAACCCATGGGCCTTAAGCTCGATTTCGCGCCCGGCCCGGTTTTCGAAAACCCGGTGCGGACCCAGGCCGACATCGACGCGCTGCGTATCCCCGAGATGGAAGAGGATGTTCCTTATGTGCTGGAGACGATCCGTATTCTGCGCCGCGAGTTTGAAGGCCGGGTGCCGTTGATCGGTTTTGGCGGTGCGCCCTTTACGCTGGCCTGCTATATGGTCGAAGGCAAGGGCAGCAAGGATTTCGCCCAGATCAAGCGCATGATGTACGCCGAGCCGCAGATGTACGCCGCCCTGATGGACAAGGTTACCGAGATGGACCGTCTCTATCTCAACGCCCAGATCGAGGCCGGAGCCCAGGCGATCCAGATTTTCGACACCTGGGGCGGCATCCTGTCGCCGGTGGATTACGAGCGCTACATTCTGCCTTACACCACCCGCCTGATCGATGGGCTGAACCGCCAGGGCGTGCCGGTCATCCATTTCGTCAAGGGCGCCGGGACCATGCTGGAGTTGGTCAAGCGGGCCGGCTCCGATGTCATCGGTCTCGATTGGCACATCTCCCTCAACAAGGCGCGCACCCTGCTGGGAACCGAGGTCGCCGTCCAGGGCAATCTCGATCCCACTGTGCTTTACGCTCAGCCGGAATATATCGAGCAGGAAGTCAAGCGGATTCTCGACGAGAACGGCGATCGCCCCGGCCATATCTTCAACCTGGGCCACGGCATTCTGCCGACAGTGCCTCCCGAGCACGCCAAATTCATGGTTGAGTGCGTACACCGGCTCAGCGCCAAAGGATAAGAACCCGTCATGAAAGACGAAACCCCTCGAAGTCCCATCGGCCTCGTCCTGCTGAACATGGGCGGGCCCGATTCGCTGGAAGCGGTCGAGCCGTTTCTCTACAATCTGTTCTGCGACCGGGATCTGATTCAACTCCCGCTGGGTGGCCTGCTTCAGAAGCCGCTGGCGCGGCTGATCAGCCGCAAGAGAGCGCGTTCAGTGGTGGAAAACTATCGGGCCATCGGCGGTAAGTCTCCGCTGCTCGGCTGGACCCGGACGCAGGCCGAGGGGATCGCCGCCGCTCTCGGGGAGGAGGTTCGCCCCTATGTGATCATGCGTTACTGGTCGCCGCGCGCCGAGGAGGTTCTGGAACAGATGAAGGCCGACGGCATCACCCAGGCCATGGTTGTGTCCATGTACCCTCATTACACCGGCGCCACCACCGGCAGCAGCGTCAAGGACTTCAAACGGAATGCCGCGCGGGTGTCTCCCGAACTGCGCTACCGGGTGATCGAGCAATGGTATGACTGGCCTGGCTACCTCGACGCCCTGGCGGCGCGGGTGCGCGAAGGGCTGGAAAAGTTTCCCGAAGAGTTGCGCTCACGCGTGCAGATTGTGTTCAGTGCTCATGCTCTGCCGCAGAAATTCATCGACCGCGGCGACCCCTATCTTGAACACGTTCTCGATACCACCCGGGGCGTGATGAAAAGGGTTGGCAACAGGTCCTGGCGGCTGGGCTTTCAGAGTCGCAGCGGTCCGGTCAAATGGATGGAGCCCGATACGGTCGATGTCCTCGACCAACTGGCCGATGAGGGGCGCACCTCGGTGGTGAAGGTGCCGATCTCCTTTGTGTCGGACCACATCGAGACCCTGCACGAGATCGA